>Ga0182027_10006289_pt1 | contig 17840 bp, 14 predicted proteins | sample 712E1DmetaG_FD_121300 | JGI IMG/M metagenome (GOLD analysis project Ga0182027, IMG submission 121300) | Permafrost microbial communities from Stordalen Mire, Sweden - 712E1D metaG (Illumina Assembly) | ecosystem: Environmental > Terrestrial > Soil > Wetlands > Permafrost | place: Sweden... | reverse complement strand
TATTTCGCTTGCCAGCTCTTTAGAAACCTCTTCGTCCGCATCAATACTTAAAATCCACTCATTTGTTACCTTTTCAAAGCCAAAATTCTTTTGGAGATCGATTTCGGCCGGATTATTTTTTTGCGAGAAGACTTTACTGGTATATTTCTTGGCGATTTCCGAAGTCCTATCGGAAGATGAATTATCCACAACCACTATTTCATCCGCAAACGACAAGGATCTGAGACATCTTTCGATGTTTTTTTCTTCGTTGAAGGCCGAGATTACGACTGAAACTTTACTCATTTTATCTTTTTAAATGGCTTAAAACCAACCTGGCGTCCGCAAGCACTTCATTTCGGGCAAAAAGGAAAATGCATGAAAAGTATAGCACAGCACCCACGCAAATCATAAAGACGAGCGAAATTAAACTCTTTACCAGGATTGGACTTAGGAAATAAACCGCTACTCCCATAATGGCCGCTGCCAGGAAAGGATACATTGTCGCCGCAAAAACATTAAATTTAACATATTTTTTCGTAAGGTAGACCACCAACACTACTGAACAAGCAATTAAGGATGATGCTATCGCTACGCCATTGAAGCCGAAAAATACTATAAAAATCGGGGTTAAAACCCAGGTGGCGATGGTCCAAAAAACCATTAAATACAGAGAAACTTTTATTTTCCCGATGGCGTTAAGTGCGTTTGTTAAAGGGGTTGAAATAGAAGATAACGCGGCGGTAATTGAAAAGAAAGCCAAAGATAAAATTGCCGGTTCCCATTTAAGATATTTGGGAATTAAATGGATAAAGTAGGGCGAGAGCGCAACTAAACCGACCAAAGCCGGGAAAATCAGGAAACAAGCCGCGAAAATTGATTTTTCGATTGCCCTTTCTAGAACTTCTTTTTCGTTTTGCAATCTTGAGAAAGACGGGAAAGTGACTCTAATAACGTTATCCATAATTAACCTCAGAGGCGCGTAAGCCCACTTTTGGGCAAAGCCGATAAAACCGACTTGGGCGAGTGGCAAAGCCTTACCCAAATAAGCAATGAATAAATCATCTTTTATTAACGCGAGAAAACTGTTGAGCTGGAAGGGTATTCCAAAAGAAAGTAACCTACGCGCCGATTCTTTTGAAAATCCCAAGCCCGGTCTCCAGGGACTGATTATATACATTGCGATAACGCCGGAAATTCCCCTGGCTAAAACAGCATAGGTAAAGCTATAGACGCCAAAACCTTTAATAGCAAGGGCGACAACGACAACGCTAAAGAAAAAAGTTTCCACAATTTGCGGAATAACCAATTTCTCAAAATGTAGGTCTCTTTCCAAGATTATCGAGGGAATCGTTTTTAAAGAGGATAGGAAAAAAGCAACCGCTAAGGCCTGAAATAAGACTGTTCCTTCTTGTCCCAAATGATAAAAATTACCAACGAAATTAGACAATAAAAGGGCGATTAAAACAACCGTAATTACCAATATCTGCTGCAGCGTAAAAGTTGTCACCAAATCCTGTCTGGTAATCGCTTCTTTCTTTTGGATTAAAGCGGCAGCCAAACCGATATCCGAAAAGTAAGAAAGGAATGCTATGGCAGCCGAAACCACAAAATAGACTCCAAAAATTGCCGGCGATAAAAAGATGGTAAGTAAAAAATTGGCCAGAAAACTGACTATTTGAACGACAAACGTTCTCGAAGTCAAAGCAAAAATTCCGTGAATCGAGCGTTTGGTAATTAAGGCGATGTCAATTTCTTCCATAATTAAAATTCAAATTTCTCCAAAGCAACAGGCTTTCTTTAACAGCTCTTAAGATTACCCTTAAATTTCCCCCGCTTTGATTACCATAGATCCGGGGATAATGGTTGACTTCCACTTGAGCAATTTTTAAATGCGCTTTTTTCGCTTTGGCCAAAATCTCCGTCGTAATCATTGCGCCCTCCGACTGAAATGGCAAGATTTTATTTAACGCTTCTTTTTTGAAAAGCTTAAAACCGCAATCTATATCTTTAAACTTAAACCCGAAAAGCACCAGATCCCAAATCTTTAGCATATTCATCAACAAATGACGGAAGGGATTGTCCAATCTTCTTTTCCTGTAACCGATGACCATATCGGCGTTTTCGATTTTGTCCAAGAATTTGGTTACTTCCGACAAATCAAACTGTCCGTCACCGTCATTAAAAACGGCCAGATTATATTTTGCTTTTGCAAAACCGGTCTTAAGCGCCGCGCCATATCCCCTATTTTTCCCGTGAGATACGGCAATTAGTCTTGGGTCTTGTTTAGCCAGTTTCTGAGCGATTCCCAATGTATTATCGGAAGAACCGTCATCAACCATTATTATCTCCCACTTATCGGCTACCTTTTGGGCTACGGGAATAGCTTTCTTGATAACGCTTTCTATATTTTCTTGTTCGTTCCAAAACGGAAAGAAAATTGATAATTCCGAAACCTTACGCATATTTTTTGTTTAGTTGAATTATACCAGCAAAAAGAGCCAGGACGCCAGCCAAAGAAAGTAAGTCGCCAATTAATTCTACCTGGGTTTGTTCAAAATTTAATTTTACCTGATGTGCTCCTTGTGGAATCATAATTTCTACTTTTCCTCTATTATTTTCGACTGTAACTTTTTGGCCATCTACATATCCTTGCCAAGCCGGAAAATAAGCCAAAGGAATTACCACGTTCATCGCTTTAGAAACATTTAAATTAAGCGTGACAGTTTGTGTTTTTATAGTAGAGCTTTGTACTGTGAGATTATTTGAATTGAGCTCTGAGAAATTAGCAATATCTTTTTGAGTCTCCAGGCGCTGGAAATTTTTTGGCATATATTCATCGGAAGTTTTTGACGTTGTCCACTCAAGAGTAGAAGCGCTAACGTAATAATCGGAATTCACATACAGATATTTCTCGGGCACAAAGAACTTCACGCTCACCAAAACTAGGAAGCAAGAAAGTAAAACTAACACCGACATTATGATAAACTTTTGCCCGTTTAATTTCTCCGTCACCCAAACCAATGCACCTGCAATAAATGAGGCAAAGAAAACTACCATTAATAAAAACCTCCACGGATATTGGAAAAAGGCCATTGGACGAATTAATTCCCAAATCGGTTGAGAAATCTGCAGAGTAAAGAAAACGGAAATTAAGAAACCAAAAAAAGATAAAATCAAAATGACTAATTTGTCTTTAGGAAAATTGTTGAAATATTTTCTAAAGATTAAAGCTAGAAGTGCAAAGACAAATAGTAAAATAGCAAAGAGAATATGATACTTACCAATCATAAACGACAAACCGTCAACACAACCCTTAGCTGAACCACCATACCCCCAAGGACTTGTCCAGAGCTGACTTAAGCAAACAAAATGGTCGCGGAAATTTGAGCCACCTTCGATAAGTGAACCAACGTTTGTATATTGCATTTCCAAAACCGCCGGCAACCAATAAAAAGCGGATAGTAAAATTCCGATAGTAAATATTGCTAAAAGATAAAGCGTCGTTTTTCTCTTTTTTGCTTTAAAAATCAAGTATAAAGTAAATAATGCTAAAAAGGGTGAAACTATCATTGCGGTCAAATTATGAGAAATAACAATCAAAGCAAAGGAAACAGCGGCTAAAACGACGTAGCGCCATTTTTCTTCTTTATAAATTTTCCAAAGTCCCAAAAAGACCAGTGGAATAAAGACATAAGCCCAGTATTCGGCTACATCTCCCCTAACATAGATATCGACTGCGTGATAAGGAGCATACATGTAGAAAAGCGCAGAAAGAATCCCCCCTGATTTACCCCAAAACTCTTTACCCAAGAAATACATTGACACTCCGGCTAGCATTATTCCTAAAGCCATCATTATTTTTGTTGCTAGCAGCGCATTTACTCCAACAGCCTCAATTATGCCACCAACGTAATAAGGCAACGGATCGTAATAATTAAAAATTGGATAGCCAAACCCATAGCCTAAATCGGCACTCCATCTAACAGGAAACATTCCGTCTGTTAATCCTTTTGCCATCTCGTAGACTCTGGCGACTTGCGTATCGTCGTGTATCGGAAAGAAACCAGATCTTAGAAATGGCAGAATTGTAAAGATAGAAAAAACTAGAACAAATATTATCGGCGCCAAGTTTTTCAGGATTTTCATAGCTTAATCTTCTTTCTCATTAGAACCAACGTTAATAGACCGGCAAAGCCGATTATCGAAACTAAATCTGAGAACAACCTGACAGGCGTTTCTTTAAATACTACTTCGACGTTATTTACGCCTTTATTTAAACGTAAATTTATTAACCCTCTTGGATTATTATAGACGATTTCTGCCCTTCTTCCGTTGACATAAGCGTACCATCCAGGAAAGTAAATAGTGTTGACCTGAATTGCTCTCTCCATAGTTAAAACTACACTGAACACGGTTTTACTTGGCGTTGATTGGAGAAGGTTAATAGTTTCTTGACCACTAAGATTCTGGACTTTTACCGGTACCATTACTTGAGGAATTTCCTTAACCCAACTCGGCATATACTCATTTTTGACCGTAGTGGTATTCTGGTTCGTTGAGTAGAAGCTGTCGGGGAAATTTTGATAGCTATTGGGAAATAAATAAGTTATTGCCGAAATTGATAACAAAAGCACAATCAATAACCCTAACGAAATTTTTATTTTATTAGAAAAAATTGAGACAATGCAGGCTGCCAAAAAAGCAACGCTCGGAATTGTTAAAGACAAGAAGCGGAACGGAAATTGCACAAAAGTACTTGGTAAGAATTTCCACAAAAATGCGCTCGGCTGACTACCTAAGAAAATCGAGATAATTACGACAAATAACATTATAATAGTTAGCCTGTGCTTCTTTAGCTCAATTCTGCAAAGAAAAATCAATAGAATTGTGGTAAAAATTACAAAAAGCGCAGCCACCCCGATTAAACCAAAACCCGCAAAGTAATTACCGATATCTGAAATCTGCGTTTTGGCAAAAACCGTATACTGTAAATCAAATAGCGCCGGTAACCAAAAAAAGGCTGACAATCCAAAGCCTAACAATAGACTAAGACAATAAAAACCTGAGATTTTGATTCTATCTTTAGCGATATAGACTTCAAGCAATGCATAGGGCAGGATTAAAAACATAAATAAAACCGCCAGCGTATTGTGTGCCATAATTAAAAAGGCTAGCCCAATCGAAGTCCACAATAAACTTCTTCTTTCCATTTGCCACAGCACAAAAGGCAAAATTGATAAAGACAGCACTTCCCCAACCGAACCTCTTTGATAGACATCAAACAAGTGGTAAGGAAAAAATGTATAGAAAATAGCACCAATCAAAGAGGAAAAATTATCAAATAGCTTTCTTAGCCAAAGAAAAGTAAATAATGAAGAAGTAAAAATGCATAAGATTAATAAAGTTTTAATTGAATTGACAAAATTAATTCCTAAAAGGTGAATTGGGACGGAAAGATACATAAAAAGAGGATATAAAAAGTCGGAAACGGGATAACCATAGCCGTTATTTAATCTCATCAAAAACCGGACGGGAAATTCACCACTTCATAAAGTCTGGAAAAATGCCGAGAATCGAATAACCATCCAACCGCCGTCATCGGTAACCGGAAATCCTGGATGGACGAGCCCTATTAAAGCCGGAACCGCTAATATTAAAGTTACTATTAAAAATAGTATTTTCGATTTTGCTTTTATAGATTGCAGCATAAGAAGTATGTAGGATTAATCATAAACTATCCTAAAAACCCGAGTACCATCTTTTCTGGTTATATAAATGTGCTTTTTGTATTGTAACCCTTTATAGTCCGGGCAGGTTCCATTATCAATATAGATTGCCTTTTTTACTTTTGGCGCTTTGGGATCCAAGTCTACGGATGGACATGCGGCGACGAGAAAATAAAATTTTCCAAATCCGGTGTTTTCTTTATCCTTAGTTGAACCTTCTGCTTGATAAGTAGCAGGATCAAACTTCATGTAAAACAAAATCAAGGGATAAATTCCTCCATAAGATTTTGTTACGAAGATTTTATCGTAATTTGCATAATCTTTTTTAACGGTCTTTACCATTTGACCAAAACCTTCATTTCTATACCAATTTTTATCAACCTGAGCTTGAATAAAATATTCCTGTAAGAAATAGGCGAAGTTAAATAACAACAAAAGTGCTACAGCAATAACCAAAATTTTGCTTTTAATACCGGAAAATTTATTCAACAACATAATAAATCCATAAGCAACAAATAGCTCTATCATTGGAAACATAACAATCGCTCTTTGTAAATTAGGGGTGTCATCAATCGTAAAAGCTGCAACAAGAGGGGCAAGCAGTAACCACAGCAGGGGCAATTTATGATACCGATCTTTAGACGTAATTAAATAAAATATACCGATCAAAATAAAAGGCAGCTCAACAAGATAAATTAAGCCCATGCTGGGAACCCTATACCAAATAGGCAATCCTCCTTCCATAAACAAAAATTTCCCCGTGAAGTAATCTGAATAATTAGAAATTGCAGCAAGACTATAATTAGTAACTTTATTATGAAAAAGTCTGGTAACATCGGCTGGAACGTGCATGAGCCCGCCCTCCACGATTTGTTCCGCCAAGACCAGTTTTACCGCAGGATATCCAAATATATTAACTTGCGAATATCTGCCGGTTCCTCCTTTAATTAGAAAAACTAGGGCAAAAGAAACAAAAGAAAGAATTAAGAATGACCCAAGCAAATAAACTATATATTTGGTTTTGAATTTTTTCCAAATTGGATAAAGATAAGCTATTGTTGCCAAAAAAAGTAATGGCACAAAAACTCTCGGAGTATGATAGAAGAAAAAGCTTAAAAGCATTATAAATGCTCCAACAAAAAAATATAATCCTCGTTGTTTTTTAAAACCGAGCAAGACGAATATGTATCCTGAAATTATAAAAAATAGAGCTACAATTGTTTCTGCGCTGGCCCTTGATAAAACCACCTGCCAAGGAGCAATTGCCACCAATAAAGCCGAGATTAAACTGATTTTTTTGCTTTTAAATAAAACTAGTGTCAGAAAAAAGAAAGATATAACAGTGAATGTGCCGAAAAGAGCACCCGGTAGTCTAGTTGCAAATTCGGTCAATCCAAGAAATTTTATCGGCAAAACTGTTAGGTAATGATATCCAGAAGGCCTATCGTCACCAAACATATCTATATACAACGGAAACTTATTATTATTTTCGTCCTTACCGGTTAGAAGCAGCGAATAGCCATTATAGCCTAAAGATGCTTCGTCAATATGAAAACCGTTAGGAACGTTACCCAAGCTGTAAGTCCTTAGAAATAGCGCAAAAACTAAGATTACAAATAAAATAATACCTGTTAATAATTTATTTTTACTTATCTTCATGCTTTTTAAAAGTCAAGCTAATAATAGCATAGCTTAGAACCATCAATAAAGTAGCTAAACTGATAATGACACCAAGTTTAAATTCTTTTGAATTATAGAAAAATTCTACCGTGTGATTTCCCTTAGGAACGACAACTGCTCTGAATGAATAATCGGCTAGTAAAATTTTTGAATCTTTACCGTCTATCTTTACTCCCCAATCGGAAAAATAATTATCAGATAAAAATAAAAAGCTATTTCCGTTAGCTTTTGTGTCTAAAATTACACTATTCGGTCTATAAGAAATGAGCTTTACGCTTCCTTTTGCATTTTTATCAATCGACAAATTTGGATCACTTTCCAAGATAAGCGTTTTGCTTAAATTAATATTTGGATTATAAATATCAGACAACGCTTGCAGTTTATTTTTTACAACTACAAATTCATTCGCCAAAAAGAATCTCGGCAAAGCATTTTTGTTTTCGTAAACTTGCCAAGGAAAAACTTTATAAACCAAATCATACTGCTCTTTTGGAAAAGTGTCTAAATCAACTTCCTGCCATGAATCAGACATATCTTCATAATTAAGCACATATTTTACCCCGAACAGATCCAATATTCTTTTTCGAAAGAAATTTGTTTTTAAACCATTTTCTCCGTATCCTGGGGCAATATTAGCATCAGGACGAGGAGGAGTATTAGGAAATTTTCCGTCTTTTGAAGACGCAATTAGCTCTCCATATCTTGAACCATGTAAGGGATCGTTGCCTTCGGGCGAAAAAGTTTGGTCAACACTTTGATAATTTGCCTGTATATAAGCAGAGCCGTATCCCCAATATCGATTGATACCCGCGTTGTTTTGAAGATAATAAATAATCGGCGTCTTTGGGTAGATTAAGACGCTTGGCGAAAAAGGTGTAATTTTATTAAAAAAATAGAAGAGATCGAATATAACCAATAGCGTAATTAGAACTAAACTAATCTTAAGATTAATCCGCTTCAGAAAAACCGCTAATATGGTTAACAAAAGAATGACGCTTGGCAAAATCAGATTGTGTTCGGTAATTTTTAAGTTTGCGGAAAGTGTCGGAGAAAATTTAATTAGGGATAAAATAATAACCCACACTAAGGCTAAAAAGGCTAGATATCCAAACGTAAATAATTTCTTAAAGCTCTTCTGGTTAAGAAAGTGTTCCAAACCGATTGCTCCTAAAATAATCAAGCTGAAAATTAGAAGACTAAACTCTCTGGTCGGGATGGTGGTTGATATCATCGGTATTGGAATAAGATAAAAATACTTTACTAACGGTAAATTGGTAGCAATAACCAATGAGATTACGGAAACAATCAGAAAGAACCTTTTTTCGACAAAATTAATCTTATTAAAAATTGCATAAATTGCAAAAAATAGAATTACAATTCCCGGAGACATCACTCTTTCGATATATGTTCCGTCTATCCAATAATTCCTAGTAGCCGGGTTGCCAAAGAAATCGGGAAAAACTATGGTTATCCAATACTGAAGCGGAGCTAAATTTTTGCCGATTTGCGCCAGAGTATATGCGCCCCGGGTAGATTGGGAAAAAAGTTGAAGAGTCGGAAAGATTTGAAATGAGGTTAATAAAAATGGTAAAGCTAAAGAAAACAAAAACAGAATATGATTCTTTAACTGTCCATATTTTTTATGCACAAATATCAAATATAAATAGTAGGCAAAACAAAGAGCATAAATATAAAAAGCTCCCTGGATGTAGCCGGCGAGAATGGCGAGAGAAAAAGTTATTATCAACGCGAGGAAAATTTTGACATTTATTTTTTGTAAAAAATGTTTAGTCAATAAAAGCGCTAACGGAAGCCATAATAAAGTACTACCGATATTGCCGTATTCTATCCAAACAGTCATATAGGAAGACAGTCCAAATGCAATTCCACCAATGGTTGAAGGAAAATCTTTAAGCCCAACTCCTTTTTTAAGAAATAGGTACATAAAGAGCGCGGCAAGCAAGGGCTGGAGCATAATCAGAAGCGTCCAGGAGATATTAAAGGGCAGTAAAAGATACAGAAAGTTAAGCGGATAAAAAACGGCTGTTTGAAAATCTGCCATTTGTGGATTTCCCGAAAAATTATAAGGATTCCAGAAAGGAATACTTCCTTGCTTAAGCTGATTGATGGAAAAATACCGCCAGGGATACATTTCGGAGATAATATCCTGACCTTGCGCTTTATCGGGATATCCACCCGCAGCGTACCCCAAGAAAGACTGTGCCCTGTAGGGATTGGTATTAACTAAAAGGTCGCCGGGAAAAGGTATTTCGCCTTTAAAGATCGGGTAAAAGAATATTAAAACTACAACTGCAATTAAGATAAAAGGCCAAAAGCGTATAACCTTTTTCATTATCTGTTGAGCGGGATTATTTGATAAACTCTGTAATAATTATTAGTGTCTCCCTGCTGAACCTCAAAAACCAACTTGAGCGGAAAATCAATTGGAATAACTACGTGCTGCGGTTGATAAAAAACAAAGTAAGAAGGCATTTTTTGTGCGTAGCTTAAAGTACTTTTAGGAAAAATATCCACCGGCCAATAACCTTTAATCGTAATATTCTTATTATTAATCATGTATAGCTCTAGTGACTCCGGCATTAAACCAAAAGTTCCTTCGGTGGCAACGAATATTTTTTGATTTTTCGCTTGATTCTCAAAAAAAGCAATGCTTTCTTTGACTCCCCAACCGGCCGCCCAACCGTTTACGTATTGCCCATGATCTTCGTCGGCAATCGGCGCCCTTAGCGGATTAACCGCAAAAAATACCGAGACAAAAAGCGGATAAGCTACAACTATTGCCAGCAACAATACTTGCACTATTCTTGAGTAAAGCAGGTTTTTGGCGAAAAGTTTTTCCGACTTCTCGAAGATAAAATTGAGAGACCAGGCGACAAGTGGTAAAAGCATTAAACTCATCAGAAAAATGAATCTTGGATAAATTAATTTACCAAAAAGCGCTAACGCCACAAACGGCAGAGCAAAATATAACAGTAGAACAATTTTTTCTTTAAAGAATTTGTTTATGAATACAATTGAGAGCAAAACCAAAATTATATAAGCCGGAGTTAAATATTGTAAAAGCCAGCTGGTAAGCCCATTAAGGTTACTGAAAAAATACATAAACGGGTGATTAATCCATTCGGAAATTGGATAGACAAAAGTCGCGTTTTTGGTAGCAATCATGTCATACAATGGAGAAAGTCTTAAAATAGTATAAAAGCCATAACCGATGGCCGCGGCAAAACCGGCTAGTAGTATAAAATCAACCAGTTTTTTCCTTACAAATTTCTGTTTAAAATCAAAAAGAATTAAGAGAAACGGCAATAAGTATATGCTAAAAAAGTTGGAGCTTTTTGTTAGTACCCCGCCACCGATGATAAAACCTAGCGTGTAAGCGATATCCAACCTGACTCTTCTAACCAATACTACTGATACATACAGCGCCCAGACATAAAAGGTTGCCACCATACTATCGTACAGAGCCATCCTGTCTAGCACTTGCGCGAAGGGATAAACAATATACAAAGCGACAACCAGAAACGCCGTCCGCTTATTCTTGAAAAGTTCTAAGGTTAAGGCAAAGAGTCCGAGCATCGTCAAAAAACCGGTCACAACCGACACTAGCCTTCCGGCAATCAGCGGATCATGAATAAACTTTAGAGCAATCATTGCTACCCAAACAAACATCGGCTGTTTTCCGTCGGTTAGGGAAATAAAGCGCCAGGAGGAATCATTTAAGGCTATTTGTGCCCAGCGAAGATAGATGGCTTCATCGGTAAAGATTGGTAAGCTGCCTAAGAAAATTAGACGGAGGACAAAGTAAGCTACGGCTAAAAGAATTGAGGCTAAAATTTCCCACTTATATTTGTTGATAAGCTGCATATAAAGATTATAGTAGAACCGAGGACTTCAATCAATGTTTTACTCTATTCCTGCCGGTCTCTCTGTAGATACTGCATGCAATATTCCAGCTTGATTGGAGACATCAACCGCTGCTTGATGTTCCGCTCTCAGCTTTCTTGCTTCTACTAATAATTCTGTTTGTCTAGTAGATAACGCTAATTCTTCATCCGGAGTTAGCTTCATTAATTCTTCCACGCCCACTTCGTGCACTTGCTCATTATCATCTTTAATCTCAACTGTTGCGCTGGGACGCATTGCAACTGCTGCGGCAACTTGTTTTTCATCCGAAGTCAGCAATCTCTCAATTCCAATTTCCGATTCACCTGCTCCCGAATGTCCAGATACCAGGATAACTCTTGCTATCTCAATTTCTCCTTTTGCTCCTACCGGTTCTCCGGCATAAAAAAGTGCATCAATACCGTCAGAAGTTATTTCCAAGCATGGAACACGTAATCCAGGCAATGGCGAACGGCATCCGGGGATATATGTGACTCTATACTTAGCAACCGTGCAGAAATTCGCTCCAGCAGCAAGATTGAAATTCAAAGCATCAATAAAATTTAACGCCGGGTTAGATTCTATAACTTCTTCTGCTTTCGGCTTTGCGCCTGTTTCTATCTCTACCATGGAGCATTTATACACGACTTATATTAATTTGTCAAATGTTTTGGGGAGAATTTTGTCAATAGCAAAGCTGCAACCGTAAAAATTAGAACCGCAGCGAAACCGACGAGCTCAATATCTTGAGCTACCTGCGGATAACCCTTGGCGTAGTCGGTCATCAGAATATAAGGGATATAAATTGAGACAGCAAAAATTGACGCCATCAATGATGGAATAAAAATATAAGCTTTTCTGGGAACAAATGCTGCCAAAGATAGCGGAAAAACTAAATACCAAGGTTGAAAAGTTGTTCTTAGACTGGCGACTAGAACGGTTGATAAGGATAGTATAATGGCAGCAATAAAGAATTTTTCCCAGTTTATCTTTCTGCCTGTTCTATCTAAAAATTCTATGAGAATGAATAGCGGAAAAAGAGCACCTGTGGAAAATTTAACTCCGATTGAAAAAAGATTACTCACCCAAGATAAAGTTTTTTTCTTTTGCAAGAAGAGATAAATTGATAATAATAAAAAGAAAATCATCGGAATATCGTTATGTGCCGAAACTAAAGATTCAATTAGGACTAGTGGATTAAAGGCGAAAAAGACGACATTGAATAATTTATTTTCGGGAAAAAGCTTGGCGGAAATTTTATAGACAAGGACGCAACTGCCTAAAAATGACAAAGTCATTAAAAGTTTGAAAAGGAAAAAGGTCGGTAAAAAATAATTCATCCCGATAAAAGTTAACGGCACAGTCAGAATGAGCCAGCTTGGACCATAAGGATAAGTACGGTGCGTCCAACGCATAAAATTAAGCATTGGGTCACCCGTAAAATCTGCTGCTTTGTAAAAATATGGGATGAGATGATAGTGTGAAACGATTCTAGCATCAAAAATATAATTAAATAAATCGTAGGAAAAGGCGTTATAGGAAAATCCTAAAATGACCGCGGCAAAAATTGTGAGAATTGTTAAAGTTTTGAGCTTGAGGCGGCCTTTTTTTGCTAGGTATAAGAACGAGAAGTAAAAGATGAATAGCAAGCTGATAATTAGGGTAAAAATTAAAGTTGAGAGGGGACGCTGGTAAAATCCTAAGTATTGAAGAGATTTTCCGGCTACTTGATAAATAGGGAGTTTTGATAAAGTTAAACCTAAATCGACTTGCGTAAAAGAATAAATGAAAAATCCCACGAGAAGAGCTAAATATGCGAGGAAAAGAAGCCTTAATTTGTTCATAAAGTTTTGTATTTCCCCGAAATATCGTTTAACCTAATTCTAATTAAATCTTGCACCGCTTCAATAGAATCTTTTACGGGACTTACTCTCCTGCTTTCAACATAAAACCATTCTACGGGAACTTCTTTAATCTTATATCCCATTTTTTGGGCAAGAAATAAAAGCTCAACATCAAACCCCGCTTTTACGGAAGACCCCGAAATTTCCTTATAGCCATTATGAAATTTTTCAAGTTTTGTAAAAAGTTTATCCGAGACATCTTTTCTAAAAAGTTTAAATCCGCACTGCGTATCATATATTCCCCTAATCCCCACAATTATAGATCTTAAAACAATCATTCCTCTTGCCATCAAGAGCCGCGTCCAAGGATCACCTTGACGCTTGGAGCCCCTACTGCCTATAACAATGTCATATTCTTTTACGAACCCGAGAAGCTTGGTTATTTCTTCTATTGGCGTTGCCTGATCCATATCCATAAAAAGAGCATATTCCCCTTTCGCTTTCAGTATGCCCGATGTTACAGCTCCCGCTTTTCCAAAATGAGAAGTTTTGATTAAGCTAAATCTTGGATTATCTTTTATGAATTCCTCAACAAGCTCGATACTGCCATCCGTTGAGCCGTCATCAACGATAATTACTTCCGATTCGTATTTTTGTCTTGAAAGAAAATGTTCAATTTTATCCAAAACACCTTTACGGAGATTTGTCTTTTCGTTATAAGAGGGAATTACGACTGAAAGAAAAATTATATTCACAAAAAAATTATATCATACCTTCACTTGGAACTTCGGCTTTCCCGCCCATTTCCTTGGTGGTTTCCCTTAAGAAAAGCGCGGAGACAGCTCCAACGGCCGTGATTGCAGCCGAACAAAGAAATACGACATTGAAAGCCCCTACGTTGGCTTTTATTGCCATTAAATATGCTACTTGTTGCAAAGTGTTTGGATTCAAGGTGTTAATCACGCTGAATCTTTGTACATTCATTATTCCTGCGGTAACACTGTTGGTAAGAATAGTTGCAAAAATAGCAACTCCGAAGGCGCCGGCAATATTTCTGACCAGCGCTAAAATTGACGAAGCGACTCCAACTTCGTGCAAAGGAACAGTCGAGATCGATGCATTGGTGATTGGCGCGAAGGTTAAACCGAGACCTAAAGCGAATAATCCCAGCAAAGTTGCAAAGTGAGTAAATGACCAAGTCAAATCAATTCCGGAAAAGAGGAATAAAATAAATGCAGCCCAAGAAAGCCCTGCAAAAACTACATACTTAGGTGTAAATTTGGCCGACAAACGCGCGCCGCTTTGAGCCCCAATCATCATTCCGGCGGCCATCGGCAAGAAAAGATATCCTGTTTTTGTAACGTCATAACCCATATAGCTTTGAACGAAAATCGGCAGCAAAAATAATCCACCGATCATGCCCATAAAAGTAATGAATGATACCAGCAGTGAGATAGCAAATTCCGGAATTTTGAAGAACTTTAAATCTACAACCGGTTCTTTTTGCCGTTGTTCAACAAGAATAAATGCGATAAACGAAATTACGGTAACGACATACGAAACCATACTATTAACGCTTAGCCAGCCCCAGCTTTGTCCCTGATCCAAAACCAAAACCAATGTTCCCAAAGCAGAGCCCAATAAGAGTGACCCCCAGATATCAAAATTCTTAATGCCCCTAATCTTTTTTACCGGTTCCTGAATATATTTCCAGGCCATAAAAGCACCCAAGATGCCAATCGGAACGTTAATGTAAAAAACCGAACGCCAGGAAAAATTATCAATTAATGGTCCGCCCAAAAGCGGTCCGAAAACTGCCGCCACGCCAAAAACCGCCGACCAAAGTCCCATCGCCTGAGCGCGTTTTTGCCTGTCTTGAAAAGTAAAAGCAATAATTGAAAGCGCCAAAGGATAATCGATAGAAACTGTAATTGCCTGTAAAACGCGGAAAATAATCATCTGTGGGAGATTGGCGGAAAGTCCGGCAAAAACTGAGGAAATAACGAAACCGATAATGCCAAAAAGATACAACGGTTTTCTGCCAATTAAATCACCAAGCTTACCAAAAATAGGAACGAAAATCGCATTGGCGATGATGTAGGCGGTGGAAATCCAGCTGGCTTGCGAAACCGTAATGCCAAAGTCGGAAATCATTTTTGGGAGAGCTAAATTAACGACCGTTCCGTCCAGCCTTCCCAGGAAACTGGCAATCATGACCGTAAATAAAATAATCCATTCGTGCGATTGGAATCCCCGACTGGCTGCAGCTTTAACTTTCTTTTCCATAGCGCTTAAGGAGTACTGGTATAGACTGTCATCTTGGCAGACATACCGTTTTTGATTTGCGGATAGCTGTAAGCATTAAATCTTGCATAAACTAAAAACTGCTGCGTCGGCCTTTCGCTGGAAACCGAAAATTGGAGTTGGGTTTGTTTTGCAGTCGGACTAATTTCGTCTACGTATCCCCAGAAAGTTTGTCCGGGTAGTGCATCAACGGTAAAAGAAACGATTTGACCAATTTGTATTTTATCCAGACCCTTATTTTCGTCCAGAGTCCCGGCAATCCGCATGTCGGCAAAGTTAATCATCTCAACTACTGGAGTCTGCGAACTGGCTAAACTACCAATCGCGTTATCGGTTGCAACCACCAAACCATCCTGATAAGCATTAAGGCTACTTGTCCCGACAATTGCCAGAGTATCCCCTCTTTTAACTCGTTCTCCTTCGTAGACTTTAATATCCGCTATCGCTCCCGGAACCTCCGGAGAAATGGTAATAATCGGCGCCTGTACCAGGGAATCTTCAATGCTTACCCTGTCTCTTAAGAGTTGATAGCCAATATATCCCCCGATTAAAAGAGCGGCAATAATAATCACTAAACCGGCCCTTAAAATTTTCGGGTTCTTAATTTTTGCAATTAAATTTTTCATATAATCGAATACAGTTTGGAAATAATTGACTGCGGGTTGGTAATTACTTTATCTGTATCTAAAAGTCCGCCCATTACTTCGGTTTGCCCGTTAATCGTATCTCCTGTTGTAACCTTTTTTAGAACCGGTCTTTGGTTGTCTAAGACCCAAATATATGAGTCCGAAAGCACGGTCCATGAAGGAACGAGGATTACTTTTTGATTAAAATTACTCTTAATTAACACTGTTCCGCTTTGTCCCAGTTTTACCGAAGTTGGCAAATTATTAATCTTAACATCGACTCTGTAAACCTGGTCGCCATTGGCAAGCGTTGTTTTTTGCGGATAGATTTTATCGACAACTCCCTGAAGAGTTTTACCGTTTAAAGCATCTAAGGAAACCGCTACGGGATTTCCAACGCTAATAAAAGCAATTTCTTGCTGTCTGACATTAGCGCTAAAAACCATCGAGGTTGGGTCGGCAACCACAAAACTAGTGACGGGCGTAATATTTACGCCGGCCGTATTTACATCCTCGTGTAAAACAATTCCGCTAATCGGAGACGTCAAGGTTGAAAGCTGTAGGGAATAATTGGCCAGATCAACGCCCAATTGAGCTGAGTTTTGTGCCAAATTGGCGTTATCAACCAATCTTTTTACCGCATCGTAGATTACATCTGTTTCCGGAACAACTGAATATCCGGTTTTATTAGTAGTATCTAAAGTTGTTCTTTGTTGTCCTTCCAAAACGCCCGCATTTTGGTTTTCTTGAACTTGATTGGCGCTATTTTTCGAGGCTTGATAGGTATTAGCCGCAATCTGTAATTGCTTTTGCAAAGCGTACGAATCTAATTGAGCAATCGTTTGCCCCTGATAAATTTTATCTCCTTCTTTAAACGGCATATAGATTAATTTTCCACCCATTTGGAAATTTAATGTTACTTGCGCTTGGGCGGCAATATTACCGGTTGCTAAAATTTGTTGAGAGATAGAATTAACGTCAACTGTCTCCGTTTTTGGAGACGAAGCAGCATTAGCAAAAAAAGTGACGGCAAAAATTCCAATAATCACCACAAAAATTGTGACGACTAAATATCTTAATGTTTGTTTGTTGAATAATTTCTTCATAGATTTTCCGACTTTTCCGCTAAAATTTCTAAAATTCTCAGTAATTCCAGTTTATCTTGTTTTGGAAGGTAAGACAACAGTTTTTTCATTTTATTTGCACTTTGTTTTTTTACCTCGACCAGCATTTTCTCTCCAGTCTTAGTTAAACTGATTTTGACGATTCTTCTGTCTTTAATATCATTTTCTCTTTTGACCAGTTTTGCCGTAATTAATTTATCGACTAAGGCTGTTGCGGTTGGCATAGTCGTGGCAAAATGGTTGGCGATATCTCCCATGTGCGTTCCAACGTGCTTTTTAATACACTCAAGTGCCTGACATTGCAGTATTGTTAGATGAGAATGCTCAAAACTTCCAGAGATACTACCCTTTAAGTCTCTGGTTAATTTGAATATTGCTTCTAAAATTTGGTCGTTTATTTCTTCTGCCATATTGTTTAATCTGACTAACTGTTAGATAGTATAACTAATCTTGAAGAAAAAGTCAAACTCTTAATAAATATGTGCTGAGATGATATAATTATAGTACGCCGCCATCGTCTAGTGGCCAAGGACGTCAGATTCTCATTCTGAAGATCGCGGGTTCAACTCCCGCTGGCGGTACTTAACGGGATGAATTTATAGCAACTACAATTTAGCTTGACAAATCAAGCTAAATTCTTCTTTTTTAGGT
>Ga0182027_10006288_pt1 | contig 17842 bp, 16 predicted proteins | sample 712E1DmetaG_FD_121300 | JGI IMG/M metagenome (GOLD analysis project Ga0182027, IMG submission 121300) | Permafrost microbial communities from Stordalen Mire, Sweden - 712E1D metaG (Illumina Assembly) | ecosystem: Environmental > Terrestrial > Soil > Wetlands > Permafrost | place: Sweden... | reverse complement strand
TCAAGTATAATTATAATTTGATAAGTAACGGAGGAAACGATGGCCGAACTTAAGATGCCAGAACTTAATAGTGTTATTGTTGCGGGCAACCTAACTAAAGACCCTGTTTTCAGACAGACTTCTAATAATACTCCTGTTGTTAATTTCCATGTTGCTGCCAATAGAAGATACAAGGATAGCAGTAATCAATGGCAGGAAGATGTTTGCTATGTTGGGGTAGTTGCCTGGAATAAGTTAGCCGATAGCTGTAGAGACCGGCTTAAAAAAGGTAGTGCTGTATTAATTGATGGTGAACTCCAAAGCAGAACATTCAAAACAGAAGACAGTAAGAATAGAACTATAGTGGAAATTAAAGCAAAAAGGATTCAATTCTTAAATAAATTTAGTAAGTCTCAAGGAAACGGCGACGATGTTATTGTTGAATCTGATGATGCCGACTATGAAGATAATTCATTTGATAAATTCCTGACCGATGAAGAAACAGACTTATTGAAAAATGAAAATAAGTGAGGTTCAGTTAAATGAAACAACAAACAAGAAAAGTTAAAAGAGTACTCGATGGGTATGTCGATTACAAAGATTCAAAACAGCTTCAGAAATTCCTTACCGATCAAGGTAAGATAATTCCAAGAAGAATTACCGGTTTAACTGCAAAGCAGCATCGGGAATTAGTGCAAGCTATAAAACGCGCGCGGCAATTGGCAATTTTACCATTTGTTTCAGAAGCAGTTAAGTAACGGGAGAAATAATATGAAAGTAATACTCAGAAAGAATTTTGATCAACTTGGTAAAGTAGGCGACACTATTTCAGTTAAAGACGGATATGCGAGAAATTTCCTGATACCGCGTCAGATTGCTTACCAGGCAACTAAAGGCAACATTATAGCTCTTGAAGAAGAGAAAAAACAAATTCAAAAGAAAGATGCAAAAGAACTTGATGCAGCTCAAACACTTGCAGTAAATATTGAAAAAGTTTCAGTAACTATTCCGGTAACAGTTGGTGAAGAAGATAAAATATTCGGAACAGTTACTACTCAAATGATTGCCGATTCATTGAAAGAAAAGGGTTTTGATATTGACAAAAGAAAAATAGAAATAACAGAACCTATTAAATCACTTGGGATTTACAGTGTTACTGTTAAAATCCATCCGAGTGTTACTGCCACAGTAAAAACGTGGGTAGTAAGAGATTAGATTATTAACATTACAATAAAAACCCCGGCTTACCGGGGTTTTTATACAAGCATTTTTTAATGCAATTAAATTTGGCCAAATTTCATAACTAACCTACTAAACGTGATGAAAGAAATAAGATTTAGACTTTTTCTTATAATCGGTGTAATTGCTCTTTGTCTTTATCTCCTCTACCCTACTTTAAAAGATTATTTAAATAATCAAGAAGCAGACAAGCAAGTAGAAAAACTCCTGACAAAGGTTAAACAAAGCAATCCATCATTATCAGATGAACAGATTAGAGAATTTAAAGTTTCCAAAAAGGATAGCATTTTTGCAAATAAACCTGAATATAAATCCGCCAGAGAAAAAAGAATAAAACTCGGTTTGGATTTGCAGGGTGGAATGTACCTTTTAATGGAAGTTAATACCGCAAAACTACTGGAAAAGCTGGCAAAGGATCCTGATGTTATATTTAAACAAATTCTTAAAGAAGCTGAATCGGAATCTAAGATAACAGATGAAAACGTGGTTTCAATTCTTTCTAAAAAAATGAAACAAAGAGGTATACGGCTTAGTCGTTATTTTGGTTCTATCCGGGAAGATGATGCTCAAATTCAGAGCAAACTTCTTCAGCAGGAAGCTGATGCCGTTACACGTGCTATTGAAATTATGCGCAACAGAGTTGACCAGTATGGTGTTTCTGAACCAAGTATTCAAAAACAGGGATCCAGAAGAATTGTAATCCAGCTACCCGGTGTGGCAAGAGAAGAAGAAGCTAAAAGACTATTGCAAACCGGCGCTCTTCTTGAATTCAAATTCCTGAAAGAACCCGATGTAGCAATTCCTATTATGAAAAAAATTGATGAAGCCCTTGCCGGTGCTAATAAAATTGATTCTTTAAATCAGAAAAAGAATGAAACAACTAAGGCAGATACATCTAAAAAGAAATTGACAGAAGAACAGTTTGCTAAAGAACATCCTTTCTTTTCTGTCGCGCGTCTTATAGATGCGCAAGGAAGAATGGCGGATACCTTTGTAAAGGAAAAAGACAAAGAAAAGATTAATACTTTTCTTTTAAATACTGAAGTTAAAAAAGTTTTGCCCGAAAATGTCGAGTTTTTATATGATTCAAAACCTGAACGCGGACAAGAAGGCGAAAATTATTTTCGAATGTATATGGTTAATAAAGAAGCAGAATTAACAGGCGGAGTGATTACTGACGCACAGTCAAATATTGATCCTCAAACTTCCGCCCCTGAAGTCACTATGCAAATGAATTCGGAAGGAGCGAGAGAATGGGCACGTATTACCGGTTCTAATATCGGGAAACGTTGTGCTATTGTACTTGATGGTGCTGTTTATTCTGCTCCCCGGATTGAATCGAAAATTCCGAATGGAAGTTCGAGAATAACCGGATCAGCCAATCTTGATGAAGCAAAGCTTCTTGAGATAGTATTAAAAGCAGGTGCTTTGCCGGCTCCCGTTGATATTCTTGAACAAAGAACAGTCGGACCTTCACTTGGACAAGATTCCATTAGACAAGGGTTTAATTCTTCAATGATTGGTTTTGTGCTTATCGGAATATTCATGATATTTTATTATAAAGTTGGCGGATCGTTCTCTGCTGTTGCTTTGATGGTAACAATATTAAATTTGCTTGGTATCCTTGCAGGTTTCGGTGCAACTTTAACTTTACCCGGTATCGGAGGTATTGTTCTTACAATGGGTATGGCCGTAGACGCTAACGTAATAATTTATGAAAGAATTCGCGAGGAATTGGCTTCAGGTAAAACAATTAAAGCAGCGGTGGAAAGTGGATTCAAACTTTCATTCCCGCCTATTTTTGATTCGCACATTACATCATTCATTACCGGTCTTATTCTTTATCAATTCGGAAGCGGACCTGTTCAGGGTTTTGCTTTAACTTTAATGATAGGTTTGATTGTCAGTTTATTCAGCCAATTAGTCATCGTAAGAGTAATACTGGATTATATGGTCAACAAAGGTTACAAAATTAATGTTGGTTAAAATTTTAGGAGAATAAACATAGATGCGACTTTTCGATAATTTAAATATCGATTTCATGGGCAAACGCACCTTCTTTTATCTGGTGTCGGCAGGAATTTTACTTTTCGGATTACTCAACATTTTTATTAGGGGAATTAATTTCGGAATTGATTTCAAAGGGGGATCCGAAATTGCACTTCAATTTTCAAAACCTGTTGAAATTGCCCGTGTTAGAAATGAAGTTGATAAACTTGGCTTAGGAAATATGGAAGTTAAAACTTTCGGCGGAGCTACCGGAATACTCTTAAGAACCGAGCTCCAGGAAATTCCTAAAAATGTACTTCCCCATGTAAAGGAACGGCTTGAAATTTTGCTTGGAAATATTTTACCCGGTGTACAAAAAAATATTATCGACTCTACTGTAAATACAATTACTTATAATTTCCGGGATGCACAAACGGCAAATATAATTACCAACAAACTATTTCAGGCAGGTTTTCAGACTTCAAAATCTGCTGATTCTGCAAATGCCGTTGTAGTCCGTCTCGGTGTTGCCGATATCGTTAAAGAAAATCTTTCACGTAAATTCAGTGATAATCCTTTTACTGTTCAGAAAGAAGATAAAGTTGGGCCTATAGTTGGAAAAGAATTAAAAAGTAATGCTATAATTGCCGTACTTTTATCTCTGGTAGCCATTTTAATTTATCTTGGTTTCCGTTTCAAATTTGCTTTTGCCGTTGGCGCTGTTATCGCTCTTTTCCATGATGTTTTATTAACACTTGGAATTTTTGCAGCTTTATATGGGTTAATCCCTGGATTAAATCTAGAATTCTCTGTTACGGTAGTTGCTGCATTCCTTACCCTCGTAGGATATTCTACAAATGATACGGTAATTGTTTTTGACAGAGTTAAAGAACAAATGAAAATTCATAAGTCTCTTTCAATTGAAGAAAACATGAATCATGCAATCAATAAAACTATGAGTAGAACAATTATCACTGTATTTACAGTTATGATTTCTATCATTGTATTATTGATATTTGGCGGTGAAGTCCTCAGAAGTTTCGCCTTTGCCTTATTAATTGGTATGATTACAGGAACTTACTCATCTGTATTTATTGCTAGTGCATTTGTCCTTGAATATGCCCATAGAACGGGTAAAGCAATAAAATTCTAATTTACGATTAATAACAGATTTCTTAAATCCTGCTGCTTTAGCAGGATTTTTTATTTTAAACAAAATCATTTATTTAGAAAATTGCAAAATTCAATTCTAAATAATATTTTGATAAGTGATATTATCTATTAATAAATAATAATAAATATTAGTGTAAAATGATCAGATCAGTAAAATTATCAGATGCATCTGATATCTGCAGAATATATAATGAGTATATATTAAAAACTGTAATTACATTTGAAGAGAACCCATTAACTGTAAAGGAAATGGAATTAAGAATTGAAAATATAATACAAAGTTATCCATGGCTTGTTTATGAAGAAAACGAAAATGTTATCGGCTATACATATGCAGGGAAATGGAAAGAAAGATCTGCATATCGGTTTTCTGTTGAAACAGGAATTTATATCGACTCAAAACACATAGGTAGAGGAATAGGCACCAAACTTAAAAGTGAGTTGCTTACGATTTTAAGAGAAAGATCAATACATAGTATAATATGCGGAATTGCATTACCTAACCCAGCTAGTATTGCTCTCTGTGAAAAATTAGGTTTTATAAAAGTCGGTCAATTAAAAGAAGTTGGATTTAAACATAATAAGTGGGTTGATGTTGGATATTGGGAACTTATTCTTTAAAATATATTAAAACATTACCAAACATAGTCTAAGCTAAATTCTTGGTTATTAGAACGGTAATATCATCATACTGATTGGCTTTATTCTGAAAATATTTTAGATCATTGATTATTTCTTTTTGAATTTCAGAGCATTTCCCTTTGGAATTATCAATTAATAAATTGTTCAATCTTTCAATTCCGTATAATTCATTACCAGGATTCATAGTTTCAGTAACTCCGTCGGAATAAAAACAAAACAAATCATTTGGTTCCAGTTGCAGCATGATTTCTTCTAATGAGGACTGAAATATTTCTCCCTTGTCCAATCCAATTCCAATTCCAGAAGGTTGGAAATATTCACTTTTCTTATTCCGGATTCTAATTATCGGTGTATGCCCTGCTCTGCAAATCTTCACTGTTTTCTCTTCAACATCAAACAAGGATAGTACTACCGTAATAAACCAGTTTTTTTCTATATCATCATAAATTCTCTTATTTACTTCAACAAGAATATCGAATGGAGTTCTGCCTTCGGTACAATACAATCGTATCATTGTCTGTAATTTTGACATATAGAATGAAGCGCTTAGACCTTTTCCGGAAACATCACCTACAACTACAAATAGCTTTTTATCTGAAACTTTAATAATATCATAATAATCACCCCCTACATGCATCGCGGGGATCATCTTGCCTGCAAAATCAAGTTTATCGAATTTAGGCAATACTTTCGGAAGTAGAGTTTCTTGTATATGACGTGCATTTTCAAGATCATGTTCCAGTTTTTGTTTTTCTGTTTCGGATTCATAAAGTCTGGCGTTTTCAATAGAAACAGCTGCCTGATTTGCAGCTGATAGAAGAAGATCAATATCCTTCCCTGCAAATTGTGATCCGGAATATTTCAATCCGAACAACAATAGCCCGGTTAATTTCGATTTCATAAACAAGGGTACTATTGTATATATCTTCTCCGCAAGGAATTTATCTGCTGAAAATCCAAGTAATTCTTTAAAATCTTGACGCTCAATTACTTCCTTTTTACCAAATTTATTACATTCAAAACAATAGTTTTCCAAAAGAGATCTTTCATCAGTTAGATTTAGACGAGAATTCAAGATTCCCTGATATCTAACAAGTCTAAATTTTCCGTCCGGATCCCTTAACATTAGGCCGAATGTTTCAATCCGGAGCGTTTGAACAAACAGTTCCTGGATAGAATTAAATATATTTTTTTTACCAACAACACTAGCGATTTCCCCGCTAAACTTCAGCAGTCTTTTTTGAAATGCATATTGCTCAGGATAAAACTTTTCAGTGAGAAATACTTGAAATCTATCCTTTGTTGATTGAAATACAAATGCGAATAGAACAAATACAATACCTGCTATAATACCCTGATATTCAGTACCAAATGCAGAGCTTACTCCAAGTCCTATATAATAAATTAAAAGAAAATATATAGCTGCCAGAGCAACAGTGGCTACACCATAAACTATCGTATTTCTTACTACCATGCTGACATCCATTAAAGAATAACGGAAAATTGAATACCCGAAAGCAACCGGAATCAATGCGATTAAAATGATAGGAGTAAAATATGCCGGATTATTAAATATAAGCCCTGCAATAGCTGAAGCCAGTGTAGAAGTATAAACTAAAGATAAAACACCTATTAAATACGCAACCAATATTACAAAGATTGAATTTCTTTCCTGTTTGGTTTCAAGTTTAGCATAATTAAAGGATAAAAATACCAGACCAAGTACAAAACATACATTTACTATTATTCCGATTCCATTCCCGATAATATTATATTGATTAAACGTTTCTTTCCTGTAAACCATAATTATTTTCAGAATTGTTGTAAGTGTAAATAGTGTTATGGGAGAAATATTAAGAAGATAATTAAACCATTTCTTTTTGATTAGTATATTCTCCCTGGGAAATAGGCAAAAGAATTTTATCAATAAAAATCCTAGGAATGAACCACCTAATGTCCAAAGTGTATCAATTACAAAAAGAAGCGCTCGGTTTCCAAAAACAGGATTTACAGCTTGTGCTCCACGATACAGCAAATTACTCATTGAGTATAGTATTGCTGCAACGCCAATTTTATAAAACAACCTTTGGGTTTTACCATCCGGTTTAGCCATAACTACAACAAATCCTACAATCAACCATAGAAATGACAAAAGACCAAGTGCAAGACCGCCAAAGTTTATCAGTTTTTTTACGAGTACATGTGTTTCAAATACTTTTTCCCCATCTGAAACTGTATAAGTAGCGTAATCGCCTGCCGGGACTTTATCTAATACTTGAGAAGCAACCAATGTAGTCCTTGTACGTATACCATCAATGGCAATCAGTTCATTGTTGTCTCGAATTCCTGCATTCCAAGTAACGCCATGATTCTTAACTGACTGAAAAATTACTTTTAGACTATCCGGCGCTATTTTTTTTTCTGTCCATAGACATTCGTCATTAGACTGCGCTGTAACATCAAAAATGAAAAAGAAGTTAGTCAGCCCGATGACAAATAAAACCACTGTTGTAGCAATAATTATTCTTGAACGGTTTGATATCCAGGTTTTTTTAATAAATCCGATCATCTTATTTCACTTTAATTACAAGGCAGGTTATATCATCTGATTGTTCTGCACCGCGAGTATAAATTTCAACGCTAGACTTAATTTCGGACAAAATACTATGTGATGTTTCGTGATATTTTTCAAGTACAAGCAACTCTAATCGTTCCTCGGAATATTCTTCCCATTTTTCATCCATAGCTTCAGTAATTCCGTCAGTAAATAGAATTATAGCATCCTCCGGTTCTAATTGAATGATTTCAGATATATAAGGAACCACCGTCGGCATAACTCCCAGAATCATTCCGCCTTTTCTCAATTTACTAATATTATCATTTCTGATATGAAGTGGCGGATTATGACCGGCATTTACATACTGAAGTTCTTTTTTATTGTTATCAAGAATTCCCCAGAAAAATGTAATAAAACTTCCCATCGTCGTATTTTCCGCAACTAGATCATTTAACAGATTAGTCGCATCTGATATAGGAAGGTCCATTTTACATATTGTCTTCAAAAATGCCTGAATATTTGCCATTAATAATGCCGCCGGGACTCCCTTACCTGAAACATCCGCTATTGCAAATAAAACCCTATTATCATCAAGCTTTACTAAATCATAATAATCCCCGCCAACCATTCTTGCTGCTTTATTGTAAGCGGCAATATCAAAACTTGAAAATGACGGCATTGATTTAGGAAGAAGATTAGTTTGAATATTGCGAGCAGTTTCAAGATCTTTTTCAAGTCGTTGTTTTTCTAAAGTTTCTTTGAATAAACGTGCGTTTTCAATGGAAATAATTGCCAGGCTGCCTACCGATGAAACATATTCTATATCGGATCTGTTAAACTTCAAATCGTTCTTTCGCTTTCCAAGAATTATTAATCCCTTTGTTTCTCCTTTTATTTGCATAGGAACAACCAGATCGGCACCAATTTTTGCAAATTGTTCGAATGGACCTGAAAGCTGTTCATGAGAAAGAGGGATATGAAAATGCTTTGCTTCACAATCTTTTAGAATTGATCTAAGCTGAGTCTCGTCATATCTACTCTCGAGAACATTGATGCGATTCTCGTTACAAGTAATAACCGCGTATTTTGAAACGAGCATCTGCCCTATAAGAGAATAAACAAGCATCTTGCTTACCATCTGAACCTGCAGTACACCGCTGAATTCCTTACTCAAATCAAAAAGAGAACTTAATTGATTTACCTTGGCATCAAGATTGCGATTTACCTTCTTTAACCGATCAACCATAATTGAATTCTCAATAGCAGTAGAGCCGACATTTAGAATCGTTTTAAGAAAATTTTCATCATCTTCTTCATATAGTTTTCCCGTCAATCTTTGACCCAGAATAATAATCCCTTTCACTCCTTCAGAAGATTTAATTTCCTGATATAAAGAAAACTTATTCAATTGGATGAATTCACCTACAGCACTTGAAGTATCATAATTTAGAAGGCTTAAATCCGGAAAGCTTTCTACTACTTTATCCGAAACACCTTTGGAAACCTTTATTTCAAGTTTATTATCGTCATTGAAAAGGGCAATAATCCCTTTAGTAGTATGAAATTTGCCGAAGCACGTAAGTAGAATATTATTGAGAGTAAAATTTAAGTCTAAAGTAGAATTTATTAGATTGCTGAAATCAACAAGAGCCGAAAAATTTCTGAGTACTGCATTGTCGTCTGATTGATTCATCATCAATGAGGGAGATATTTAACCAACACAACCTGGTTTTTATTACCTGAAAGTGTTGAGTAGTTTACTTCATCCATTAGCTTTTTAATTAAAAACATTCCGAGACCACCGATACGTTTTTGTTTATAATATTCATTCAAATCCGGATCTGGAATTTTACCCGGATCAAAATGCTGCCCTTCGTCGGTAATCGCAATACTGAATTTTGAATCTGCAAATCGTGTAGCAATAAAGATTTGTCCGTCGGGAGAGTATTTATAAGCGTGTTTAATAATATTTGTACAAGCTTCGTCAACAGCAAGAATTATCTTACCGATTATTTCATCAGGAATTCCTAATTCAGTAGTAGTATTTTTCATAAAATCCCGAATCATAGCAAGATTATCGGTCGTGCTTTTAACGACAATTTCTTTTTTTAATATGTTTTTAGATGCACTCAATTTCAACCTAGCAAATCGAATTTCTTAATAGCTTCATTTTCATCCTTATAAAATTCATACAATATAGGGAAACCAAGCAAATCAAAAATATTGTAAACATTTTCTTGCATATTGGAGAATTTTATATCCCCCATATTCTCTCGCATAGTTTCCACATAAGCCATGAAAACACCAAGACCTGCGCTGCTTATATACTTCAAATCGTCAAAATTAACAACGACCTTAAACTGTTTGGTATCAAGCAATTTATTGAAGACATTCTCAAGCTCCGGCGCAGTGTGGGCATCGAGATACCCTTTCACATCAATTACACTTACAGGACCGACACCCCGCAAGTTGACATTGAAATCCGCCATTAATTCTCTCCGTTTTATTTAGTTTTTTTTATCCATTTGAATAAAACCAAAGTAATATCGTCATGTTGACAGTGATCTTGAGTAAACACACTCAATTCTTTCATTATATTTTTTGAAATTGTATCCAATTCTGAATGGCAATTTTGCATTATAATCGATTCTAGTCTATCGTATCCAAAATCTTCTTCTGAAGAGTTTTTTGCTTCAGGAATACCGTCAGAATAACATACGATAATATCATTATTCTTTAATTGAATTTCCATTTCTTTTAAAGAATTACTGAAATTAGATGTATAATCCAGTCCTAAACCGATTCCTGAGGGTTGAAGACGTGTCATAATTTCACCGCTGTAATGCAGAAGAGGCGTATGTCCTGCTCTTGCTATGTTTAATTTACCGGTATTTTTATTTATAACACCAAATACTGCCGTGACAAAATTTCTTTTATCCAAACTTCCCTTTAGGACTTCATTTGCTTTCACCAACAAATCTCTTGGGTTAGATATCATATTGGCTAGTGATTTAAATATTCCTTTTACTTCGGACATGATAAATGCAGCGGAAATTCCTTTACCGGCAACATCCGCAACAACAAAACCAAGCCGGTCATTATCTAATTCAAAGAAATCATAATAATCCCCGCCGACTTCAAATGCAGGAACAAATAATGCAGAGATATCTAAATTATCACTAATTGGCAGATTAAGAGGAAGAATTTTTCTCTGAATATCGCGGGCTAGATCAAGTTCTTTTTCCATCCTCTCTTTTTCAATCGATTCAGCAATCAGCTTCGCATTTTCGAGAGCAACTGCAGCGTAGTCCGCAAATGCTTGAACTGCTTTTCTTTCATCAATATCATATGTGTTTTCTTTTTGACGAGCTGCAAATAAATGACCTATAATTTTACCATGTACCTTTAACGGAGCAACTGCAATTGATTTGAATTCCTGTTCGCTTAGTGTTATGACGGGTTTAATATTGTCATACTGTATAACCTCAATAGAATCATAATCATTCTCGCCGGAACCAATGATTGATTTTGAAACTTCATCGGCATCAACATATCCAACATTATGAACAGAAGTTACTTCAATTCCTCCTGCTGATTTAGTTACCAACCATGCGGAATCGGAGTTACAGACACGGGTAGTCATGGCTGTAACAGTATCGGCTAATTCTTTAAAATCAAAAACTCTCGTTATAAGTTTTGTGAGATCCATCATTGAGGAAACTTCGTCAGCTTTTCTATCGAACGCTTCTGCAGTTGGAAGATGAAAAAGTGTTGTAAAGAAAATTACCCCGCAATAAATTGTTCCGTAAATCATAACAAGACTGAATATTGACTGAAGTCCGGGTGAAAAAGTATAAAGAGTTTGACGTAATATATTTGATTGAATTACCATCGAGTATGTTACTCCGAACAAAATGGAAAGTACGATGGATATCAACAGTAAATAATATTTCTGCTTTTTAGGAATAAATGCAATCCATGCGACCCGGATTGAATTAATGCTAATGAGCACAATTGCTACTACATAAAAGGCATCGTGCGGATAATCAAGATTAGAGTCAAACTTTGTTAATATATTCGAGAAAAAACTAAATGCAAAAAAAATAAGCATTGTATTAAAGTAAATTCCAGGGTCTTTTTTTTGCCGAAGGAAGAATAAAACCCGGAAAGTTGAGAAAATATAAACAATAGCGCTGATAAAAACGAAAGTAAGAAAAACCGATAGAAGTGAATTAAAGAAACCAAGTCCATCATTATTTCCATTGTTGGAACTGAGAACTGAGTTTAATATTGATATAATAAAAAAAATCAATGACGTCAGAATACCTGCATTCAATATTAATGACAGCGGTGAATCGGTTTTAGTATGTAAGAAATGATAAATATAATTGTAAAGAAAATATACAGTTGCAAATACTAGAAATTCATTAATGACAGCAAGGATTGCACTATCGTGTATGGGAAAAATTAGATTAAATAAAAAAAGCAGGATAGATACAAGAATTGTATTTTCTAACCCGCGTGCCTGCGCAGCTTTTTTCACTTGTCTTTTCATCTGTAAAATATATACCCGGAATTAATTAGTCGTCATCCTGATTATCCGCCTTACCCGACCTTTTCTGCTCTTTCATCTTTTGTATCTGTTCACGGATTTTCAATTTAATTGAATCTCCTTTCGCTTTACCGTATACCCTGCCTAATGAATCTATTTTCTTCCCAAATTCCATCCAGCCATTCACACTACTATTAGATAACATTTCTAAAGTCTTGTTCACTATCTCATAAGGGTTAACTATATTAAGATCAACATCCGGAATTTGAGGCGGTACTGAATTTGAATGGGTTATTCCTTTATGCTTTATTTTCCCGAATGAAATTGATAATTTTTTCAATTGATTAGCTGCTTCATTTAATTTTAATCTTACGGTATCTTCAATTAATTTCGACAGCCCGCCAAGGTTTTCTATTGGAATCACTATTTTAAAAAGATTAGAATCAATCTTGAATGAAAAATCTTTTGGAATTGAAGGAGTATTTGGAACAGGCACATGTGCTACAGGATCGAATTTGAAATTAAAGTCAGCACGGTCTTTTGCTGCATCAAATCGTGAATTATTCTCATTAAATGCCTTTAACTGCATGTCAAGTTTTTTCTGATCCCATTTCAATTGAGTTCTGGCAACTGTATCCGGTGTAATTAAAATATATTCACTTTTAGGAATTTCCTTTCCCGAGGCAATAACATTTTTTAATCTCTGTTTATCTGACCAGTTTAATTTGTCTTTGAATATTTCCGTACATTTGTTTTCATTCACAGTGTGAGCAAATGTAATTAAATCTGCCAATACCGCCTGTTGTACTTCGGTTATTTGAGGATTAACAGCAAATGCGTTTTCGCCGCTAACCAGGATATAAGAATAAATTTTATCTTTATAAGAATTGAGAATGGAATCGGATTTTGCCTTTTCAATTTTATTCATTCCTAGATACTGTATAAAAGTATTATAGTTTTGCGTATTCGGATTATAGGTAGCAGGTTTTATCTCAAATATCTGGTTACCGGGCTGGTCATTGGAAATAAACAATACTTTATTTTTTTCTTTATCCAAAGGAAGACTTCGGTATAAAGCAAAATTAAATACATCTTCTTCAGAAATTCTAGTCTGAAACAATAAGGGTTTGAGGTTATGAGAATAAAAAGAGAGGAGATTATTTTTACCTTCTTCAAACATATGACCAATAATCCGCTTATTCTGTTTGAAAAAGATCATTAGAGCAATAGTTAGTATTACAAGAAATAAAAGCGGCAGAAATCTTTTTGTCCTTGTTAAATTAAAGAACGATTTTTTATTCTGCCTTTCCATTTCAGATTGCACTCATTTCTTTTTGATAAGGTTCGAGAAAGACTTTCAATGATTCACGGGCACGGAATATTCTTGATTTTATTGTACCGACTTCAGTATCCAATTCATCTGCAATTTCTTTATAACTCAGTCCTTCAATATCCCGTTTAACAAGAGGCACTCGAAGTTTTTCAGGTAATTTATCAATTGCTTTCTGAACAAGGTGTTGAATATCAATATCAACCGAAAATGGTCCGGTTCCGTAACTCGTATCTGTATCAGTTATCGGAACAAAAATACTACGAACCCTTTTCTTTCTTAAATAATCACGGCATTTATTAACTGTTATTCTATACAACCAGGTTGTAAATTTAGATTCAAATCTGAACTCTCCCAAATTATGATAAACACTTATAAATACATCCTGCGAAATATCATCTACATAGTCTACATCACCAAGGGTAACAAATACCAGATTCCGCACTTTATCCTTATGCTTGAGTATTAATGTACGGAATGTAGTTTCATTTCCATCAATAAACTTCCGGATAAGTTCAAAATCCGCTTCTCGCTCACCTTTAGATTCGCTAAAATCGAATTGTTCTGTATCTTTTAATAAATCCATTTGATTAGACGGCAAAATTTATTTTAAGTTCCTTTCAAATTTATAAATTAATTGCAAAATTAATTAATAATTCTTGAGCCGAAAGAACTTTCTTTTTACTCGAGGATTCAATAATTTAGTTGCCAATATAATTATTTGTGCAATATTATATCCAATCTTGTGAAAAACATTTGAGAATTATACAAATAAGTGAATTTGAATACTATTTCAACATAAACCCCGGGAGTTAAAATGAAAATCAAGACTATTGAGCATTATGGTGCAGTAAGTGTAGAATTAAAAGGAAACGTTATGGGCGGTCCTGAAGCTCAAGAATTTTCGGATTTACTACATAAATTTCTTGACGAAGGGAAAAAGAATATTATAGTAGATCTTGCAGAAACAAAATTTATGAATAGTTCCGGACTCGGTATGTTAATAAGCGGTTATACAACAATCAAGAATGGCGGCGGTACGTTGAAACTTGCAAATGCTACCGAAAAAATTGAAAGCCTTCTTGTAATCACAAAACTCATGTCGGTATTTGAACATTTTTCTTCAGTAGAAGAAGCAGTGAAAAGTTTTGAGTAAAAAAGAACCTTCTCGCAACAAACTGAGAGGTTTCAGGAAAACAATTTTACGCGCCTAAAGATGGTTAACATTTAACCGCTTCCGGCAGATTAATTTATTCCGGCAGTTTCAACTGCCGGAGTTTTATTTCCCACCAAAATAAATTTTTGAGGAATTCTGATGAGTGTAACTGTTATTGTTGGCAGCCAATGGGGCGATGAGGGTAAAGGAAAAATAGTCGATATATTAAGCGAACGCTATGAGATCGTAGTTCGATATCAGGGCGGCGCTAATGCCGGACATACGGTTATAATAGGCGATAATAAATTTGTCCTCCATCTCATTCCTTCCGGAATACTTAGAGAAAATGTTATCTGCGTTATTGGTAACGGTGTAGTTATAGATCCTAAAGCTTTACTGGATGAAATTAAACAGCTTGAAAGTGTTGGCATTAATATTAAAGGTAGATTATTCATTAGCCAAAACGCTCATCTGATTATGCCTTATCATAAACTTCTTGATTCTATTAACGAAAGCGGCGCATCAAAGATCGGTACTACAGGAAGAGGAATTGGTCCCTGTTATATAGATAAATTTGCCCGAAAAGGAATCCGGATAATTGATCTGCTGGATAAGAAAGTTCTCGAAGAAAAAATCACATTTAACATAGAAGAGAAGAATAATCTGTTCAGAAAAATATATAGCCATGCTGAACTGAATGTCGATGAAATAATAAAAGAATATATCGCCTTCGATGAGGCTATTGACCAATATATTACCGATGTGCCTTATTACCTTCATAAAGCGCTTGATGAGGGAAAATCAATTCTTCTAGAAGGAGCTCAAGGTGCTTTGCTGGATGTTGATCATGGCACCTATCCTTATGTAACATCTTCAAGCCCAACTTCCGGAGGAGCTTGTACCGGATCAGGAATTCCTCCTAATAAGATCACTGATGTAATTGGAATTGTTAAAGCATATACTACAAGAGTCGGTCTCGGCCCTTTTCCTACCGAATTGCTTGATGAAGACGGGGAGCGACTGAGAACCATCGGAGCCGAATTCGGCGCTACTACCGGCAGACCGAGAAGATGCGGCTGGTATGATGCTTTCCTGGTAAATTATTCACGTTTAATTAATGGAATCGGAAAAGCGGCAATTACCAAACTTGATGTGCTGGATAGTTTTGACAAAATCAAAGTTTGTGTTGCATATGAAATAAACGGTAAAAAATTGAAATCTTTCCCGACCGATGTTAATAGAATATCTCAGGCTGTACCTGTTTATGAAACTCTTCCCGGTTGGAAATCAAAAATATCACAGGCAAAGAGTTATGATGAACTACCTGCGGAAGCAAAAAGCTATCTGGAATTTATAGCTAAACAAAGCGGTTATAAAGTAGGGATTATCTCAGTTGGTCCAAAAAGAAGCCAAACAATAGAGTTATAAATTATTTATCGTCTATCTGATGTTGGCTTAACTACTTCAGATAGACGGAATTCTTTAAAACCGGAAATACTGGAACATTCTAAATTAATAAATGTATTAGAATAAACTTTCCCGGTTGTACTTTAAATTTTTAATCTATTAAAACATTCCTGATTATTTCGTTGTATTTATCTTTAGTAATAATAAAATACCCTTTTCATTTAGAATTATTCCTTTTGTAATTTTAAGTATACGTTTACAGCATAGGAGCAAATCATGAAATTGTCGGGTGGTCCAGGCTCAATAAAGTTAAAACTTACTTTAATAATTATTGGTGCAATTATTGCATTCGGTACATTATTTTATACTCAAGATCTGGTAATGCATCTCCAGGAGAGAGAGAAGGAGATTGTACAATTATATGCAAATAGCCTCGAATTTATAGCAAACACAGAAAATATTGATATAAATTTCAATTTTATATTCGATAATATAATTAAACGTATTGATTTCCCACTAATATTAACAGATAAAAATAACAATATAAATTCCTACAAAAATATTTATATTGATCCCAAACTGTCTGAAAATCAAACGAAAGATTATCTATCAAATAAACTATATGAATTATCAAAACAGCATCCTTCTATAAATGTGTTAGGACCAAATGGCCGATCACTTCAGAGGATTTACTTCGGTGACTCAGATATAATTTTGCGTCTGCGTTATTATCCATACTTGCAAATTGTTTTTGCGTTAATTTATTTGATTATAGCCTATTCCAGTTTCAGTTATGTAAAGAAAAGTGAACAGCGAAATATTTGGGTGGGGATGTCAAAAGAAACCGCACATCAATTGGGCACTCCAATTTCAAGTTTAATGGGCTGGAATGAGATTCTTAAGATGAATTATAATAATCCTGATAAAGTATTAGACACATCGGAAGAAATAGAAAGTGATTTAACGCGATTAAATAAAATAACTAAAAGGTTTTCAAAAATCGGATCGAAACCTGAACTTCAGTCATTATCGCCTTACGAGATTGTTTCGAATGTAATAAATTATTTCCAGAGAAGACTCCCTCAGTCAGGAAAAACGGTAGATCTCAATGTTGCAGGCGAAAAAGATGTTAATGGGATGTTAAACACTGAATTGTTTGAATGGGTAATTGAAAATCTGATAAAGAACGCACTCGATGCAATCGAACATAAAAAAGGTAAGATTACATTTACAATTCATTCAAATAAGAATAATATCGAAATTGATGTATCGGATAACGGTAAAGGAATTGAACATAGAAACTGGCAGGATATTTTTCGTCCCGGCTACAGCACTAAAAGACGGGGTTGGGGTTTAGGATTAAGTTTATCAAAGCGTATTGTTGAAGATTATCATAACGGAAAGATCTTTGTAAATCAGTCGATAATAAATGAAGGTACGATTTTTAGAATAATATTAAGAAAAGCAGAAAAAGTTACCTGAAATAAATTCCTTTTTTACCCGTTGTATATTTGCATAATTGGATTAGACTTTTATATTCCTTTGTATTTGACCCCATCGATTGCTGGTATATAAATTGATATTATTAATAAGAATTAGATTTTACTTCATTTTTGGCCTTCCAATATAGAATAGACTGCTATGATTTGCCCTCAATCATAGCAGTCTCCTTTTTTATACTCTTCTATCCAATTTAAAGAAATCAGCAAAATTTTTGTAAATTTGTTATTCAAACCCAATAAAAGAAATGGTTTTTATGCTCCGGAAAAAGCACAAACGTCCCTCATGGGATGATTATTTTCTCAAGGTTGCAATGTT
>Ga0182027_10006287_pt1 | contig 17843 bp, 14 predicted proteins | sample 712E1DmetaG_FD_121300 | JGI IMG/M metagenome (GOLD analysis project Ga0182027, IMG submission 121300) | Permafrost microbial communities from Stordalen Mire, Sweden - 712E1D metaG (Illumina Assembly) | ecosystem: Environmental > Terrestrial > Soil > Wetlands > Permafrost | place: Sweden... | reverse complement strand
TATTTCGCTTGCCAGCTCTTTAGAAACCTCTTCGTCCGCATCAATACTTAAAATCCACTCATTTGTTACCTTTTCAAAGCCAAAATTCTTTTGGAGATCGATTTCGGCCGGATTATTTTTTTGTGAGAAAAGTTTACTGGTATATTTCTTGGCGATTTCCGCAGTCCTATCGGAAGATGAATTATCCACAACCACTATTTCATCCGCAAACGACAAGGATCTGAGACATCTTTCGATGTTTTTTTCTTCGTTGAAGGCCGAGATTACGGCTGAAACTTTACTCATTTTATCTTTTCAAATGGCTTATAACCAACCTGGCATCCGCAAGCACTTCATTTCGGGCAAAAAGGAAAATGCATAAAAAGTATAGCACAGCACCCATACAAATCATAAAGACGAGCGAAATCAAACTCTTTACCAAGATTGGGCTTAGGAAATAAACCGCTACTCCCATAATGGCCGCTGCCAGGAAAGGATACATCGTCGCCGCAAAAACATTAAATTTAACATATTTTTTCGTAAGATAGACTACCAGTACCACCGAACTGGCAATTAAGGATGACGCTATCGCTACACCATTGAAGCCGAAAAATATTATAAAAATCGGGGTTAAAACCCAGGTGGCAATCGTCCAAAAAACCATTAAATACAGAGACACTTTTATTTTCCCGATGGCATTAAGCGCATTTGTCAAAGGGGTTGATATAGACGATAGCGCGGCGGTAATTGCAAAGAAAGCCAAAGATAAAATTGCCGGCTCCCATTTAAGATATTTGGGAATTAGATGAATAAAGTAAGGCGAGAGCGCCACTAAACCGACCAGCGCCGGGAAAATCAGGAAACAGGCCGCAAAAATTGATTTCTCGATTGCCTTTTCCAAAACTTCTGTTTCGTGCTGCAGCCTTGAGAAAGACGGGAAAGTGACTCTAATCACGTTATCCATGATTAGCCTCAAAGGAGCGTAGGCCCACTTTTGGGCAAAGCCGATAAAACCGACTTGGGCCAGTGGCAAAGCCTTCCCTAGATAAGCAATGAATAAATCATCTTTTACTAAAGCGAGGAAACTATTAAGCTGGAATGGTATTCCGAAGGAAAGCAACCGACGAGCCGAATCTTTGGAAAATCCCAAGCCCGGTCTCCAGGGACTGATTATATAAATTGCGATCACGCCGGAAATTCCCCTGGCTAAAACCGCATAGGTAAAGCTATAGACGCCAAAACCCTTCATAGCTAGGACGACAACGACAACGCTAAAGAAAAAAGTCTCCACAATCTGCGGGATAACCAATTTTTCAAAATGTAAGTTTCTTTCCAGAATTATCGAGGGAATCGTTTTTAAAGAGGACAGGAAAAAAGCAACCGCCAGAGCTTGGAATAAGATTGTCCCTTCTTTTTCCAAATGATAAAAACTGCCAACAAAATTTGATAATAAGAGGGCGATTAAAACAACCGTAATTACCAATATCTGCTGCAGTGTAAAAGTTGTCACCAAATCCTGTCTGGTAATCGCTTCTTTCTTTTGGATTAAAGCGGCAGCCAAGCCGATATCCGAAAAGTAAGAAAGGAAGGCGATGGCGGCCGAAACCACAAAATAGACTCCAAAAATTGCCGGCGATAGAAAAATAGTGAGTAAAAAATTGGCCAGAAAACTGACTATTTGGATAACGAAAGTTCTCGAGGTTAAAGCAAAAACTCCGTGAATCGAGCGTTTAGTAATTACCGCGATGTCAATTTCTTCCATAATTAAAGTTTAGATCTTTCCAAAGCATCAAGCTCTCTTTAACGGCTCTTAAGATTACCCTTAAATTTCCCCCGCTTTGATTTCCGTAAATCCTAGGATAGTGATTGACTTCAACTTGTACAATTTTTAAATGAGCTTTTTTCGCTTTTGCCAAAATCTCCGTCGTAATCATTGCGCCTTCCGACTGGAACGGTAAGATTTTATTCAACGCCTCTTTTTTGAAAAGCTTGAAACCGCAATCTATATCCTTAAAATGAAATCCGAACAAAACTAAATCCCAAACTTTTAACATATTCATTAATAAGTGCCTGAGTGGACTATCTACCCTTCTTTTTCTATAGCCGATAACCATATCGGCGTTTTCGATTTTGTCCAGGAATTTGGTTACCTCCGATAAATCGAACTGTCCGTCGCCGTCATTAAAAACGACCAGATTATATTTGGCTTTTGCAAAACCGGTCTTAAGCGCCGCACCGTATCCCCTATTTTTTCCATGAGGTACGGCAATTAGTCTTGGGTCTTGTTTAGCCAGTTTCTGAGCGAGCCCCAATGTATTATCGGAAGAACCGTCATCAACCATTATTATCTCCCACTTATCGGCTACCTTTTGGGCTACTGGAATAGCTTTCTTGATAACGCTTTCGATATTTTCCTGTTCGTTCCAAAACGGAAAGAAAATTGATAATTCCGAAACCTTACGCATATTTTTTGTTTAATTGAATTATACCAGCAAAAAGCGCCAGGACGCCAGCCAAGGAAAGCAGGTCGCCGATTAATTCTACCGGGGTTTGTTCAAAATTTAATTTTACCTGGTGTGCTCCTTGCGGAAGCATAATTTCTATTTTCCCTCGATTATCTTTGACTGAAACTTTTTGGTTATCCACATATCCTTGCCAAGATGGGAAATAAGCCAAAGGAATTACCACACTCATCGCTTTGGAAACGCTTAGATTAAGCGTGACAGTTTGTGTTTTTGCAGCAAAGTTTTGTAGCGTAAGATTATTTGAATTAAGCTTTGAGAAATTGGCAATACCACTTTGATTTTCCGGAGGCTGAAAGTTTTTGGGCAGGTACTCATCGGATATCTTTGACGTTCTCCACTTAAGAGCAGAAGCGCTAACGTAATAATCGGAATTCACCTGCAGGTATTTCTCCGGCACAAAGAACTTTACGCTCACCAGGACGAATAAACAGGAAAAAAGAACTAATAGCGAAATGACAATAATTCTTTTTTTGACTAGTTCTTCAACTGCCCAAGATAGAGCCCCTACCATAAACGAAGCGAAGAATACCCCGGTCAATAAAAACCTCCACGGATATTGAAGAAATGCCATCGGGCGAATCAACTCCCAAATGGGTTGAGAAATCTGTAAAGTGAAAAAAAGTGAAACCAAAAAACCTAAAAACGCAAAAACTAAAATTATTAATTTCTCTTTGGGAAACCGCTTAAAATACTTCCAAAAAATTAAAGCGGTTAGTGCGAAAATAAATAATAATGACGCTAAAACAAGGTGGTACTTTCCAACCATAAACGACAAACCGTCAACACACCCCTTAGTTGAACCGCCATAGCCCCAGGGACTTGTCCAAAGCTGACTTAAGCAAACGAAGTGATCACGGAAGTTCGAACCTCCCTGGATAAGGGAACTAACGTTTGTATATTGCATTTCCAGGATTGCCGGTAGCCAGTAAAAGGCGGAGAGTAGAATTCCGATAATAAATGCTCCCAAAAGATAAAGCGTCGCTTTTCTTTTTTTGGCTTTAAAAATTAGATACAAAGCGAATAATATAAAAAAGGGCGAAGCCATCATGGCGGTCAGATTATGAGAGATAACAAGCAAAGCAAAACTAACGGCGGTTAAAACAGCATAACGCCATTTTCCCTCTTTATAAATTTTCCAAAGTCCCAAAAAGACCAGCGGAATAAAAACATACGCCCAATATTCGGCTACGTCTCCCCTAACGTAGATATCAACTGCGTGATAAGGAGCATACATGTAAAAAAGCGCGGAAAGAATTCCTCCCGATTTACCCCAAAATTCCTTGCCTAATAAATACATTGATAGTCCGGCTAACATCACGCCTATTGCCATCATTGCCTTGGTTGCCAACAATGTATTTGTTCCAACGGCCTCAATTACTCCACCAATGTAATAAGGTAACGGATCGTAATAATTAAAGATCGGATAGCCAAATCCATAACCTAAATCGGCACTCCATCTAACCGGTAACATTCCGTCTGTTAATCCTTTTGCCATCTCGTAGATTCTGGCGACCTGCGTATCGTCATGTATCGGAAAGAAACCGGATCTTAGAAATGGCAGAATTGTAAAGATAGAAAAAATTAGAACAAATATTATCGGCGCCAAGTTTTTCAGGATTTTCATAGCTTAAGCTTCTTTCTCATCAGAACCAAGGTTAATAGACCGGCAAAGCCGATTATCGAAACTAAATCTGAGAATAGCCTGACAGGCGTTTCTTTAAATACTACTTCGACGTTATTTACGCCTTTATCTAAACGTAAATTTATTAACCCTCTTGGATTATTATAGACGATTTCTACTCTTCTTCCGTTGACATAAGCGTACCAGCCGGGAAAGTAAATGGTGTTAACTTGAATTGCCCTCTCCATAGGTAAAACCACACTAAACACGGTTTTACTTGGCGTTGATTGGAGAAGGTTAATAGTTTCTTGACCACTAAGATTCCGGACCTTTACCGTTGCCATTACCTGAGGAATCTCTTTAACCCAGCTTGGCATATACTCATTTTTGACCGTAGTGGTATCCTGGTTGGTTGAATAGAAACTGTCGGGAAAGTTTTGGTAATTTTTGGGCAAGAGGTAGATACTTGCCGAGATTATAACCAGTAATATGACTATTAAACCGAGCGCGATTTTAATTTTCTTGGCTAAAATTGAGACAATGCAGGCAGCCAAAAAAGCAACGCTGGGGATAGTTAAAGATAGGAAACGAAACGGAAATTGCACAAAAGTACTTGGCAGGAATTTCCACAAAAACGCGCTCGGCTGACTACCCAGAAAAATCGAAATAATTGCGATAAACAACATGATAATAGTTAACCTGTGCTTCTTTACCTCAATTCTGCGGAGAAGAATCAATAGGATTGTGGCAAAAATTACGAAAAGCGCAGCCACCCCGATTAAGCCAAAGCCCGCAAAATAGTTGTCAATATTTGAAATTTGGGTTTTGGCAAAAACCGTATACTGCAAATCAGACAGTGCCGGTAACCAGAAAAAGGCCGACAATCCAAAACCTAACAATAGACTAAGACAATAAAAACTCAATGCTCTAACTTTATCTTTAGCAATATAGACTTCAAGTAACGCGTAGGGCAGGATTAGAAACATGAATAAAACCGCCAGAGTATTATGTGCCATAATCAAAAAGGACAGCCCAATCGAAGTCCACAATAAGCTTCTTCTTTCCATCTGCCACAGCACAAACGGTAAAATCGATAAAGATAAAACTTCGCCAACCGAACCTCTTTGGTAGATATCGAACAAATGGTAAGGGAAAAAAGTATAAAGCATTGAGCCGATCAGGGAAGAAAAATTGTCAAATATTTTCCTTAGCCAAAGAAAAGTAAATAAAGATGAAGCTAAAACACAGAAGATGAGTAAAGTTTTAATTGTGTTAGCAAAATTAATGCCGACAAGATGAATCGCAGTGGAAAGATACATAAACAGAGGATATAAAAAATCGGAGACAGGATAACCATACCCGTTATTTAGCCTCATTAAAAACCGGACCGGGAATTCACCGCCTCTTAAAGTTTGGAAGAAAGCCGAGAACCGGATAACCATCCACCCGCCATCGTCGGTAACGGGAAAACCCGGATGGATGAGCCCGATTAACGCCGGCAGCGTTAAGACTAAAACAGCGATTAAAAATAGTCTTTTTGAATTCGCTTTTATAAATTGCAGCATAAGAAGCATATAAACTTAATCATAAACCATTCTAAAAACCCTAGTTCCGTCTTTTCTGGTTATGTAGCTGTATTTTTTAGATTGTAAGCCTTCATAGTTAGGACAAGTTCCATTGTCAATATAAATTGCCTTTTTTACTTTTGGCACTTTGGGATCCCCGCCCGCGGATGGGCACGCTGAAACGAGAAAGTAAAACTTTCCAAAACCGGTATATTCTTTATCCTTAGTCGACCCTTCTTTTTGATACGTACTAGGATCGTACTGCATATAAAACAGGATTAAAGGATAAATGCCTCCATAAGATTTTGTGACAAAGATTTTATCGTAATTCGCATAGTCTTTTTTAACAAGTTTTACCATTTGACCAAAACCTTCATTTCGATACCAATTTTTATCAACCTGCGCTTGAATAAAATATTCCTGCAAAAAATATGCAAAGTTAAATAACAACAAAAGCGCTACAACAATAAGCAAAATTTTGCTTTTAATACCGGCAAATTTATTCAATAACATAATAAATCCATAAGCTGCAAATAGCTCAATCATCGGAAACATAACAATCGCTCTTTGTAAATTAGGGGTGTCATCAACCGTAAAAGCTGCAACAAGAGGAGCAAGCAGTAACCACAACAGAGGTAGTTTATGATACCGATCTTTAGATATAATTAAATAAAATATACCAATCAAAATAAAAGGCAGCTCAACCAGATAAATTAAGCCCATGTCAGGAACCCTATACCAATTAGGCAATCCTCCTTCCATAAACAAAAATTTTCCTGTGAAGTAATCTGAATAATTAGAGATTGCAGCAAGACTATAATTAATAACTTTATTATGAAAAATTCTGGTAACATCGGCCGGAGCGTGCATGAGTCCACCCTCCACGATTTGTTCCGCTAAGACCAATTTTACCGCAGGGTATCCAAATATATTAACTTGCGAATATCTGCCGGTTCCTCCCGGCACTATAAATACTAAAGCAAAAGAGACGAAGGAGAGGATCAAAAAAGACGCAACTAAAGAAACTCTCTCTTTCATTTTAAATCTTTTCCAAACCGGATAAAGATATGCTATTGTTGCCAAGAAAAGCAATGGTACAAAAACTCTCGGAGTATGGTAAAAGAAAAAGCTTAACAGCATTATAAATGCCCCAACAAAAAAATATAATCCTCGTTGTTTTTTAAAACCGAGTAAGACGAATATATAACCTGAAATTATAAAAAAGAGAGCCACAATTGTTTCTGCGCTGGCCCTTGATAAGACCACCTGCCAAGGAGCAATTGCAACTAATAACGCCGAGAGTAAACTGAGCTTTTTGTTTTTGAATAAAACTAACGTCAGAAAGAAAAAAGAAATTACGGTTAGCGTACCAAAAAGAGCGCCCGGCAACCTAGTAGCGAATTCATTTAGCCCAAGGACTTTTATCGGTAATATTGTTAAGTAATGATATCCGGATGGCCTCTCATCACCAAACATGTTTATGTATAAGGGAAATTTGTTATTGTTCTCATCCTTACCGGTTAAAAGTAAGGAATAACCGTTATAGCCTAGTGATGCCTCATCGATGTGGAAACCGTTCGGAACGGTACTTAGACTATACATTCTTACAAAAAGCGCGATTATTAAAATTACGCCAAGTAAAAGAATCGTTAATAATTTTTGTTTATTTATTTTCATTTTTTCTAAAAGTTGGGCTAATAATAACACATACCACGATTAAGAATAAAGTAACTAAACTAACCATAAAACCAATCTTAAATGTTTTAGGATTATAGAAAAATTCTATCCGGTGCGTTCCTTTTGGAACCGCGACCGCCCGGAAGGCATAATCCGCCAAAAGCATTTCCGCCGGCTTGCCGTCAATGGTTACTTCCCACTCGGGATAATAATTATCCGAGAAAAATAGCAGTTGGTTGCCTGTTGAGTTAGTTTGGAAACGAACTTTATTCGCCGTATAAGACAATAACGTTACTTTTCCCTGAGAATTTTTGTCGATAGCAAGGTCGGGTAATTTTTCTAAGATAACTGTCTTTTTAAGGTCGACTTTTTGATTGTAAAGCAAGGACAACGCCTGAGATTTACTTTTTGCCAAAACAAAATCCCCGGCCATAAAAAATCTTTGCAAGGCATTATTGTTTTCATAAATTTGCCAGGGATACACCTTATTGACCAGGGCATATTGGCTTGCCGGAAAAGTATCGAAGTCCGTACGGTTCCAAAAGTCGATCATATCCTGATAACCAAGCACATATTTTACGCCGAGCAAATCAAGGATTCTTTTGCGGAAATAGTTTGTTTTTAAGTCGTTTGGCCCGTACCCTGGAGCAATATTGGCATCCGGCCGCGGAAGCATCTCTGGCAACTGACCGTTTTTGGAAGACACGATTAACTCCCCGTATCTTGAAAGATGTAGGGGGTCATTCCCTTCGGGTGAAAAAGTTTGGTCAACGCTCTCGTAATTAGCTTGAATATAACCCGAGCCATAGCCCCAATACCGGTTGATGCCGGCGTTTTGCTGAAGATATGCAATAATTGGCGTCTGTGGATAGGTCAGAACGCTCGGCGAAAAAGGCGTAATTTTGTTAAAGAAATACAAAAGGTCAACTACAACCAATAAGGTTATCAAAACTAAACAGATCTTAAGATTAATCCGCTTCAGAAAAACCGCTAAGATGGTTAATAAAAGAATTGCGCTTGGCAAAATCAGATTATGTTCGGTAATCTTTAAGTTAAGGGAGAGTGGCGGGGAAAATTTAATCAGCAAAAGAACAATTCCCCATACTGCGGCCAAAAACAGCAAAGCTCCAAAAGCGAATAGCTTCTTAAAACTCTTTTCGCTAAGATAATGCTCCAGGCCGATTGCTCCTAGAACAATCAAACTAAAAATTAGAATACTAAACTCTCTGGTTGGGATAGTGGTTGATATCATCGGGATTGGAATAAGGTAAAAGTATTTTACGAGTGGCAAATTCGTAGCGATAACTAGCGAGATTATGGAAACAATCAGGAAAAACTTTTTTTCAACAAAATTTATCTTGTTAAAAATTGCATAAACTGCAAAAAATAGAATTACAATTCCCGGAGACATCACTCTTTCGATATATGTTCCGTCTATCCAATAATTCCTGGTGGCCGGATTACCGAAAAAATCAGGAATTGCGATAGTTATCCAGTACTGAAGCGGCACCAAATTCTTACCAATTTGTGCGAGAGTATATGCTCCCCTGGTAGACTGTGAAAAAAGTTGTAAGGTCGGTAAGATTTGAAATGAGGTTAATAGAAACGGTAAACCTAAAGAAAGTAAAAACAAAATATGATTTTTAAACTGCCCATATTTTTTTTGTACAAAGCCTAAATATAGATAATAGACAAAACAAAGCGCGTAAATATAAAAAGCCCCCTGGATGTAGCCGGCAAGAATAGCAAGGGAGAAAGTTATTGTTAACGCAAGAAAAATTTTGACATTTATTTTTTGCAATAGATACTTCGTCAATAAAAGTGCTAAGGGAAGCCACAACATGGTGCTGCCGATATTGCCGTATTCTAACCAAACAGTCATGTATGAAGAGAGTCCAAACGCAATACCGCCGATTACGGAGGGAAAATCTTTAAGCCCAACTCCTTTTTTAAGAAATAAGTACATGAAGAGCGCCGCCAGTAAGGGTTGGAGCATAATCAAAAACGTCCAGGAGACATTAAAGGGTAGTAAAAAGTAGAGAAAGTTAAGCGGATAAAAAACGGCTGTTTGAAAATCGGCCATTTGCGGGTTTCCCGAAAAATTATAAGGATTCCAGAAGGGAATGCTGCCTTGTTTTAGCTGATTAATGGAAAAATATCGCCATGGATAAATTTCGGATATCACATCCTGACCCTGTGCCTTGTTGGGATATCCACTTGCGGCATAACCCAAGAAAGATTGTGCCCTGTAGGGATTAGTATTAACCAGAAGATCGCCGGGGAAAGGAATTTCGCCTTTAAAAATCGGGTAGAAGAATATTAAAACTACAACTGCAATTAAGATAAAAGGCCAAAAACGTGTAACCTTTTTCATTATTTGTTGGGCGGGATAATTTGATAAACTCGATAATAATTACTCGTATCTCCCTGCTGAACTTCAAAAACTAATTTGAGCGGAAAATCAATCGGAATTACAACGTGCTGCGGTTGGTAAAAAACGAAATAGGAGGGCATTTCTTGAGCGTAACTTAAGACGTTTTTCGGAAAAATGTCTACCGGCCAATAGCCCTTAATCGTAACGTTTTTGTTATCAACCATGTACATTTCCAATGATTCCGGCATTAAACCGAATGTTCCCTCCGTAGCAATAAATATCTTTTGGTTTTGAGCTTGTTTTTCGAAAAAAGCGGCACTTTCTTTAACTCCCCAACCGGCCGCCCAGCTGTCCGTGTACTGACCATGATCCGAATCGGCAATCGGCGCTTTTAGAGGATTGACGGCAAAAAGAGCTGAAACGTAAAGCGGATAAGCAATAACAACCAATAGTAATATTAATTGAACCGCTCTTACAAGAAATATATTCTTTAAGAAAAGCTTTTCCGCTTTTTCGAATAAGTAATTTAGTGACCAAGCAACTAATGGCAGAAGCATAACGCTCATTAAAAATACGTGCCTTGGATAAATCAATTTGCCAAAAAGCGCCAGTGCCACAAAAGGCAAAACAAAATACAGAAGCAAAACAATTTTTTCTTTGAAATATTTATTAATAAATAGAATTGCCAACAAAACCAAAATGATAAAAGATGGTGTTAGGTATTGTAATAACCAACTGGTTAGCCCGTTGAGATTACTTAGGAAATAGAGAAACGGATGCTGCAACCACTGCGAAAACGGATAGACAAAGGTGGCATTTTTGATGGCAATCATGTCATACAAAGGAGACAGTCTTAAAATGTTATATAAACCGTAGCTGATAACCGCGGCAAAAGCGGCAAATAGTATAAAGTTAACTAACTTTTTCTTGACAAGTTTCTGTTTGAAATCAAAAAGAATCAAAAGAAATGGCAACAAATAAATACTGAAGAAGTTGCTTGTTTTCGTCAGAACTCCGGCACCGACAACAAAACCAAGCGTATAGGCAATATCCAAGCGGATTTTTCTGACCAAAAGAATCGAGATATACAGCGCCCAAACATAGAATGTTGCCACCATACTATCATATAAGGCCATTCTATCTAAAACTTGGGCAAAAGGATAAACGATATACAAAGCGGCAACCAAAAAAGCAGTTCTTTTATTCTTAAATAGCTCGTAGGTTAAAGCAAATAAGCCAAGCATGGTTGCAAAACCGGTCGCAACCGAAACCAACCTTCCGGCAATTAACGGATCGCTAATAAACTTCATTACTACCATCGCCACCCAAACAAACATCGGCTGCTTGCCGTCGGTTAAGGAAATGAACCGCCAGGAAGAATCATGCAGAGCGATTTGCGCCCATCTAAGGTAAATTGCTTCATCGGTAAATATCGGCAACCGATTTAAGAAAATTAAGCGGAGGACAAAATAGGCTATGGCCAGAAAAAGTGAAACAACTATTTCCCACTTATACCTTAAAATAAGCTTCATATAAAGATTATAGTAGAACTTGAGGCTTCAATCAATGTTTTTATTCTAAATCAAAAGGCCTTACTGAACCATTCACTAATCTTTTAGCATCAGCTCCCTTCAGACGCCTCCCGGCCGCTTTTAATAATACTGCTGCGTTAGCTGCCAACTTCGCCTGCTTATTGTCAATCTCCGCCTTTTCTGCTTCGGAGAGTTCTACTACCCTAGCTATGGCTGAGACTGATTGGCAAGGGGACCTGACAATTCTTAATACATCCTCCGCTTCTGTCAAAATCAAAACCCGTTCAGAAAGAACTTCTCTGCCATCCGACGAGCGAATCTCCCTTACCATTACTCTTTTATCTTCCTGTTCCGCAACGCTTCTTGAATGAAAGAAGACATTAACACTTGGAGAACTTATACCAAAAGTGCCATTCGGATGACATGAAACTCTATAGGAAGGAAAAACTCTGTCAAAAACGACTCCCCTATGTGAACCGACTCTGGTAGTTACTTCACATGCGATTTTATCTGCAATATTTGTCATTACGGATGCTTCATCTCGAGAATTTAAGTCTTCCGGTGTTGCCATGGAGCATTTATACAGGACTTATATTATCTTGTCAATCACTTTTTAACAGGAGCTTTGGGCAATAATAAGATTACTATCGTAAAGATTAAAACAGTGGCGATACCGACAAATTCAATATTTTGGATAACTTGCGGATAACTCTTAGCATAGTCGGTCATAAATATATAAGGAACATAAATTGCTACGGCAAAAATTGAAGCAATAAAGATAGGCACCGAAATATATTTTCTTTGAGGAACAAATGCTGCCATTGATAACGGGAAAATTAAATACCAGGGTTGGAAAGTGGTCCGGATACTGGCGACCAAAACGGTCAACAATGATAAAACAACTGCAGTAATAAAGAATTTCTCCCAATTAATTTTACGGTTGGTTCTTTCAAAAAATTCAATAATAATGAGCAAAGGTAAAAGTGCGCCGGTCGAAAATTTAATCCCGATTGAAAAAAGATTACTTATCCAAGACAGCATTTTTTTCTTTTGGATAAATAAATATATTGACAGCAAAATGAAAAGAATCATCGGGATATCGTTATGCGCCGAAATTAAAGCTTCAATCAAAACCAGCGGATTAAAGGCAAAAAAGACAACGTTAAATAATTTATTTTCGGGAAAAAGTTTGGCCGAAATTTTGTAAATCAAATAACAACTGCCCAAGAAAGATAAAGCCATTAGAATTTTAAACAGGAAAAAAGTCGGCAAAAAATAATCCATACCGATAAAAGTTAAAGGAACAGTTAAAACAAGCCAGCTGGGACCGTATGGATAATACCGGTGTGTCCAACGCATAAAATTAAGCATCGGGTCGCTGGTGAAATCCGAAGGTTTATGGAAATATGGATTTAAGTGGTAAAACGAGAGAATTTTCGCATCGAAAATATAGTTGAATAAATCGTAAGAAAACGCGTTGTAAGAAAAAACTAAAATGACAGCCGATAAAACAGTGAGAATTGTTAAAGTTTTGAGGCTAATTTGACCCTTTTTCGCAAGATATAAAGATAAGAGATAGAAAAGGAATAAAAGGCTGGCGATAGTAATAAAGATTGCGGTCGAAAGAGGACGCTGGTAAAATCCGACATATTGAAGAGATTTTCCAAAAGCTTGATAAACAGGAAGTTTTGACAGCGTTAAGTCTAAATCAACCTGCGTGAAGGAGTAAACAAAGAATCCAACCAACAAGACGATATAGGAGAAGAAAAGAAGCCTTATTCTATTCATAAAGTTTTGTATTTCCCCGAAATATCGTTTAACTTAATTCTAATCAAATCGTCAACCGCCTCCAGAGAATCTTTGATAGGACTGACTCTTCTGGTTTCTACATACAGCCATTCGACCGGCACTTCTTTAATTTTATATCCCATTTTTTGCGCCAAAAGCAGTACTTCAACGTCGAATCCGGCTTTAACCGAAGAACCGGAAATTTTTTTGTATCCATGGTGCATATCGTTAAGTCTGGTGAATAATTTTTTCGCCGCCTCCTTCTTGAATAATTTAAAACCGCACTGCGTGTCGTTTATACCTCTTAATCCTACCACCAGAGTCCTTAAGCATATCATTCCCTTTCCCATTAACGCTCTTGTCCATGGCGCGCCCTTTCTTTGCGAATTTCTGCTCCCAATAACAATGTCAAATTGATCCTTAAAGGGTAATAATTTTTCTATTTCTTCGATTGGAGTAGCTTGATCCATATCGGTAAACAAAACGTATTCTCCTTCCGCTTCTAGCATTCCCGCCGAAACCGCGCCCCCCTTTCCCGTGTGTGAATTTTTGAACAATTTAAATTTAGGATTTTGTTTAACAAACTTTTCGACAAAATCAATGCTTCCGTCCGTAGAACCGTCATCAACTATTGTTACTGCGTATTCGTACTTTTGTCGAATCAAAAAATGCTCAACTTTATCCAAAACGCCTTTTTGCAGGTTCGCCATTTCATTATAAGAGGGTATTACAACCGAGAGAAAGATTTTACTCACAAAAAGATTATACAAGAAACGAAATCCACAAACAAATTACATCATCCCTTCACCTTGCACTTGCGCTTTCCCACCCATTTCTTTAGTAGTCTCTCTTAAAAGAAGTGCCGAAAAAGCTCCGACCAGCGTAATTGCAGCCGAGCAAAGAAAGACGACATTAAAAGCCGCTACGTTGGCTTTCATAGCCATCAAAAAGGCTACTTGTTGTAGGGTGTTTGGGTTTAACGTGTTAATTACGCTGAATTTTTGCACATTCAGTATCCCTGCCGTAACGCTATTGGTAAGAATGGTGGCAAAAATGGCCACTCCGAAAGCACCGGAGATATTCCTGACGAGGGCCAAAATTGAAGACGCCACTCCCACTTCATGCAGCGGAACGGTTGAGATAGCCGCATTGGTGATTGGGGCAAAGGTTAAACCAAGACCAAGGGCAAAGAGGGCCAGTAAAGTTGCTAAATGAGCAAACGACCAAGTTAAGTCAATACCCGAGAAAAGATACAAAATAAAAGCCGCCCAAGCCAGTCCGACGAAAACGACATACTTCGGAGAAACTCTGGTTGACAAACGCGCACCGATTTGCGCGCCAATCATCATTCCCGCCGCCATCGGCAAGAAAAGATATCCGGTTTTAGTAACACTGTAGCCAACATAGTTCTGAACGAAAATCGGCAGCAAAAAAAGTCCGCCGATCATTCCCATAAAAGTAATAAACGAAACTACTAAAGCGATTGAAAATTCCGGAATCCGGAAAAACTTTAAGTCCACAACCGGTTCTTTTTGTCTTTGTTCAACCAAGATAAACAACACAAATGAGATAGCGGTGACAATGTAAGAAACCAGGCTGTTTAAACTTATCCAACCCCACGTTTGTCCCTGATCCAACACCAAAACCAGCGTTCCCAGGGCAGAACCCAAGAGAAGCGAACCCCAGATATCGAAATTTTTAATACCCCTGATTTTTTTTACCGGCTCCTGAATATATTTCCAGGCCATAAAAGCGCCAAGGATGCCAATCGGAACATTGATATAAAAAACACTGCGCCAGGAAAAGTTATCAATTAACGGACCGCCGAGTAACGGACCGAAAACTGCCGCCACACCAAAAACTGCCGACCAAAGTCCCATCGCCTGAGCGCGTTTTTGTCTGTCCTGGAAAGTAAAAGCGATAATCGAAAGCGCCAAAGGATAATCAATCGAAACCGTGATTGCCTGCAAAACCCGAAAGATAATCATTTGCGGGAGGTTGGCCGAAAGTCCGGCAAAAATAGAAGAGATGATAAAACCGATAATGCCGAAAAGATATAACGGCTTACGGCCGATTAAATCACCGAGTTTGCCAAAAATAGGCACGAAAATGGCGTTGGCAATAATATAGGCGGTGGAAATCCAGCTGGCCTCAGAAACCGTGATGCCAAAGTCGGAAATCATTTTCGGGAGAGCTAAATTGACAACCGTTCCGTCCAGTCTTCCCAGAAAACTGGCAATCATGACCGTAAAAAGAATTATCCACTCGTGCGACTGGAATCCCCGACTAGCTACAGCTTTAACTTTCTTTTCCATAAGAAATTAAGGAGTACTGGTATAGACCGTCATTTTGGCAGACATACCGTTTTTGATTTGCGGGTAGCTGTAAGCATTAAATCTGGCATAAACAAGGAACTGTTGCGTTGGCCTTTCGCTGGAAACCGAAAATTGCAACTGCGTCTGTTTGGCGGTCGGACTGATTTCGTCCACATATCCCCAGAAAGTCTGTCCGGGCAAAGCGTCAACGGTAAAAGAAACGATTTGACCAATTTGTACTTTATTCAAACCTTTATTTTCATCAATTGTACCGGCAATCCGCATGTCGGCAAAGTTAATCATCTCAACTACCGGAGTCTGCGAACTGGCCAGACTACCAATCGCGTTGTCGGTTGCAACCACCAAACCATCCTGATAAGCATTCAGGCTACTTGTCCCGACAATTGCCAGAGTATCCCCTCTTTTGACTCTTTCTCCTTCGTAGACTTTGATATCCGCGATTGCTCCGGGAACCTCCGGAGAAATGGTAATAATCGGCGCCTGTACCAGCGAATCTTCAATACTAACCCTGTCTCTTAAGAGTTGATAGCCAATATAACCTCCGATTAAAAGAGCGGCAATAATAATCACCAAACCGGCCCTTAAAATTTTCGGATTTTTAATTTTGGCGATTAAGTTTTTCATATAATTGAATAGAGTTTGGAAATAATCGATTGCGGGTTGGTAATAACTTTATCTGTGTCTTTTAGACCGCTCATTACTTCCGTCTGCCCGTTAATAGTATCTCCGGTTGTAACTTTTTTAAGCACCGGTTTTTGGTTATCCAAAACCCAGACATATGAATCGGAAAGCACAGTCCACGAGGGAACCAGAATCACCTTCTGATTGAAATTGCTTTTAATCAAAACCGTACCGGACTGCCCCAACTTTACCGAAGTCGGCAAATTATTAATTGTGATATCTACCCGGTAAACCTGGTTACCGTTTGACAGAGTCGACTTTTGCGGATAAATCTTATCCACCACCCCTTGAAGGACTTGTCCGTTTAAAGCATCCAAAGATATCGTTACGGGATTACCAATGCTGATAAAATCGATATCCTGTTGTCTGACGTTAGCGCTGAAAACGATTGAGCTTGGATCGGCAACGACGAAACTTGTTGCAGGTGTAATATTCACACCGGTCGTATTGACGTCTTCATGTAAAACAATTCCGGTAATGGGAGAAGTTAAAGTCGCAAGTTGTAAAGAATAATTGGCCAAATCAACGCTTAATTGGGCAGAGTTTTGTGACAAATTGGCATTATCGACCAATGTTTTTACCGTGTTGGTAATAACGTCGACCTCCGGAACAGCGGAATAACTGTTTTTATTCGTAGTGTCCAATGCGGTTCTTTGCTGGCCCTCTAAAACGCCTGCATTTTGGTTTTCTTGTGTTTGACCGACGGTATTTTTTGTAGCCTGATATGCATTTGCCGCAATTTGTAACTGCTTTTGCAAAGCATATGAATCAAGTTGCGCAATCGTTTGGCCTTGATAAATCTTATCTCCTTCTTTAAACGGAAGATAAATCAATTTTCCACCAATTTGGAAATTTAATACCGCTTGGGTTTGGGCGGCAATGCTGCCGGTGGCCAAAATTTGCTGCGAAACAGGATTAACGTCAACTGTTTCCGTTTTGGGAGAGGAAGCGGCATGAGCCAAGAAAGTAACCGCAAAAATGCCGATAATGACAATGAAAACCGTCACAATCAGATATTTGAAAGTTTGTTTATTGAATAATTTCTTCATAAATTTTCCGGGCTCTCAGATTTCTCAGCTATAACGCTCAAAATTCTTAGTAATTCTAGCTTATCTTGCTCTGATAAATAAGACAATACCCTTCCCATTTTTTCGGATTTGCGCTTTGCTACTTTATGCAAAAATTTATCTCCCAGTTTAGTCATGAATATCTTAACTATTCTTCTGTCTTTGGCATCATTTTCTCTTTTTACAAGCTTTGCAGCAATCAGCTTATCAATTAAGACTGTTGCAGTTGGCATTGTTGTTGAGAAATGGCTGGCAATATCTGCCATATGTGCATTCTTTTTCTTTTTAACACACTCCAGAGCCTGACATTGCAGCATCGTTAGATGCGAATGCTCAAAATCACCATGCATGCTACCTTTAAGGTTTCTGGCGATTTTGAATAAGGTTTCAATAATTTGCTCGTTTATTTCGTCTGCCATATTATTATATTACCTAACTGTTAGATAGTATAACTAATTTTGTCTCAGAAGTCAAGCATTTATAAAATAGTTGTTAAGATGATATAATTACATTACGCCGCCATCGTCTAGTGGCCAAGGACGTCAGATTCTCATTCTGAAGATCGCGGGTTCAACTCCCGCTGGCGGTACAGAGTCCCATAGTTGACATTTACCTTCTTTATTAAGTATAATCCCCATATGGCAAAAGATAAAATGAATATACCATCTGGCGTAGAAGCTAAAGCTGCTGGAGTTCCC
>Ga0182027_10006284_pt1 | contig 17849 bp, 19 predicted proteins | sample 712E1DmetaG_FD_121300 | JGI IMG/M metagenome (GOLD analysis project Ga0182027, IMG submission 121300) | Permafrost microbial communities from Stordalen Mire, Sweden - 712E1D metaG (Illumina Assembly) | ecosystem: Environmental > Terrestrial > Soil > Wetlands > Permafrost | place: Sweden... | reverse complement strand
TGATAGCCTGGATAGCCAGATTGGCTTTCCGTTCCGGCGAGTAGTGTTTCTTGGAATTGGTCATATCTTCCATTGTAGCGGTACCTTAAACACCTGTCCAAATTTACCAGACCATTATAACCCATTGTATGGGAAGACTGTAGTTAGTCGCGACTTCTTCGCTGGCATATTTGCCGATAGGGACAACCTTGATTCGTTTTAACACCTGAATATTGCCCATGATCACTCCTTTGTGAATTGTTTTTGTTATTTTTATCAATAAAATGTACGTATTTTAGGGAAATATTTACCGTAAAATCATCTTATGATATTTGCACAATTTTTAAAAGATGTCAAGGTTGCCAAATTTCCATCAGGCAATTGCCGCAGTCAAAATTCAGGCGATACTTTTTGCCTTCACGGACAAGATAAAGCGGTTCTTGGAAGCTGATTGATTTTTTATTCCGGCCTTTCGGGCAGGCGTTGAGCCAATATTTCAAGCAATGCTTGCAGGTCATTAATTTTTGGCCGCGATGGTCGCTCTGTAATTCAAAGGCCGGAGCGATTTTTTTGACGCCGTGCTCTTCGTAAAATTTTTGTGCCAGCTTATTGGCGACATTGGCCGAGTAATCCAAATTATCTTTAAAATATTTATGAGTTGTTTTTTGATGTTCGACTTTAATTTGCGGATAGTCTTTCAATCTTTTTTTCAACAACGCGGCGGCTAATTTGCGGCGCCAGTCGTTTAAGACTGACATCGGGACAAAATACGGCTTGTCCCAGTCAAAAATCATATCGCGGGAATAAAAAATTGTTTCTCCTAATTTGCCAAGCTGGTCGCGCCAATTGTTCAGCGCCATTTCCGCTTTGTTGGCCGAATTTTTCTCGGCGGCAAATTTTAATTCCACAGAATTTTTATCTTCGTCGATTGCTTCTACCGCAAAACCATTTGTATTGGTCTTGATGATAAAATCCACGGCAACGCGGCGGTTCAATCCCCTTTCCACGGCTTTTTCAAAAGCCGGATTTTCGTTGCGATAAATTTCCGTGCCGACCGATAAGGGCAAAACTTTATTGGGATAAATTTTTCCCTGTTTTACCATATTAACATTTGTGCCGACCAAAATTCCGTCGCGATCAAACCAGCAAATGCCGTCGCCATTGGCCAAATCGTGTTTTTTATCCAAGCTGAAATGCGAACATTCGGCACAATCAACCGTGCCGATGAATTCGCCCAAAGATTTTTGGGTGCGCGGCGAAACTATTTCGCTCCGGCGGCCGTGCAAAAAGTATTCGCTATAGCCGCGATTGAAAGTTTTATTTAAATCCGGCTCAAAATCAATTTCAACTTTTCCTGAAGATGCGCGCGCATATTTTCCCTCGCTGGCGGCGATGATTTTATCCAGCTCTTGGCGATATTTCGCCACCACATTGCCGACATAAGCGCCGTCTTTTAATCTTCCCTCGATCTTAAATGAAGTTATGCCGGCGTCGGCGAGCTCGGCCAGCGATTCGGACAAATTCAAATCTTTCAGCGACAATAAATATTTATCGTGCGCCAAAACTTTTCCTTCCGCGTCAACGAGGTCAAACGGCTGACGGCAAATTTGCGCGCATTGGCCACGATTACCGCTCTTGCCGCAAACGGCCTGAGAAAAATAGCATTGGCCGGAAAAAGAAACGCACAGCGCGCCGTGGACGAAGGCTTCCAGCTCAATTATATTCCCCTCTCGAGAGGGGTGGCGCGTCCCTGACGCGACGGGGTGTGTGACAGCCGTTGCCTCGCGTATACTTTTTATTTCACCAACACTTAATTCCCGTGCCAAAATTATGCGCGACAATCCAGCCTCGGCCAAAAATTTTATCTGCTCGACATCATAATTATTCGTCTGCGTGGAAGCAAACAGCGGAATCGGCGGCAAATCCATTTCCAAAATTCCCATATCCTGAATAATCAAAGCGTCAACGCCCAATTCATAAGCCTTAGAAATAAAATTTTTAACTTCCGCGATCTCATTATCAAAAAATATCGTATTTAAAACCACGTAAACTTTGACAAAATATTGGTGCGCAAAATCCAGCAAGACTTTTATATCTTCCCAAGAATTGCCGGCGGCCGCGCGCGCGCCAAAACCAGGGCCGCCGATATAAACGGCGTCCGCTCCAGCCAAAATGGCCAGCTTGCCCGCGGCCAAATCTTTAGCCGGAGCAAGCAGCTCTAATTTGATTTTTTCATTATTTTTAGACATATTTTAATACTAATCTTTAATCAACCAAAAGGCAAATTTACCGCACCTCTTGACTATTGTAAAAAGCTGTGGCAAAATGACTTTTTGTTCCTTACAATAACGCGTTGTGCTTTCATCATCACCCACCACCAATCAAAGAAAGGAGCCATTATGAAGGCTCAATTTTTTCAAGTTGTCGGCGTTTTGTTACTCGGTTGTTTTTTCGGCGCCTTGGCGCAAGATTACGACCCGGATGTTAAAAACCGCGGTTTCGTGGGGCTAACCGGATCATTTACGTTTCCGCAACATCAATTCAAAACGAATTACGCCAACTATTACGGCGGCGGAATTTCTCTGGGATTCAATTATGACTCGGCCAATGGAACTATCGGGAGAGACTTCTCTCTTTCTTGGTCTAACGACCAATTTAAAATATCCGGCGGCGGCTACGGGGTCCTGAACAGTTATTTTCTTGACTATGATTCGTACATTTATATATTTTCCACCGGCGTCAGCGGCGGCTTTTCCCGCTTCTCTATTCCCGGTGATGCTTGGACGCATCTGGGAAATACCACCGGCACCGAATTGCTAACTGAAAATCATTATAATCAACTTTCTTATTCCACTGACATGGGACTGCGGATTCCGCTAAAAATAATGGATATCGATTGTGATTATCATTTGGTAACCGTAGAACGAGCCTGGATGTATTGGCATATGGGATTATCAGCCACCATTATGGAGCTTTCTCAATTGCCAAGCAGTAAAATAGAAGAATACGCCATTAAAAACGGCGACATGGCCTTGGCGATATTGATGAAGGCGGTCTCGCTCGGCATCGCTTGCGCCTGGTATCGCTATAATTATGAACATCACGACTGGCCGTGGCATGATGATAAGGCGATGAATTATCAAAAAGCCACCATCGGAATTTCTTTTTATCTTTAACGGAAAAAACCCAAACCCTCCGCGAATTATTTTGCGGAGGGTTTTTCATATTAGGCAATAAGCCCAAAAAAAAGCAGGGTCATTTTCAGACCCCGCAATGAGCAACTATTATTCTTTTTGGTTTTTTAATATTTCCGCAAGATCATTATCGGCTTTCTCTTTTTTCCATTTTGCTTTGCGTATCGCCGCCAGCCGCTGGCTTACTTTTTTCTTCAACTCGCATTCTTCCAGGAACCGAGCGGACTCAGAATCGAAAAAGCGGGCTTCTTCAAGGTTGAGGACCAAACGCGTTTTGCCATCTTCCAAAACCTCGGTGCGCAGAGCAATCTCTTTGAGCTTATCAAAACACGGCTGATCAAGCTCGAGCATCCACTTGCGCAAAGCATTCAGTTTTCCCAGTTGAGCCAAGACTTCAATCAGCCAAGGTTTTGCCGCATCCACGCGCGACTTAACCGTAAGAAAAAATTCTTCCTGCTCTTTTTTATCTTTATCGTAAGGGCTGATATACGGCTCTTTCCAGCTAAAGATAAACCTGGCCAGTTTCAGAAGAAAATTCACGGCCTGCTGTTCGTTGTGAGATGCTTCATCTCGATAATCGTAATTTCGCAGGCTGATGCCGCGAAGCCAATGCTTTTCAGCTCGGAAATAATTTTGTATGACCGGTAAAAGCCGATCATCACGAATCAATTTGTGCCAAAAATCGCCAAATTCATCATCGCGTCCTATTTTTTCCACCTCGATCTTAAAAAAATTAAGACAGAGCATGTTAAAAGCTTTCTCCGCTAAGTACTGGCGAATTTTGCTCGGCACTTTCCAGATTGGACTCCGCCACTGGTCATAGCCAAAAAAGCATGCTCTGTCCTTATCCTCGGGAATACGCAAAGAATCATTGTCTGTCCTGCCGTCCGCGAGGAAAAAATAGAATATGATGCGATCTGTTTCATCATATTTCTTTTCGCCATAAGCACCTTGTTCCATGGATTTCTTAAAACCCACGTGAAGACAACTCTCTATTGTGTCAGCATCGTCTGTCGCGTTTAAAAGAGCAAGCCACTCGTGATAGTTGACGGTCGTCCGAATTTTTTTAGCCAAAAGCGGATTAACCGCCGCCACTTCCGTCGTTACTGCGGCCGTTGCCGCACTATCTTTTTGTTCAGGCATTTTGTGCCTCCTTCTGATTGGGTTATGCCCGGCACTGTGGCCGGACTTTTGTTTATGAGTTCAGATTACTCTTTTTTTCAATTTTGTCAAGCCAAAAAAAATGAGCCGATTGTGAGCGGCTCATTAATATTTACAGAATATTCAATAATTTTTATGCTAAGCTTAGTTCGCGTAAAAATTCTTGCAATTCGGCGCCCACGAGCTGGCGATATTTTCCGGCGGTGAGGCCGTTGAGCGCGATATTCATAATCCGCAAGCGGTGCAAGTCCACGACTTTTTGGCCGAGCGCTTCGCACATTCGGCGAATCTGGTGTTTCTTGCCCTCGGTTAAAATAATTAAAAAAGTTTTATCGCGAAGTTTTTTAATTTGGCATTTTTTTGTCACATAACCATCATCAAGCTCAACGCCGGCTGTCATCTTTTTCAAAAATTCCGGCGTCAGCGGGCGGTCAACATCAACTTCATATTCTTTCTCATGATAAAAATCCGGATTTAATAATTTATCAGTGATGCGGCCGTCGTTGGTTAAAATAATTAATCCCGAAGACATTTTGTCCAGGCGGCCGATAGGAAAAATATTTGATTCCGGATGTAGGAACGCAATATTTTGCGTTCCCGAATTTTGGCAGACTCCGGCCGGAACGCAAGATATTGCGTTCCTACGATTAAAATGCAAAATATCAGCGATGCTTTTCTCGCCGGCTTGCGGACTGTGCGTGATTATTCCGCGCGGTTTGTTGAACGCCAAATAAACCAAATTTTTGGTAATCAAATCAACTTCAACCTTATCTTTGGCGTTAATCATTTGTCCGGGCTCGGCCAATTTGCCGTTGACCATAATTTTTCCGGCTTTCAGCAAACGGTCAGCTTCTTTACGGCTGGAAATTTTTTTCAGAGCCAAATATTTATTAATTATCACCGGGTAGTTTATTGCATCACCAATATTACTCATAAATTTAATCTTAACTTTTAAAATATTATTAAAAAACCGAAATCCTAAATTCTAAATTCTAAACTCTAAACAAATTAAAAATTCTAAGCACAAAATCCAAAACACAACGCAACGAAAAAAAAGTGTTAATTACGGAATTCCGACCGTTTTGAATTTCGAATTTTGTATTTGGTGCTTGTTTAGGATTTAGGATTTCGTGCTTCGAATTTATATTAGTCTGCTAATTTTTCAATCTGCTTAAACAATAGATCCTTCGCGCGGCGCTCAGGATGACAAATAAGAAGATGATGCGCCTTCACCGGCCGCGTAGCCGGTTGACCAGCATTGCTGTAAATTAAAGCCGCCGGTCGGGCCGTGCAGGTCTATGATTTCGCCGGCTAAAAATAAATTGGCAATTATTTTGGATTGCATTGTTTTTGGGTCAACCTCGCTTGTGGCGACGCCGCCGGCAGTGATGATGGCGTGATCGTAACCGCCCAAGGCTTTCACGGTCAGGGAAAATTCTTTCAAAAGATGCAATAATTTTTTCCGCTCTTCACGGGAAATTAAATTTACTTTTTTATTTGGATCAATGCCGGATAAATTTATAATCACCGGAATCATTTTTTGGGGCAACAGATTATCCAAACTATTCTTAAATAATTTTTTCGCCTGAGTGGTAAAATCTTTTTGCAGGCGCAAGTCAAGGGTCGGATAATCCAGCGCCGGCTTAAAGTCAATGCTTAATTTTAATTTGCCGTCCAAATGTTTTCCGATAACGCCGCTCATATCAATAATTATCGGGCCGCTCATTCCGTCGGCGGTGAAAATCGCTTCGCCAAAGCGCGAGTCGATTTTTTTGGCGTCCTTATACAAACTAATTTCCACATTTTTCAAGCTCAAGCCTTCCAGTTCGGCGACAATTTTTTCTTTGATGATTATCGGGACGAGCGCCGACGATAATTCGTTGATGGTGTGGCCAAGTTTATCAAGCCAAGTGTAGCCGTCGCCGGTCGAGCCGGTGCCTGGGTAAGATTTGCCGCCGGTGGCAATGATATATTTTTCCGCGATTATTTCTTTGCCGCCGAATAATTTTATTTTCTCTATTTTATTTTCTTTAGCAATTATTTCTTTAACTGCGGAATCTAATTTAATTTCCACTTTGGATTTTTTTAAATTTAAAAGCAGGGCGTCGAGCACATCGCGCGACTGATCGCTCTCAGGAAAAACGCGCGCGCCACGCTCGACTTTTGTTTTGACGCCGGAAGTTCCAAAAAAATTTATAACATCTTCAACGCCGAATTTTTTTAGAGCGGAAAATAAAAATTTGCCGGATGCGCCAAAGGCCGCGATCATTTCGCGGTCATTTTCGGTTTGATTGGTGATATTGCAACGGCCTTTGCCGGTAATTAATAATTTTGTGCCCAAGCGCTTGGTTTTTTCCAGCAAAATAACGCGCTCACCCAGTTCGCCCGCTCGAATCGCCGCCATCATTCCGGCCGGCCCGCCGCCGATTATTGCCACATCATATAACATAATATCCAATATCAAATAATCAATATCCAAAAAATATTAAAATATTTAAATATTTTTTGGATATTTTTTATTGGTTATTTTTTATTTTTATCGACCATAACGGAGTCTATCGCCGGCAGACTCTGCCGATAAATATAAATATCGCCCTCTTGTTTTATCGGCGTCCAATTGGGAAAATAAAAATGGTTGCAGATGACGATGGCGCCCGGCTTGAGCTCGGCCAATAATTTTTTCTCTAATTTTTTCATAATATAAAAAACTCCGAAAAGCACGACAATGTCGTATTGCGAAAAATCGCTATTCCAAAAGCTGGCGCGATGAATAAAGGCCTTGTCTTGTAAGCCGGCGGCTTTGATTTTAATTTTGGAAAACATCGCCAAAAGCGGATTGATCTCAATCCCGTGCGCAACGAGTCCTTCGCGCGCCAAAGCCATGACGATGCGGCCGTCGCCGGAACCGATATCCACGGCTGATAAATTTTTTCTACCACCAATTGCTTCAACAATATATGGCAGCATCTTTTTAATTTTATAAGGCGAAGAAACAGCGAACGGCGCGCCGGTGAACATTGGGATGCCAAAGGTGACGATAAAAATTATCAAGGCTATGCAAATTATTAGAGATAGAATTAGGTAGAGATTAAACAGCATTAAATTTATATTTAGTATTAAATATTAAGTATTTTGTATTTTTATTAATAAACATTTAATATTGGCCATAGCAATATAAATATTTATATTGCTATTGACAAAATTGATAAAATTTGGTAATGTGTATAGCATAAATAACGTCATTTAAATTTTGTACATTCCACAATTAACAAGGAGAATAACATGAAAATGTCCGAAAAAGAATTACGCGCTACTGGGGTCAGTATTCTTATGACAATGTTTTATTCAGCCAGTTTCGGTTTTATTGGCTGGCTATCTTGCTTATGTATTAATCAAATTTTCTTTAATCAAAAACCAATAAGCCACGATTCAATATTTATAATCGTAACGATTAGCTGGGTTTTTGGTACAGGCATCCACTTAATCGCAGAAAAAATCGAGAGAACCAAAAAAGAAATATTGGAGAAATTGCCATCTAATAAGAATTAATAATTAAATTATTTCTGCAACCTTATTACGGCCTTCAACTTATCGAAGGCTGTTTTTATTTTTACCATCAAAAATCTTTACCATTTTATAAATATTTTCTTTATCGCGCGCATTGGAAAATTTCCGTAATCACGCAGCGTGCCTGCCAAAAAGAAAAAAACATAGACCCTCCCCGTCTCGCGCGGCGCGAGCCACCCTTGCCCGCCGTAGCCTTAGCGTAGGAGGGCCTCCCAAGGAGGGGACAAAATTAAAATCCCAACACTTCGTTGACGAAAATTAGATTTATTTTGCGGAACGGCAATGGTTCTTCTTTAAAGATTAATAATTTTCCGATTTTGCTGCCGGGCATTCCGATGCTTTTCATCCGCGCGTCTTCCAGTGGCAAAACATATTCTTGCAAGCGCTTCATCCCCTCCTCAAAATTCGGCACGATTTTTTGCGCGCCGACGACCCAAATCACATTATTACTGGTAAAAATGCAAGATGGCAACTGGCTGCCGGAATAAGAAGCGATGATAATTTCGCCTTGTTCCGTGACGGCATGCACCGAGCCAAGATAATATTCCGCCAAGCAGCTTTCCTGGCGCAATCTTGTCTGCTTGGCCGGATCTTTTTCGGCAAAAATTTTATCCTTAAAACTTTGCCAAGGATGCTTGCCGGTTTGCAAAATTTCCACCAAACCAATCTGCTCCAAGGTGCGCGAACTGCCGGTCATAATTTCCGCACCGTCCGGCAATAATTTTTTTACCGCTTCCAAGGCTTCGCTTTTATTATTCACGAACTGAGCGGAAATATTGCGCTCTTTCAGCACCGCCATGGTTTTTAAAATCACTTCGTTGGCCGCTAAAATATTATAGTCCATAAATTTATAAATTATCGCAGGCGCGCAATATTTTGTGCGCCTTAAATTTTCATAATAAATAGTTGGAACGCAAAATATTGCGTTCCTACGACACTTTTAAGCGGCGGGCGGAGTTTCCGTTCGCATGCTCATTTCTTCCACTTCCGCTTCTTTAAGAATTTGATCTTGTAGTTTTATGGCCAAATTTTTATCCAGCGCCGGCAAAATTATTTTTGTTTCTTCCGCCAGCGATTGTCCGCCTTCTTCGCCGATGACATTGAGCACCAAAGCGCTGGCGCCGAGAAGCTGATAAAAAATTCCGCGCTTGATGGTTGCGTCTTGAATGCGCCGAAACGGCACGCCGATCTGCTCTTCGCTGATAATTCCGCGATTGATTTTAATGCTATCTTGCGTCAAATAAATTTTATAGCGCGCAAATTCCAGCCACGCCATCAGCAAAATAATGGCGGCAATGAAAAAAAATATCACAGTAAAAATGGTCACTGCCAAAATACCGTATTGGGAATAATTTTCCGGAAGATAGGCTTTGGCAAAAATAACCGCGGCTAAAATGATCAGAAAAACTATCAACAGCGGCAAGCGCTTGAACAAAAAAATCACAAACGTTTTGGCTCCCAGTTTTTCCGGCTGCACTGCTTGAATGTCCATATTTTTTAAATTTATTTTTTAATTAAGACTAAGCCATATTAATGCTTTAATTATACTATTTCTATGCGATTTTAGCAAAAAAGAACCGCCTAACATAGGCGGTTCTGCTTGGTTTCTTCTTTTGGGTAACGAAAGGGCGGAACCTTAATCTTGTATGGAAGCGGTATAACACCAATTCCACCATCTAAAAATATTACAGAGAGATTGTAAACATTTCCGATAATCGTTACTGAGGTTATTTTTCCATCCTCTTCTTTGACTTTAACCCCTGTTTTAGGAACATTTTCGACCGAGTAGCCGATAATCGATTCTGAAACGGCAAGTACCGTATCAAAAAGAATTAAAAAAACAATGTCATCGGCCACTCGTTCAATAACTCGCACATACTCATCCCTGCTCACATTAACTTCTTTTCTCAACCCACAAAATCTTTCTACGCTGGCCATGATTTGTTTCTCCTTTCTAAGTTTGCTCGGCAAAAGAACTCTAATTATTTTATACCACCGGGTATAAATTTTGTCAAGACAAGTCAAGTTTTTTAAAATTGATTAAAAATTTGTCAAAATTCATTTGATTAAACAGACTGATTAGCCTATTATGTTATTATATGCAACAACCGATTAGAAAGGCCGATAAATATTTGCGGGGCAAGCCGGATCCGAAAATGACCCAAGCTAAATTTGATAAGCTTAAGGCGGATTTGGCGCGGATGAAAAAAATGCAGCCGCCCTTGGCCGCTGAGGTTAAACGTTTGGCCTTGATGGGGGATTTTTCCGAGAACGCCGCTTACCAAATTGCCAAGGGCAGTTTGCGCGGCTTGAATCAGCGGATGCTGGATGTTGAAGATCAATTAATTAACGCGGAAATAATTTTGCCAAATAAAAATAATTCCGCGGTGAGCTTGGGAAATTTGGTGACGGTGGAAGTTTCCGGCAAGCAAAAAACTTTCCAAATTCTCGGCTCAACGGAAACCGATCCCTTGCGCGGCATAATTTCCGCCTCCTCCCCTATCGGCGCGGCACTGTTGGGAAAAAAGATTGGCGAAACCGCGCGCGTCAAACTGGCCAGCAAAAATACGGAGTATAAAATTGTGGGGATTAGTTGATTAGTTAATTGGTTAATTGGTTGTGATAAAATTTTATTTCGTAGATAAAAATATATATTTCTACAAAAAACATCGGTTATTTTACCGATGATTTTTTTATCGTGAATTTGATTATTATAAAACTAATTAACCAATTAACTAATCAACCAGTAGATTAAACCACCCCCAGAACCACCCCAACCCCTCCTTGAAAAGGAGGGGGTTCCTTGAAAAGGAGGGGGGCATTCCACTAATTCAACGCGCGATTTTATAACTATTTCATCCCCACGTCAATTTCTTTGGTCGCCTCGCTGTAATTTCCGGCCTTGTCAAAAACTCTTAAGGTTAAATAATGGCGGCCGGATTCCAAAAACGGAATATCCAATTTCGGCCCGGAAGGAAAAAGAATGGAATTATCTATTTTAACATAAAATCCTTTTGCCAGACCGCTGAGATTATTGCTCCCGGAAAATTGAAATCGTACCAAATCGCCAACCTTAACCTTGGTCGCGCTGGCCAAAATTACGGGCGCCGGCGGCGGCGTATCGTCAATCATTATTTTGTAATTTACCGCCGGAAGAGCAACGCCATTCTTGACGGCCAGAATGTGAAAATAATAAACGCCGTCTTTGTTGACGCTTAAGTTAACTTCATTTTCTTTGGTGGAAAATTCTCCGGCCGGCACGGTGGACGAACTATTGTCCAGAAGATAATAATAATCGTAGCCCGAGAGCGGCACCCAGAAAATATCAATAGCGCGGGAATTATACCAGCGATTGCTGTTGGGATGAGTGGGAGAAAAAAGCAAAATCGCCTTGGAAGAAGTGACGGTTTTTCCGGAATTTAAAAAGTTTTCCACCAAATAACTGCCGCCAACTGCTTGCCGCAAAACATCGGTGCCCAGGCCGTCGTTGGCCAAAACTTGTGTGCTCGTAGCGAAGTTTAAACTGAAAGCTCCCTTTTTAATCGGCTGAATCAGCAATTCGGCGATCACGCCGCCCGGTCCGGTAAAACCGGGGCTGGGTATGCCGCAAATAATAGTGACGACGCCCTTGGTGTTGTCAATATTTTTTTCCACAAACAAATTCTGTGAGCAGAAAGAGTTGGCGGTGATGATATCAGCTACTTTAATTTTGTCCGGATCATAATCAACCTCGGCTTGAACCGCGTTGATCGCTTCGCCGCCGGTGGCGACCTGAATGGCGATATGCTGTTCGGCCGATTGATCAATCACGTCATTGTCCGGCTCCAACTTTATTGTTGAATTATAAATCGTATATGGAGGAGATTTAATGATTGTCACTTCTTTGGCGATGGTCTGATAACTGTAATAAAGGGTGCTGAAAAAAATAATCAAGCCAAGAATGATTATAATAATTATAATCAGCTTGCGATGGCCGCCGCGATGCCAGTGAAAATAAACAAAAAAAGCTAAGGTTAAAAAAATCAAAAATAATACGGAAGAATCAACAATATACCAATAGGCCGAGCTGTAGGGCAAAAATATCAGCGCTCCGCCCGGGCCGCCGTCAATTTTTTCCGGGTCGGGGAAAATATAATTTTCCACATAATAATTTTCTCCGTTAACCTGAACAATCTGGCCCGACAAGCCGTTTTGGATCCAATCGCTGCCGACATTAAAATAGGCGGACAAAAAATTTCTGGTAGGCTGATCGCTAAAGCTGTCGCCTAAAACGCCGTCATTTTTAGAGTAAAAAAGCACTTGGTATCCGTCGCTGAAATATTTGCTTTTAAGTTTGGCGGCGTAGTCGTCGTTAATCAAATAACCCGCAAAAACCGCGCCGGCAACAGAGGATTCTTCCATAATCGGTTCCGCGCCGACCATAATCAAAGGAAAAATATTACCCCCTCCGATTGTCGCCATTTCCTTTCCGTGAGCGGCGGCTCTGCCCCAGGCCGTAGTTTGAAAAACATAATCGCCGGAATTGGAAGAAACCGGAATACTTGCTAAATTAACGCCATCTTTGTTAACGGCGGCCAAAAACGTCAAACCTCTTTTGCGCGCCTCCATGTCCAGTATTGTTGGAAGATACGATGAATCATTATTTTTTATCAGCGTGGTAATATCGCCGCCGGCAACAATATCTTTGGCCTGGCTCAGGGCTTGCTGGGATTCAATCTGCAAAGAATTTTGCAACAACAAACTTTTCTCAGCGGCCGACTTGATTGAAAACCGAAAAACCAGGTTGTCGGCAAACGGATAGACTAGGAAAAATAAAACCAAAAAAAACGCGAAAATTAAAGATATCAGCCATAATTTTTCGGCGAGAGTGATTATGATATTTTTTTTCATATATTTCAATTATATCAAATTATGGTGAAAAACAACATACTGGGCGGATCCTTGGGAAAAAAATCGGCGAGACGGCCAGCATAAAAATTGCTAATAAAACAGCGGAATATAAAATTGTGGGAATTAGTTAATTAGTTAATTGGTTAATTGGTTGTAATGTTATTTTGTTTCACGCGTAAAAATATTTATTTCTATAAAATACCATTAGTTATTCAGCTGATAATTTTTTAATCGTAGCATTGATTATTGCAAAACTAATTAACTAATCAACCAATTAACTAATACCCCCTAATTTTAAAATAGCCCGTGATCGTGAAAGCATTGGGTATATTCTTTATCGGTATGATTGATGTGCCAAACCCACCAGCCTTCCAAAAAAACCGACAAATCGGATAAAACTTCGGGGCACGGCTTATCGGCGTAGCAAATTTTCAGCTCATCCATCCGCCGGCGATAATCATCGTGCACCTGCTGGTGGCTCACGGCTTTATCATAATTAAATTCAAGAAAATATTTTTCTTCAGTGGTAAAATGCAAATCGGCATAATCGCCAAGCTCTTGAAAAATATTCGCCACGTTTTCGCCGCCGTAATTATTGGCAAGAACCGTTGAAAATAATTTGTTCAAGATGCCGATCATCTTTTGATGCTGTGCGTCGATTTCTTTGACGCCGACCGAATAGCTTTCTTCCCATTTTATTAAGGCCATAAATTAGTTGATTAGTTAATTAGTTAATTAGTTAATTGGTTAATTGGTTGTAATGTGATTTTTGTTTCACGCATAAAAAAATCTGGTTCACTACACTAGTTTTTACGCAAAAAAATACAATATTTCACAACTAATTAACTAATCAATTAAACCACCCCCAGAACCACCCCAACCCCTCCTTGGAAAGGAGGGGGTTACTCCGCTAATTCCACGCGCGATTTTTTTAGCGCGAATGATGGCTTGTTTAATTTCAAATGCAGGGTAAAGAGGCGCATTGAATTCATCAATGGGAAAAAATCAGTGATAAAATTGTAGGCTGAGGCGCCGGCCGGACCAAGAATTCCCATAAATACCAAAGAAAAACCGATCACATTGGCAATCCCCCAAATCACGAAATCTTGCCGCGCGATTTGCACGGTATATTTTCCCAGTTCGATCATTTCCGGCAACTCTGATAAATCATCTTTCATCAGCGCCACATCGGCCGCCTCAATCGCCGAATCCGACCCGATGGCGCCCATCGCCACGCCGATGTCAGCCAAAGAAATTGCCGCCGCGTCATTAACGCCGTCGCCGACCATTATCGTCTTAAATTTTTTGCTCAAAGATTTTTTGATGAACGCCAATTTATCCTGCGGCAAAAGTTCGGCGTGAAATTCTTTGATGCCGAGCTCGCCGGCGATGTTAGCCGCCACGCGGCGGTTATCGCCGGTCAGCATCACTACTTTTTTAACGCCAAGATTGTATAATTTTTTGATGACATTGGCCGTGCCCGGACGAATCAAATCAGCCATGGCAAAAAATCCTGCCGGCCGGCCATTGTGCCCGACCGCCACCAATGTTGCGCCTCCGGCTTCTTCGCGCGCCATCATTTTTTTCTGCTCTTCGCTGAATTCAATATTTTCTTTGGCCAGATAAGAAAGTTTTCCGCAAACAATTTTTTCATCTTTGCCGCCGACTTCCACGCCTTCCGAAGCCGACTCGTTGAAAATATCCGGCGGCGAAATTTTTATGCCGCGCGCTTTGACAAATTCCACGATGGACTTGGCGATGGGATGATTGGAAACACTTTCGGCCGCGCCGGCGTAAGATAACAAGCGCTCATCGCTGTAGCCGGTAAAAGCGGTGAAGCTTTTTACTTTCATCCGACCGGAAGTAATAGTGCCGGTTTTATCCATTAATATTTGTTTGACGCGCGTCAGGCCTTCCAAAAATTCTCCACCTTTGATGATGACACCGCGGCGCGCCGCATAGCCGACCGCCGCCAAAAAAGCCATCGGCACGGCCACGGCAATATCATCGGCGCAGGCCACGAGCAATAATGATAAAACCAAATTGAAATTACGAGTTAAAATAAAAATCAAAAAAGCGCCGCCGACCGTGATCACAATATACCAAGTGGCAAAAATTTCCGCCGTAGTTTTTATTTTTGATTTGTTTTTTTGCGATTCTTCCACCATCTTCACTATTTTTTCCAAAGTCGTATCGCGGCCAACCTTATCGGCGCGCACCGTTAAGGAGCCGGAAATATTCAAGGTTGAACTGTAAACTTGATCGTTTATTTTCTTGGCGATTGGCACTGATTCGCCGGTCAGCGATGATTGGTCAACTTCCGCTTCGCCCTGGATTACAACGCCATCAACCGAAATTCTTTCTCCCGATTCAATAATCACCAAATCGCCAACTTTTATTTTTTCCGTCGCGATTTTTATAATCTTGCCATTACGCTTGACGCGCGCTGTTTCCGGGCGCAATTTCAGCAAGCTAGCCAAGGCCGAACGGGCTTTGTTTTCCGTGTAATCGCCAAAAATGCGCGCCGAGGTCAGCATTAAGTTGATAAAAACAACTGATGACCATTCGCCGGCGATAATGGCCGCAATCAGGGCGACGCTCGCCAGCAAATCCACAGAGATCTGGCGGTTGTTAAGTGAACGGATGGCGCTGATCAAGACTGGCAGCAAACCGATGTACGAGGCAATCATCAGAACGATGGTCAAATTTCCCGCCGGAACAAAATGAAAATAATAAACGGCCAGTAAAACAAGCAGAACGGCTAAAAAAATCTTATCAAAAATAGCTTCTATTTTTTTCAACATAAAAAAATTATCTGATGCCGGAATCAAAACTTAAATTGACTGAAGTAAAAACGCCGGGTTTAACCACCGCTGTTTGCGCGATACCGCGCGGAAAAACCTTTCCGCTTTGCGGTTCAAGCAGATAAGTTCCGGTCGGTAAATTTATTTTAAACTTGCCATTTTGATCAGTATTAAAGCGGGTAATCTCTTTTTTTCCGTCTGCGGTTTTTACAATAATCAGAGCCGGATAAGGCCGCGGCGCGCAGGCCGGGTCGGGCGGATTTTTTTCCACCGGACAAACCGGACCCAGCAAGCTTTCGCCGGTAATCCCGCTTTCGCCGGTTGGCACCGTTGAGCTTGCCGGTGAAATTTCCGGACAAGGCGCGAATTCGCAATTCGGGCCGCTGCGGCCGACCGCGCTGCCGTCCGGACACAATTTTGCCTCCATCGTGCAGGCAACCGGAGCGGGCGGATTAATTTTATCAAGTAACGCGGATTGGCAACCGGAAAACAAAAAAATCATCGGTAATAAATATATAAACTTTTTCATAAATTATTTGTGCTCAACTAATCCCATTAATACCGCTTCGTCAATAATATGGTCTTTCATAGCCGCGAGCAATTGTTTTTGATCGGCCGAAGCGGGTAAATTTAATTTGGAGTCAAGAGCATAAAGCCGGAAATAATAATGATGAGTGCCGGATGGCGGACAAGGCGAAACATATTTGGCCGTGCCGGAAGAATTTATTCCGGCGGTCACGCTTTTTGGCAGATTTTTCGCGTCAATGGTGGTGGTGGCGCGGTCAAAATTCCAAATCAGCCAATGAGTGAAAACTCCGGACGGCGCGTCCGGATCGTTGATGATTAGGGCGAAAGAAGTGGTGGTGGCCGGCGCGCCGTCAATTTGCAATACCGGCGCCTTTCCTTTGCCAAAACAAGTGAAATCAACAGGCATAGAATTGCCATTGCTAAAATCAGGACTGTGAAGAGTCATATATATTTGGTTAGAAATTAGCGGGGTGGAAGAAGCGGTGTAGTTTTTGGCCACAGTGATTGGCTTGGTGCTGGCCGCCGTACAGCCGGATAAAACCAGGAGTGCTAATAAAATAATTATTTTTTTCATAACTTGCCATATTTGTTTATTATTTAATAATTATAACACAAAAATGCCAAATAAAAAACAGGCTTTCGCGCCTGATTGCGTTGTCGTAGGCGCGCAATATTTTGCGCGCAACTAAACCTCATTAATTATTTTCAATATCGGAACGCAAGACATTGCGTTCCTACGATTTTATTGATGCATGGAATTCACGACCGAAGCGGTGATGAGAGTTATGCCCTTGCTTTTAGCATAAGCCTCGACTTTTCTTTTATAAGCATTGCGGATGGCGGAACTGTAATCAAAAGACGACAAGCCGCCGATGGCGCTCAAGCCGGAAGACGCCCATCTGACGCCGGTTGAGGCGATCTTGACTGTTGATGTTTTTTTAACAGTGGGGGCCGGAACGGTTTTTTTAACCGTCGACGCTTCTTTTGCCGGAGATATATTTTTTACCGTCGTTGTCGCGACGGCGGGAGCGGCCGAAGCCGAAACTTGCTTAACCAAAACTTCGCCCATCGCCTTTGGCGCGGAAGCATCAGCCGCCGGAGTCTTGGCAGCTCCGGGGAACACATTAATGGCCGCAATTGCTGCGGCCAAAAGAATTATCGCGAGAAAAATATATTTTTTCATATTCCGACCTTTTTATTTAATACCTCAACGTTGGTTTTTAAATTTTTAAATTCCACATTATAAATCCCTGAAATAATACCGGTCAACTTATCTTGTCCTTCCTTTAATTCTTCTTGCCCAATCTTTATTTCATTAACTTCACCCGTTAGTTTTGCGGTGTGCGTCCAAAGGTTATCCAAACTGCCCTCAACTTTACCAAGACGATTTTCAACAGCGTCAAACCGGCCGTCAACCGCGTCAAACCGGTTGTCAACAGCATCAAAACCGCTTTTGACGGCAAACGCCAAACCGTCAAATCTTTGATCAACCGTGGCAAATCCTTGATCCATTTTTTTAGCCAAGACCTCAACCGTATCAGCCAGCTTATTAATTTTTTCGTCGGTCGCTTCAAATTTTTTATCAACACCGGCAAATCCCTTGTCCATTTTTCCAGCCAAAACATCAACGGTTCCGGCCAACGCATTAATTTATTTATCACTTTCTTCAAAGCCTTTATCCATTTTCACGGCCAAAACATCAAAGTTTTTAGCCAAGCTATCCAGC
>Ga0182027_10006283_pt1 | contig 17850 bp, 22 predicted proteins | sample 712E1DmetaG_FD_121300 | JGI IMG/M metagenome (GOLD analysis project Ga0182027, IMG submission 121300) | Permafrost microbial communities from Stordalen Mire, Sweden - 712E1D metaG (Illumina Assembly) | ecosystem: Environmental > Terrestrial > Soil > Wetlands > Permafrost | place: Sweden... | reverse complement strand
CCGGGCAATACCATGTCCCAGGCGCAGACGTTCTTCAAAAGGGTGGTAAAGCCAGAGTTTCTCGGTCTTGTCAGAAAGGGCTGGAAAATCCAACCCAGTCTCGCCCTGAATTTCAGGTCAGGCTTCCTGCAGACCCACGGCAATAAACTGAGTGTTGAACAATACTTTGATTTTTGGGCTTCGGAAGAAATCAGGCAGATTCGCCGAGAAGGTAACGGCTTCGAGGGTTTTTCCCGGCAACTTTACGCGCACCGGCTGATTAATGCAACGGACCAGCGTAAGATCAAGAGAGAATTCATCGAAAGCAAGCGAGATTTCATGAACGTATGCCCTGGGTTTGAACTCGTATTTGCTTGGCGGCGGGCGGAAGCCAATCGGCTTGATCGAGGTCAGCAATTTGTCGAAGCAGTGCGTGATCGAGCCAACAAGGCACTTAGAACGTGGGGACAGACCCTTTAGGTCGCTCGCAGCCGACTGCCAAGTGCGGACTGCCTACTGCCGACTGCTTACTGCTTACTTCTAACAAAGGACGGAAATCATGCGTAAACCCGTAATTGCTGGAAACTGGAAAATGTACAAGACCATCGCGGAAGCGGTGGATTTCATTGAGAAGATCAAACCGGTGGCGGCGAAAGCCGAGCACTGCGAAGTGGTGGTGGCACCGCCCTTCACGGCTTTGGCCGCGGCGGCACAGGCAGCCAAGGGATCGAAGGTTGGGGTGGCTGCGCAAGATTTGCACTGGGACAAGGAAGGCGCGCACACCGGCGATGTTTCACCGACCATGCTCGTGGACGCCGGCTGCACGCATGTTATTATTGGCCACTCCGAACGCCGCCACGATCATGGCGAAACCGACGAGCAGGTGAATCGCAAGCTCAAGGCGGCATTGGCCGCGGGCCTTGCCCCCATCGTGTGCGTTGGCGAAGTTCTGGCGGAGCGCGAATCGGGTCGGACGGGGGAAGTTCTGAAAATCCAGTTCGAAGGCGGATTAGCCGGATTGACCGCCTCCGACTTTTCCCGTATCATAATTGCTTACGAGCCGGTCTGGGCGATTGGCACGGGACGAACCGCGACGCCGGAGATGGCAGCGGACACCCATCGCCTTCTGCGCGACCTGGCCCGGCAGAAGTTCGGAGAAAACGAAGCGAGCGCCGTGCGCATTCTTTACGGCGGCAGCGTGAAGCCCGACAATGTTGGCGGGCTCATGGCCCAGGAAGAAATTGACGGCGCACTGGTAGGCGGAGCGAGTCTGAAAGTTGATTCGTTTACCGCGCTGGTGAATTACCCTCGAGGGTAATCGGCGTTCGCGAGCTAGGAGCGGAATGATCCATCTAGTCGAAGTCTTACACGTCCTCGTTTGCCTCCTGCTGATCGGAGCGGTGCTCCTTCAGGGCGGAGAAAACGTGGATATTACTGCGGCCTTCGGGGGAACCAGCCAGGCGGCCTTCGGCCCGCGGGGCTCCGTAACCCTCCTGGCCAAAATCACCTGGGCCCTGGGATTGCTTTTCATCGTCACATCGGTTACTCTCGCCGTCCATGCCTCGCGGACGGGCGGAGGTTCGATATTGGAAAGCGTGCCGGCTAAAACAGCACCCGCGATTCCTGGGAAGAAGTAAGAAAGACAGTTGTTAGTAGTCCGGTTGTCAGTCATCGGTAAGAACCGCCTTGGGCGCAGGTCCGCGGCTGGCGGTTAATAGATGAAGACTTCCAATTGATAACCGGCATCTGACAACCGATAACCGATAACTGATAACTGCCTTTACATGCGGAAGTGGCGGAACTGGCAGACGCACCAGCTTGAGGGCTTGGTGGCATCCTTCTAAGCATACCTTAAATCAATAACTTACACTTTGGAAATGAGATTGCGTGCATAGCTGGTAGGCCGGTTTCTACCACGAATCTACCATTTGAAGGGCCTCGCGATGTAGCCTCAACCTTCAAATCGGTCGGAGTCCGGTGGGCCGGGGATAGATATAGAACTTGCACGCCAGCGCCCTCAGCACCTTCGCAACATGCGCCGGGGCCATACCCGTACTGCGCTGGAGGTCAACGCAGTGCAACCGGCCATTGTTCCTGTGCATGATCGAAGAGATAGTTTCCAAGTGCCGTGCTTCGCCTCTGGTGAGACGCTTGACTCCAGCGTACCGGGAGCGATACCAGAGGCAGGATAGAATCTCGGCATCGGTCATATCCCGATATTTCTGGTATTCAGGGGCCTGTGCTGCTACCGGCACCGGGCTTCTGACCCACGAATCCTCCACCAAGTCAATCATCTACCCCCTCCGATTTCCCCAAAAGTCACTGTAGCCATTCCATGTCGATTTGGAAAAAGTCGCTGTAGCCAAAAGCTACAACTATACAAGTAGCAGGTAATGTGGTCGAAACAGCGTCAGAGCCTCGTAAGAAGATGGGGTTAGCCTTGTCATCCTTGCCCACCTTGTTCCACGTTATAAAGTACATGGTCAGGTACATGGTCAGAGACCTGTGGGTTTTCATTGTCAGATTCGTCTGCCATCATGGAAACCGGACGAGGGTACGAGAGATTCATGTTGAGACCTGATAGGAACTTCTGTGAGTTCCAAGTCAATCGCACCTGTAAGGCGGTCGTGTATCCCCTTTTAGGTTGCTTCAATGCTGCTACCCTTTGGGCTTCCACCATCCCGATTGCTTCCAGAATTGTCCAAACCCTCCGCATGTACTTCCGTTGGGTTCCTGCCGCTTCCCTGATAGCTTCCTGAGTGGTGGTGAGGGTCATGGTATCGGCTGGCACCATCTTTACAAGAGCCTCCGCTACCCGTCTGGCCACACAGTCCAGAAGGGGCCACCACCGGCTTTTATGAAGCATCTCGACGCTTGGCACGACCATATTGGGGCGGCGCAAGGGCTTCATTCCTTCCCACTTACGTTGCCCCTTATGCAGCCGGGGCTTGCATCGGGGGATATCCGGCCAACGCGCTTCGAACCACCGCAAGGCAGATGAGAAATCACACCCGGTGATCTCCATCACCAGATCAATATTTGACCAGTGGGGTTGATGAACGCATTTGAAACACTTGACGCCGTTAGTCTTCAAATGGGGGTTAGCCCAATGCGAACCATCACGGGGGCAGCGGATGTGCCTTCCGTTCATCTCAAGGCCAAGGTGCCGCGCCACGTCATACAGCGTGATGTTCTTCTTGACCCAAGAAGCATCTGGCAAATTGGGGTTAGGGTTGGGGGCAACGGGTGTGGGTTGAGAGGGCAAGACACATTCACTCCCACCCTTCTGTTTCCAGAAGTCCAGCACGATTTCATACAGGTCTTGGTTGAGGCGTCCGGCTTTCAGGTCTGCCAGAAGTGCGGCGGGGATGTCGATATTAGTGTTTGGTTCCATGGTAGCTCTCCCCGTTTCGAGGCACGCTGACGGACTGCGGTTTGATAACTTCCGATTTCTTGATGAGCACCAGACGCCCTGCTTGGAAGGTGAGAAGTATGTCACCAAACCAATTGCGGCTCATCACGTCACGTCTTCAATTTCTTTCTGAATCTCTTTCGGCACTTCCATCTTTGTTATCCTCCACCGCGAGTTTTCCTCGCCCGGCCAAGGGTTTGAACTGGAGCCGAGTGGAATCGTCTCGCTACCTTCCTCATTGCCACGGATGGCAAGCTCTGACTCCAGTTCGCGATACAGTATAGCAGAAATCCTTGGTTTTGGCAACATAATTGCTCGCGAGCACCTTTGTCAACGATTCTGGCAAATTTTGCAAAAGAGGAGGTACGAGCCCCCTACTATATTCTTACCAAGTCATTTATCCTGTGGGGTTTGATGGCATAGGGGACGTTAGACCGTGCCAGCACCAGCCAACATCGTCACGACAGCGTAAGGTACGGCGTTCCACCGGGCGGTCGCGGCGGCGCGTGGAGTACCGCTGGAGACTCCCCACCCCGGCCCCGGCCTCGAAATCAATAGAAGGTTCCTTGGCACCCCTCCGCCAGCCAGAAATTTTTCATCCGGTCTGGAGCCAGCGCCAAAGCGGGGCGCACTCAAATCGGAAAGGGGAACATCGAAAACCGAGACACCATTTTCCGAATGCAGGTTTTATCAAGGGATGGTCACCCTCCGGTCTGGAGCGACGCTCCGTCGCACGAAGTTCAGGAGGCAACCATACTCGTGTTTCTACCAGAGGGAAGGGCGGCGGGCTAGCTTGTACAGTTTACAAGGGAGATCGTGCTTCTCAGAGCCGTCTGGCAGCACGGTGATGCCTTCTACAGCCAGAACCGGCGAGTCCTCACCAGAAAACTCCCGATTTCTCTGCAAGTGTTTGATTCTACTTGTCATAATGAAACATTATCAGACGTAGGTTTTCGGGGATTTGTTCTAGCTAAACGACTTGCGGGTCAGAGAAAATAAATGACCCCTCAAAAGAGGCTACCTCATCTGGAGGCGCTGCACCGCCAGACGTGTATCCTGTGGCAGCCTGACGCAAGAGCGGGGCATGGAATCGGGGAAGTGTCTCCAAGGGCGCATGGAAACTCTACCCGTAAATCCTAGCGGGGCGCAAGTCGAGTCCACAATATACAGTTCGTATGCGCTCATTCGAAAGACTTTAGCTTCTGGCCCAAGCCGGTCGCCGCCCCTTCTGCCAGAAGCAGTATACCAGAAGGCTGGCACGTCGCGGGCATCGTATTACATTGTCTCGCAGCGTTTCAAGGTGCGTAGCGCCGTCCAAACGTCGTCATGATGAGGTACAAACGTTGTAGATTCAATGTGATGGACAAAATACGTTACTTCGTAACCTACGTCGTACCACATTTTGTCGCTGTGCCCGATGACTGACGATGTTGGCAGAGATCACGTTGTCCTGACGGTGCTCCGCACCTCCTGACGACGCAATACAAAGCCTAACACGACGTTGGTTATGATGCTTGGAACTAAGCACTTACGACGTAAGAGCGAAGCGAAACAAGGTAACGTATCCTGCTCTCTTGCCTACGGCTATTCTGGATACCAGAGGCTCCAATCCTACCATAAGGTGCTGCGCACTGTCTTTCATTCCTGTAAACTGTACAAGCCTTTACCCTTCAATCCCTTTTTGAATATCTCTAATGGGGTCTCCGAGAGAAAGGGGCGCTGGTTGCCTTTAGAAAGGCGCGGGTGAAATTAAGCCACCTCACCCTTGCCCCGGCCTTCGAACGTGCACAGGGCCGGCAAGGGTGTTTGCGGACAGGCCCGAAAACTGAAAGTCTGGCAGTCGGCTGTACTCCAGAAGAGATCAGCCGGAATCGCCAGTGCCAGAATTGTACAGAAGACTCAGGCTCCAGAACCTTCCGAACGGTAAGTAATGTTCTGTAAATCTTTGATACCGAACATGTTACTGACGCTGTGATTGCATTGTCTTTAGCGAGTCGGACTGCATGCTATCCCGATGCACCAACTTCGCCAAAATCGTATCCCGTTTCGCCAGTAGTCGAGCCAGCTTCCCCTTCAACCGGGCCTGTCTGGTATCCGGGCTGAGCCGGGGCCGAGGCGCGGGTTCGGGCGGTACAATGTCCTGACGAAGCAAATACCACGTAGGCATGTTGCGAGCGGCGCGAACGGCGGTGACGAAGCCATGCTTCACCAGCCATGCGACCGAGCGTTGCGTGTTCACCTTGCTTGCTCCGACGCGGCGGGAGATATCTTGCAGGGTCAGCCTGACCGGGCCGGGTTGCCAAAAGTCCGGCTGTTTCCTCAGACGCGCTTGCTGCTGGCGCTCGACGGCCTGCTTTTCGATGGCTTTTACCAGAGCCTCCAGCACGCGGCGACGGGCGCGGCATCCCCTGCGAGGGCCAAGATCATTGATGGAGGGAATCATGCCGTAGCCTCCCGGTACGTTTTCCCTTGCTTGATGCGAATCACGACTTGGCGACTCCATCCCAATAGACGCGCCGCTTCGGAGTTACTGCGACCGGCCATGACCATGCGGCCAATCCTTACTTCCTCTGGCGTCAAATGTCGGCGGTGTCCATCACGTTTCAAGATTCCGGCCTTGTACAGTTTACGGTCTTCGATCTTGTGACAAGGGCCGCAAAGCAGGGCGAACACCCTTCGAGGATTCATCATGCTCAAAATGCGCAACGCCATGCTGACAGTGTTACGTTGCCATTTTGTTTCGTCCAACGCGCCTGTGCGATGATGAAACTGTAGGCCAGAAGCAGAGCAGCAACGCTCACAAACGTTGCCTAACTTCTGGCGTGCTCTGGCAACCAGCCGCTTACGGTAGCGGTTGACATACCCGGCATTCTTTAAGCGGGTGGCTCGGATTGGAGTAATGATCTTACGCAACATGATTTTCCTCCGGGGCCGGGGCGTCGGGTTGCACACTTGGGAGTTGTTTCTCGGCCTTCATTTTCTCAACCAGAGCGTCAAGCTCAGCGTCGATCTTCTGGCACCAATCTGATTCTCTGTCGTCGGGGCGCGTTTCGAAGGTGGTATCTGGTAGCTCGACAGAGCCGGGGAACTTCTGCCCGCGCTCGTCCAGACGGAGAAGCCGCGAACGGATGGCCTGATACCTCACGCTGATTGTTGGTTTGCCCTTGAACAATTCATCCAAGGCACGTAGCCTCTGCTCACGCGGTAGAGACTCGTCTCGGACGGTTCGCTTCAATTCACCGCGCTTCAACTGCGCTGCTCTGATTTCTGTTGACGGCATAAGTTATCCCTTTCCTTTCCCTGTTTGCACAACCATGGCATGATCTGCTTTTCCCGCTTCTCAAATCTCCACCATGCACGGCCTTCACCAGACCGCATGAACATTGGCAAATCCAAGTGATGTGATCTCTGCGCGTGGGACCACGGTGAAGCACGTGCCAGCTTCCGAAAATTTGATCTTCCATGCCTATCGCTTCCATCCTTGTCTCACGGCGTCCCTGCAACGCCTCTCACTCGTCATTCAGGCTCTCAAGCCACGCGGCTCCACTGTTGGGAGCTGGGGCTATAGCCTCAGTCCTGCCAGACCCGCGCACGCGCAGGCGCTTGAGCAATTCGATACGCGTCGCAGGCACACGCGGGGGAATGGTGCTGCCCTTCGGTGCGCGAGTTTCCCTTACCGGGGTGGCGGGCACCAGACCTAAAGCCACTTTGCGTTCCGTTGAGCGATACTGTCTCCTGTCGGCTAGTGATGGGGCCTTCCAATCTTCCTTCACTCTTCGAGTTGGTCTCATTGTTGGGTCTCCTGTCTGTCGGAATAGCGGGCAATCCAAAGGTCTTCGTGGCCTCTTCCACCACGCCAATCGTTCTTCTTCGCTCTTTGGCGTACTCGTTTGACCGGCACAGCGCGGACATCGTGTGAAGGAATAATCAACCTCGACTGCCGTGCCAGACCCGCTGTGATGTTCGCGGCCTGCGCCTCGTCAATGTCGTGCAACATCCCATTACGCGAGTACCAGACTAGCCCCTGCACAGATTCGTCCCAATAGACTGCGCCGGGTTTCGAGTTATCGTTTAGGGTTGGGTATTTCGTCATTGGTTAAGCCCTTTCTGCGCACGACGCCGTTGCAGTGCTTCTACGTCCACAACTGGAATTTCGTTGTCCGGTACTGGCTCGCCTTGCCACCCTTGATCGTCGTCCATTTGACCAGCGAACACGCGTTTGTGTTCATCCAGAATGAATGCCTCGATCTCTGACCGGGGCGGTGGCTCTGGCACGGGCATGGGCCTTGGTGACGGCGCAGACGACGCGGGCACGGTTGGTGCAACGGGAACGGTGCGCACCGCGTTCTCACGCGCCCACCGCACTTGCTCAGGTATGGCTTCAATCTCAGCTTGCCGTTGCGCGGCTAGAATGGCCTCACGCTTTTCGGCGTGTGCAAGACGCTGCTCAACACGTTGCAATGCGTCGGCAATCTCTTCTGTCTCAGTCGGGATTGCAGCCAGTCGAGAGGCCAGCCGAATTGCTTTCGCTTTCTCCTGCGCGACTTCCTCACGAAGCCTTGTGACTTCTGCTTGCTCGGCAAGCACGATCTGATACGCTGCGTCCAGCGTCCGCAACGTGAATGCCTCTGGCACTTCAATCAAAGCGCGGTTGAGGGCATCCAGTGTCTCCGGCGTCGGAGCAACGTCAGGATGTTGTGCGAACCAAGTCATTACGGCGGCTTCGCCCACTAGCTCAGGTTCCGTGGAAGACCATGTTGTTTCACACAGAGCATCCCATGCCTCTGTGATACCGGGGATGTTTTGCGGCCCGGTGGGGAAGTCCAACTCAGTGGTCGGAAGTTCTGGAGACTCGACTGGCTGGAGCACAGGGCCGAATTGAGAATCGAACAGCGCCCTTTCCCGGCAGGCTGGGCACAGCTTGGCGTCTGTACAATCTACAATGGGAGAGGGTAGCTCAGGTGGCTCAGGGCTTGGCTCAGAGACTAGCTCAGGACTTGTCTCAGTTGGTTCATGGGTTGGCTCAATAATGACGTAAGTGTTTCGCTCACAGCTATTTGATCTTGGCTCAGTTCTCAGCCTTCCAGAACCCACCAAGACCTTGATGGCTCTTTTCACCGTAGCCTTCGAGACCCCGGCTGCAACGGCTATTTCAGCTATTGAGATCGTGGGTTGGCTGCGCAGGACGGTGAGGATTTTCTCAGTCACGTTGCACCTCCACCGTGAGAATCGGGATGCCGAGAAAGCGAAGCGTGACGACGCGGCGAGGTTTGGACTTGAGAATGTCGATCACCTTGAGTGCGGCGTTGAGTTGTTCTTGCGTCGTAGGTTCTTCATCGAATGTGATTGCTTCGGGTGTCGTTTCCATACGTCACCGCCTCACGTCGCTATTGGGATTGACGACAGGACTGAAACCCTTGAGCGAAGCCCGCAGTGCGTCGGCGTCTTCGTGCGGCGCGGCGTCGGAGGCCGGGGCTTCTGGAGTGAACGCAAGCGAAGCTATCTTGAGAGTGGGTCGGGGCGGCGTGCCGTGGGCCACAAGCGAACCGACCAGCACGAGGCCAACATCGGTGTCAGCCAGCGCCAGCAAATCGGCAATGTCACCGTAGGCCAGAACCGGAAGGGTCAGGCCGGTACGAGTCTTGACCAGCCCGGTTGTCATGCGGCTGGACAGACGGGTCTCGACGACCTTAACATTTTGGATAAGATGACCTGTGAGGGTAGTGCTATTCGCGGAATCCATGAGGGACTCTTTCTTGCCTTTCGGCACACCACGACGCTTTGCTCGTACCGCGCCTGTGGGTTTCTAGTTTGATTTGGGATTTATCAGCCGCGACCAGCGAATTCAAGATCGTAGAACGTGTCTCCAGTTGCCGTTTGGCCGTCTGGAGAGCGAAGCGTCCAATGTCCATGCGGGCGCAGCGTAAGCCTGTCGCCGTCAGGGGCCACGTACACGGCTTCGGCCTCAGACGCGGCGGTGAGTTTGAAGTTGTTCTCTTCGAGGTAGGCCCGGAAGTGCTTAGCCATGGCCCCGTCACTGTCAAGAATTCTGTCGGCCTTTTGTTGCATGGTCATGATTTTCTCCAGTCTATTTTACGCTTCTGCGCCCTCGCGGGCCATGGTACTTCGGTGCTGTCTCACCGCTTCGCTCGTCCAAGGGCGTCCGCAATTACGTCCATCTGCGCTCTGTTGAGCGGCTTCCGGGGTGGGTTGATTAGCCCAAGGTCTTGCCGATTGTCGTCCGCGAAGTGCGGGTTTCCATCATTATCCAGCACCACCATCGTAGCCCTGACAGGGGCTTTCGCTAAAAACTTGGTTGGTATCGGGGAAGCCTGTCCGCGTGACAAGTCCTTGAGATGTGGCGTCACATCGTAGCGGATGTCCGGGCCGACACCCGACGTGATCGGTTTACCCCACCATAGGAACCCGTAGTCGTTGAACCGTTGCCGTCCGGTGCCGATGCCTTCGTACTTGCCTTCTTTCAAGCCCTTCACAAATCGGTTAACAATGTCGGGATTCAGCTTGCCCTTCTCGGCTAGGTCATTCAGCACTTCAATCGCTGCATCCTGCGTCATGGCCGTCTTGTACGGGCGCGGCTCACGTACCGCGTCATAGATGTCCGAGACTGCAATCACTTGCGCTTCGAGCGGTGGATTCTTTGTGAATGCGGTATGGTGATTACCAACGATGTCGGCTAGGACGTTGTATTCCTTGCTTTTCCCGACGAGAGCCGCGCTGTCGGCTTCGTGCTTGGCCATGATCTCGTACTCTGCCGGTGTGAGCTTGCCGGGTTTGTTCAATAGGTGCCAATACTCTTGATTGCCCTTGCCCACATCGTGCAGAATGGACGCGTCTTGAATGCGGGCCACAGCGCCCTCATCCAGCCCCATCTCCTGTGCCAGCTTGGTCGCCAGAGCCGTAACGCGCTGTGTATGACCAAGAGTGAATCTGTCCTTCGGAAGCTGTGCGCCATAGCCAAACTCCTTCCGCACGTCGTCAAAGATGGCGTTCTGGCGAAAGCGGGTGGTGTTCATTAACTCGTCAACGCCCTGTGCGGAGGGACGAGGCTGGGACGGGATGACGTTGTGCTTTTCGTGGAGTTGGTCGTACTCGGCTACTTTAGTCTCCTGTGGCTCCGAGGCCCTGCCGGGGAACTCAACGTCGAACCATGCGGTTTTCTCTTCTGGAGTCAGGACGGGCTTGGGAGCAACGACGGAGAACTTGCCGTTCTTCAACTGCACGACGCGGGCGTTGTCATAGCCGGGTTGACCGACGTGTGAGTCGAGATGTGCTTGCGCGGCTTCTTTGTCGGAGAAATTCCCGAAGTGGTTGTTCTCACTAGCCGGAGCCGGAGCCGGAGCGGGCGCTGCGGCTGGCATCGTGCGCTCACCAGTTGACGTACCGATTGGCTCGTTAAAGACCAGACCAAGGCGACGAGCTTCGTCAATGCTCATAGCGCCAGCCGGAGCGGGCGCAGAAGGAGCCGAAGGAGCGCCGGGTGCGGTCGGTGCGGGCGGCACTCCAGCCGGAGCCGGTGCCGGTGTTTCTGGTGCAAGAGGCGCGGACGACTCAGGCGGGGCTGGTGTTGGAACCCCCGGATTCTCTGCCTGCACTTTCGCAACGGCCTTGCGAAGAACCTGATTCGGTGACGCCTTGAGAGAGTTCATCATGGCGACGATATCGCCGTTGCCGAAGACCGCTTCGAGAATCGGCCCGCTCATCATCCAGTGCGGCATTCCAAATAGGCCAAACCCGGACGAAATCAGTGCGGCCTTGACAGCCGGTTTCACCGCCAACTTCGCTGTTCTTCCGAGGCTACGGTCAATGGCGGTGTCGAAGGCTGTCTTATTGACGGGATTCTCCAGCAAACCCTTGACAATGTTTGTAGCCTCCAATTGGTCGTGCAAGTGGGCAGCGATTTCGTTTTGGCCCGCCTTGCCTGCCTTGCCGATTTCATCATTTAACCTCTTGATCGTGGGGTTGAGCGTTTCTTGTATGAAGCGAGTCCGCTCGTCCAGAAATGGAGAACGCTCTTGGCCGGTCTTTGCGAGTTGGGCTTCGGTTTCCCTGATTGTGTTGGCGAACTGCGGCGCGACTGTTTTGAATGCTCCTTCGACACCTTCTTGGGGGATGATTATCTCTTTACCCGACGTTGGGTCGATGATGGTTCTCGCCTTCACCGAGTCCCCAATAGTCTTGGCAAAGGTCTCTGCCGAATCACTGACGACAACATTTTTCAACTTTGACAACGCGTCTGGAGCAACGGTGGCAGCGGTCGCCAGCTTCTCAGTTCCAATCTGCGCGTAGCGGGCAATGGCCCTATCCATTCCGGGCAAAATCGGTTTGGCTTCTCCCCGAATCGCGTGCTCGCCTCCGGCTGCGGCCAAAACGAGTTCTCCGGTCATAAGGGCAAGGATGTGCTCGCACTCATTCGCATCTCCCTTCGCCCATGCCTCTTTGAAAGCCGGAATGTTCTCCCACGCGGCGTACACCTGTGGCGCAGCGAATCCAGCACTTGCCAGACGCGGAATCACCTCTCCAGCAGCACCGGGGATGCGGCCTAGACCTCCTGATGCCACCAGCAGTCCGAGGCTATTCGGTGAAGTCATTCCGGTAGTCAACTCAGCCCCGGCACGGAAGTACGGGTGCTCGCGTTGTTCTTCTGGCGTCATCGTTTGGGTGACATCCATAATGGGTTTCTCAAACGGAGCGACTGTGGGGCCTCCAGTTGCGGCCTTGTATCGCGGGTCGATTTTTGCGGCTGCTTCCGGGTTGGAGTACGCGAGGTTCTGGCGAGCATTGGGCGTAGTGAGAATGCCCTTCTCTTCGCGCAAGAATTTGTCCCACCATGTTTCGCCGCCAGCGGGGTTTCCAATCAGGTCGCGGGCCATGCCTTGAATGAACTGGCTTTTCAAAACCGGGTCAACAACGCGAGAGAGAAAGTCCTTGTGGGTCTCGTTCGCGGGAGTAGACTCGGTGCCAAGCACCTTTTGTTTCGCGCTCTCGAAAGCTGACGACAACCAGCCAGAAGGCGAGTTGTCTTCGGGGACGGCGGGTTTCAGCGCGTCCTCGATTGGACGGGCCGTGCTCATATCAAACAATGGTTTTGCGGCTGGCGCGGCGGGTGCTGGCGACGGCGCGGCTTCTGGTGCCAGACCGGGCGCGGGCAGGAGCGAAGACCCCGGCGTCTGTGTCGGGGTAAGGGCTTGCTCGATTGGGATTGCCTTGCTCATGTCGAACAGTGGTGTAGGTGTATTGCTCATGCGTTCTCCAGAACTTTCTTGAGACAAACTCCCGCGCCGGAACCGGAACCACCCGGAACCAGTGCGAGCGATGATGGACGGAGGTTGGCGCTGTGCGCCTATGGAATTACTTCACTACTCCCAAGTCCACTGTGCCGGTGTCGTTGGTGAAGTGAGGCAGCTTGTCAGGGCCGTTCACTACCTTTGTCGCGCCAGAAGGGATGTTCATCTTTCCGGTGCTGATGCGCAGAAGATTGGTTTTGGATTCAGGCGAGATCATCGGGAAGTCGGGAATTGCCGCGCTTGGCTTCGCCGTCTGCCATTGGTTCTGCCATGCGTCCAACTTGCCCTTGAGCAGTTGCGCACCTTCCTGAACACGTTGCCGGTACGAAGCAACGGTATTGCCAGCGATAGCTCCCAAGATTCCGTCACGTTCGCTCTGCGTCATTTGCCCGTTGGTGACGGCCTTCGTCAACTCCATCGAGACGAGTTGTTTGTCCAGTTCGAGTTGCCGGTGCGTCTGGCTGAGAGGGTTGTTGATGTCCGCGATGTTGGAGTTCTGCGTGTGCGCCATCATAGTCGCCAAATGGTTGATGGCGGTGTTGTACGCGTTGATCGAAGCCGATGTCTTGCCAGAAGTAAACTCCTGCCGCGTCTTGAAGTAGGCCATCGCCTTGCTTTGGTCGAAGTCCGGGTGATCGTCTGCAATGCGAGCCAGAACTTGCGCACCCTGCTTCGAACGGAGGTAGGAAGGCGACATTTCAATCCGCCCTTCGTAACCGGCCTGCGCAACGTTGGCAAGGGTATTCGCATCAAGTGGGTTGTCCGACAATGACCGCTGCAACGCACGGTCTTTCTCAGCTTGCTCCTTGGCCATCAACTGCGCGTTCATGTTTTCGGCTCGCGTCACAGCAGCGACAGCGCCAGACAACGTTTGTTCGTTGTTCACTTCTTCGATATAGCCCTGCGCCATCTTATTCCTGTTCAAATAGGTAAGGTTGCTAAGTTGAGTCACGAAGGCCCGACGTTGTGCCGGAGACGGAACCGCAAGGTCGGGATTGCGTGACACCCGTTCTTGCTCTTGTTGGTAGGCCACGATGTCGTTATGAATCTTTTCCGCGTTTCCGGGGCCATAACCAAACTGTTCTACGTCGTCTGCCGCTTGTGATCCGGCAGGGCCAGCGGCTCTCAGCTTGGCGAGGTCGGAGGCCGGGTCTGTGAACTTCTGGTGCAGTTTCGAGAACTGCAAAAAGCTGTCCTGCACCCGATCATGCTCCGAGTCCGAAAGACCCGCCAGCAACTTGTCACGATCAATTGGTTTGCCGTCTTGATCGACAAAGGGGAGGGGCGCTTTGCCAACTCGAAACGGGTTGTCGTCCAATTCGCTCTGCGTCTGGTGAACGAGGTTGTTTTGAGCGATGCCCCTCACCACATGATGGGCCAGAGCGACCATGTGCGCCTGTGCTCCGTTCGCAATTCCTTGCTGAGCGGCAGTCGCTTCACCAGCCGTCAATTTGATGTTAGGAAGATCGTTGCCATAGAAAATCGAAAACTGGTTTCTTCCCTGCGAGTCTTGGCCAGTCGGCAAAGAAAAGACGTATGGATATTTTTCATGTAGCTCCGCTATCTTTGCCAGTGTCTCGGTGCCAAGCACATTGGTCAACTCGCCCGCATCCCCGGACTTGCCAGAAGAAAGAAAGGCCCTCATGTCTTCTACCAAGGGTGCGGCGATGCCGGTGTTCTTGGCTTGAGTTGCGGCCTCATCGGCGGTGTGCTGTTTGTATGCTTGGTAGAGGGTGAGGTTGTTCTGGATGAATTGGTTTCGGCGGTTCGTTTCCTCCTGTTGCAGTTCGCCTTCTTTATTGAAGGCTGCGTTCGCAGCGCGGAACGCTCCACCGGGGCCACGGGAGTTGGCTAGGCCTGCGCTCATTCCGCCAATCACGTTTCCAATGCCCGTCATGACGCGCTGTCCGGTTGAGCGGTTGATCGTTTCAGGTGCGCCCGTCTGCGGGTTGATCGTGTTGACTTGTTTTGGCCCTGAGAGGTTGTCCAACATGATCGACAAAATCCCTCGCATGTGGTCTTTCACAGTCGGCTTCGGAGCTGGTGGTAGGGGCGCTTGCATTGATTGGTCGGGTTTGGCTCCGGCAGGCAGTCCGTAGGGCATCTTTAGAGCCGGGGGCTCTGGCGGTGGGCCAGACGGCACGCCGGGTGCGGCTGGAACCACGGAAGCCAGTGCTGCTGGTGCGGGCGTGGCTGAGCCAAGGGCGGCACCCGGACTGGTGTCGGGGTTTGTTAGCGTTACCGGAGTTGTCGGCGTCGCATCGGGATTGATCGTAGAAGGGTCGCTCATTGATTCCTCACTAAAGCTATGCTGGTTGTATACTGTACGGCGTGAGTCCTTGGGTTATTCAAGTAGCCCAAGGCCACGTTTCAAGTCACGGATGGCTTGCGCCTTCTGTTCTTCGGCTGTTTGCGGCGCTGCCATCCAATCCGCAAGAGCGGCATCCGTCTCACTCTGCACGCGTTCCCAATTGATCGGCGCTGTTCCGGTGATTGTCAGATCGTTAGCCACGATTCCCTCGCGCTGCGCGACGTTCTAGGGCTGCGTTGTAATTGAGAGCACAACGTTGGCCAGTTGCGACCATGCGGCGCATCATGGACATTGGCATAGCCTCAAACTCTGCGATAATCTGGTCATCCATGCGGCGCTCTGACTCCGCTTGCTGCGCTGCGCTGGCCTCTGGAGAGATCACAGGTGTAGGGGCGTCAATCCGTCTTGGACGTAGACGCGCTTCGGACTCGCGCTCCGCTTTCAATTGACCAATGGTTTTGCCCGACGGCTCGGCAATCAAGCTGTCTTCGACCAATGAATACGCCTTCTCCAACGCCTCAAGGCTCCACGGCACGCCCATGTTGCGAATTGTATTTTCCAGCAACGCCTGATTGCGCGGGTCGCGGTAAAAGGCCGGATGGTTGCGCAGAAACTCTGCTGTGGCAGCTTGGCCGCCACGCGTGGCAATTTCTTTAGCGGCGTTGGGGTCAGTCGCGGCAATGCGCTGTTCCTCGCTGCGCAACGTGGTTGTTGAGGCTTTTGCGTACCGGGCCATCTGCGCAGCCAAATCACGGGCGGCATCCTGCGGGGTAGAACCTTTGCCGGTGACAATGACAATCTCGCCGTTCTCGTCCTGAATGTAATCATGCTCCTCGAATAGCTTAGGCTCTGGAGGTGGGTCGGGCAACCGGCAGATGCGCGGCCCCAGAGCGGAATTTCCTACGCGACCTTCCGGGGATGGTGTAGGCCGTGCGTTGGGATAGCGATTGCCAAAGATGATGTCACTCATTTAGATGTTTCCTTCGATTGAAATAGCTCCATCGCGGAGCAGGATTTGGTACAACTCAAAGAGGTTGTCGGAGCTAAAAACGAACGACGGGTCAACCCCATGCCTCGCTTGGAACGCAGCGAACAATGTCTCAGCGTTCTCTGGACTCTGCGGGAATGGCTTTCCCGCTCGACGCGCTGCTTGGATAAAAACAAGAATCTCCCGCCGAACATCATCCATGACGACGCGGGAAAGATAATCGGAGAAGTCGTTCTCAAGAGACAGACCAGTAGCCGACTCGAAAAGAGCACACCGAGTTTTGTACTTGTATAACTCGGCAGACGCGGCAATGTGCGCGGCCTTGATTTTGCGAATCATCGCGGACTGCGCAGCTTCGAGCGTCGGCCCGGTGGCGACAAACTTCGAGGGGAAGCCAACGGAAATTCCATCGACAACACAGCGGTAGCTCTCTACGAGTTTGATGGGTTTTCGAGACGCAGAAATAACGCGACTGTGGGGAGAGTAGATAGGTTGTGAGTGGGGATTCATTTGCTCGCCATTTCAGCTTTGCTGAGGAAGTCTTACGTCGCTCGGCATTTCGCCCTTTCAGCAAGTAATACTTCCTCCCAAGGACTTTTGTGAAACGTCGAGAAGTATTTTTTAGTTGTCTGCAAGGTCAGAAGAATCAGTGGTTTCTGGATACCCACCCACGGAGCCACATTCAACACCACCAAAGAAACCACCGCGCTCTGCGGGAGTGGGATTAAGCAGAAGGCTCTTGATGTCCTGAAAGATCATCCCGTATGCTCGCGTCTTTTCGATGGGAAGCTCCAATCCGGGCGGGTGGTTGGAGGCTGTGGGCTTCTGGTAGATGGGTTTGCCTCCAGTGCGCAGCCATGTGGTCATTACACTGTCGGCAAGGTCGTCATGGTCAAACCCTTTGATGTTCCGACGAGCCGTCCACTTTGGACTTCGGAATCGCTCGGCTACCATAATTGTCAGCCGGTAAAGGTCTTCAAATGTCGTGATGGTCGTGGGGAGTTCGGAATAGGACTTCGGTCGCACTTTCGTACTCCAACGCATTTCGCGTGGTGATGCCAGCGAACAGGTCGCTGCCCTTCTTTCTGCGGTCAGGATTTCCTCCGAGCGCAGCCTACAAATAGAACGATCTCAACCTCAAATCTTGCAATCAAGTATATCACACAACATAATGCACAGTCAAGCATATAATTCATAGACGAGCATTCCTGTATACTGTACGGGTCAGATGGGGGGGGGCGTGGCCGGTACTTCCGTACCATTGTGATTCCATCGTGATAGGTTTACACAGGCATGGGTGACTTGTCCTTGCCCACCGTAGCGTTGGTTAAACCATGAAGACACACCCGGCCATCTTCAAAAGGGAACTTATGAAAACAGGGTTGCTTTTCCCCATTCTCCTTTTGTGCACCGCGACATTCGCCAAGCAGTATCCGCACGCCCCTGCTGGTTGGACTGACGCACAGGTTACGAGCGTGTCGGCAGACGGCCTTGGGGCAGTGACCATTGGCACCCTAGACGGTAAAACGCTCACACTCAAACCGGAGTCGCAGTACAAATCCCCGGAAGTCTCTGGATGGCAAGTAGGTCAGACTGTTCGTTACCAGTGCCTTGGCGATTCTGACTGCAAGGTTTACAACCTAGACCGAATGAAGCCGGAACAAATCCATTCCACTTTCTACCCTGAACGGAAGGATGATTACTGCGACGCAAGATGTGAAAGTGATAAAGAGCTAGAGACTCATCCGGAAAGTCTCCCCGGCAACTGCGCTCTCCAGTTTCGGCTGGCCGAACGGCAGAATTGAAGAGGAGCAATAAAAGTTCCCAAAATCCCCTTGACATTTATGAAATCTAT
>Ga0182027_10006282_pt1 | contig 17852 bp, 24 predicted proteins | sample 712E1DmetaG_FD_121300 | JGI IMG/M metagenome (GOLD analysis project Ga0182027, IMG submission 121300) | Permafrost microbial communities from Stordalen Mire, Sweden - 712E1D metaG (Illumina Assembly) | ecosystem: Environmental > Terrestrial > Soil > Wetlands > Permafrost | place: Sweden... | reverse complement strand
TGAGACCACTAATATGTTCAAATAATACTCTCTTCAAGACCACTCTTATATCATTGTCAGATACTGCCTGAACAATACTTAAAGAGATTATTGCAACCAATAAAAACATAATCAGTAAATATTTATTTTTCATTTTTACACCTCAACAGCATTTACCTAAAGCTTTACAACATTGATCCGGAGTTACTATACCAAGATCTACTAGTTTAGTACTACATGTACCGCCAGCATCAGCACTATTACATGCTGTTGTCTGCAAATCTGACAAATTATTAGGCGCAGGCACCACCGGTTTCTGCTTGGAGCATGAAGATAATACAAACATTGAAGATACTAATACAATAGTAATGCTCAACTGAACCATCAAAAGATATTTTTTATTCATCTTATCCACCTCAACAAAAATATACATTAATTTTTATCCGCAACAATATTCATAAACAATAATTTCTATAAATATAAACTCTCAACAACATAAATTATAGTTGCTGCAGCAACCCATTTTATAATCTGCACCAAATGTAATATCCAGACCATCACACAAGCCTTGATCCTGAGCATTCTGACAATAAGTTTTATAAGGCCCTATCTTTATGATAGTAACATCTCCAGAACTTATCATATTTACTTCAACTACACCATTTTTTGATAATATACAATAAAAGTATGGGTAATCTGATAATCCTAGATTTTGGACGGCAAACGTTCCGAAAGAGTTCTTTCCATATAAAAATATATTATTTTCTACTCCAGCTTCCACACTATTCTTTATAACAGGATAATCACCTAAATCGTTTAGAGAAACTTTTGCCGTATCAACAAAACATATCTCATCAAAACCATATGGCAAAGCATATTTCTTAGTATAAGTAGAACCAGGATTACCCACAAGTGATTCTACATCACTACTAAGGCTTTGCTGAAATTCATTAGACACATATTTTTCAACAGTTTTATTAGTGCCATTAATAAGTTTATAGCCAAAGAATACTACTAAAGCGACAACAACTACACCTATTATATATATAAAAATTTGTCCTGATATCTGAGCACGCTTCATAAACATTGATAATTTGTTGATAGAAATTTATAAATCTTTTTGTTTATTAAACAATAAAAATAACAACTTTCAATTACTAAATAACTATTGTTATTTATCTAGCTTCTTTATTCTTCTCTTATGTCTTTCTTTATTTGAGAATTTTGTTTCAAAGAATACTTTCACGATTTTCTCAGCATCACTTGGCTTTGTGAAATCTCCACTTAAAGTCAAAATATTAGCATCATTATGCAATCTAGTCAATGCTGCATCAGTAGTCGTATGACATAATCCTGCCCTTATACCTTTAATTCTATTGGCAGCCATACTCATCCCAATTCCCGTTCCACATATCAATATTCCAAAAGATTTCTCTTTCAAGACATATTTGGATAATTTTTTAGCATAATCAGGATAATCAACTTTCTTCTTGCAGTCAAAAGTTCCTAAGTCTATCAATGGAAACTTTTCTTTCAAATGCTCCTTTAATATAAATCCTCTATGATCTGATGCTATAAATCCTAGAATATGATTATTTTTTTTATTAGATTTCTTACTAGATTTCAAATTTTTGTTTTTCAAGATATCACCCGCAATATATCTTTATAAGCTAAAGATATTTTGAATGCACTGATATATAAAGGTTAAGAAAAATTCAAAATTCAACAAACTAAATTCAACAAACTTAATAAATAAACTTTTATTTAGTCAAGTATGGTTAGAGTTAGCGCGTCAATATTAGGATTCTTGTTCGAGGCAAAAGCTAGAAAATTTTCTGATGATGTGATGATTGAACACATCAATAAAGCATTACATGAAAGGAAAGACAGATTCGACATATTGCATCTAGATATTGAAGATGGACTTTTTGTTGATTATAAAAGCTTCACACCATCGCAAATTAGAAAGATTAATTCACCACGTAAGACTGAAGCACACTTGATGGTGATTGATTATGAATTATACATCAAGGAATATTTTCATCTGACTGATATGTTCATAATACATAATGAGATTCTTAAAAATTCTTTTCCAAAGACAATAGAATTTCTGAAGAAAAATAAGAAGTTTGTTGGCATAAGCATAAATCCTGATACTCCAGTGGATAGCATAAAATATCTGGATAAGATAGATCTAGTGTTAGTCATGAGTGTCCATCCAGGACTTCCTGGACAAAAATTTATTGAACATAGTTTAAGAAAAATAAGAAAATTAGACGAACTTCGAAAGAAGCATAAATACCATTATCAGATTGAAGTTGATGGCGGCATAGATAGAGAGATAACTGCGAAATGTGAAAAAGAAGGTGCAGACATAGTTGTAATGGGAAGCTATATGTTTAATTGATGAAAATGAATCAACAATCTATGGAAGGCAAGTTGAAAGGTTGTGCAGGGCACTCGTGTAAGTTTACTTGTTGTGATGACGATCAAGTAGAAGAATGGGTGAACGAATAATTCTCATTTCATGAACGGATGAAAGATCACATAACTTCGCTAGGTATTAATATCACATTTATCGGCAATCGAGTACAATTCAAGAATTGCTCTGATGGACATCTATGCAAATTCTTGAAATATTCTTTAATAAAGACATTGATCCGAGACCGATTGACTGCAAGATATATCCATTTGTTGTTGATTGGGATTCTATAGATTTTGACAAAAAAATAAAACGCTATACTATTGGGACAATGAATGCCCATTAGTCATAAATAAATCCATTCCTGAAGAATTCAGAAAAGAAGTCATACACATTATCAAGCGTGATTTTGCAGTATTGTTCTATGGAGCAACATTTGAAATAAAGATTATAGAAAAAATTTATGAACCACATCTGAAGGAAAAACTTTTACGAGCTATTCAAAGGTAATGCATATCTAAGCACATGTGCATAATAAACCTTAAAATTTTCATAAAATATATAAATGGATTCCTAATGAGCAATTCAAGGGGTGTTTAAGTTAACTTAATGTTGGCTTATACACAATATAATAAAAAATATAATATAAACATCATCGAGGTGGATTTATATGACTGAAGAACATTCTGGAAAAGAAGAGCATAAGCATGCTGAACATCATGATCAATCTGAGCATCATGAACATGCCGAGCACGATGCACATAAGCACATATATATGGAGCATCATCAACATCAAAAACAAAAAGGTTATGTGATTGCTACATGGGTATTAGCAGGCGTATCAATAGTATTATTGATTGGATTAATCTTAGCATTAACACTGGGCGGTGGCAAATCGTCTAATGTAAAAGGAGTGAGTGCTATATCTATTAATGATGCGAAAACACAGACTGAGACATACTTGAAGAGTATATCGCAAGGAAATGCTAGCGTTGATACTATCACAGATAATGGCGATTTATATAAATTAGGATTGACAGTTTCTGGAAGACAATATGAGTCTTACGTCACTAAAGATGGCAAACTATTATTCCCACAAGGAATTGATATGACTGCACCAGCACCATCGGCAACAGCAAATACTGCAGCAGCAACAACTCCAACAGTTGTTCCAAAGACGGATAAACCTACTGTTGAATTGTTTGTAATGTCATATTGCCCATATGGTACACAAGCTGAAAAGGGTATATTACCAGCAATAAGAGAGCTTGGAACTACAGTAGACTTCAAAGTCAGATTTGTAAGCTATTCAATGCATGGAGAGAAAGAAGTTTTAGAAAACTTGAACCAATATTGCATAGAAACAGAACAACCTGATAAATACTTGAAATATTTGGCTTGCTTTTTGAATGATAGTGTAGGACAAGGTAGTGATGCAGATGTAGCTGGATGTATTGCATCCACTGGAATAGATACTGCAAAGTTAGACGCATGCAAAAATGCTTCGGATACAAAATTTAATGTAATGGCAGATTACAATGATAAGTCGACTTGGTTGAATGGTAATTTCCCTAAGGTTGAATTTGATCAAGCATTAAATACCCAATATGGTGTACAAGGAAGTCCAACATTAATAATAAATGGTGTTGAATCAAATGCAGGTAGAGACAGCGCAAGTTTCCTATCAGGAATATGTGCAGCATTCAATACTCCACCAGCAGAATGTCAGACACAGTTGAGCAGTACACAACCAGGACCAGGGTTTGGTTATGATAGTGTAGGCGCAGCTAATGCAGCAGGATGCGGCGTATAAACGCATTCATTTTTTTATTTACTTTTTTAAGTTTAATTCTATAAATTTAATTGGTACAAAAACTATTATTGATTCTGGAAGTTTTCCTTATGATTGTTCTAGATTTAATTAAGACTATAATAATTACAAACATTTATAATTTTTAGAATTATTAATATGTTATGGACATCGCAATGATCCTGTTATTGATTGGAGGAATAATTCTGACAGTTGGCGATATTTTGATGAAGAAGTGGGTAAACACAAATAATTATATATTCTATATAGTAGGACTAATAATATATCTTATTGGATTAAATTTTCTAGCACAAAGCTTTAAATTCAAGAATATCGCTGTTGCGTCTGTAATATTTGTCATATTCAACGTCGTAACATTATCGATCGTGAGTTGGCTTTATTTCAAGGAAACATTGTCTATGCTGCAAATAATTGGAATGGTTGTTGGAATAGCAGCAATTGTGATTCTAGAGATAGCATATATCTGAAAGTAAAATTTATATATCCACATATAATCCTAATCGTATGACAAATTGTATCACTAATAAATTTAAAGGCATTACTTTTGATCACTTAGATGAAAATAGTAAGTCAGAAATATTAGTTAGGACTTCTTATAATCCACTCCGTTTTGGAGGACCAGTCGCAATCGTCAAATGTGGAGAATGTGAGAATATATACAAAGAATCTTTATTATCTTTGTCAAGCTATTTTGTCATGAACACTCATCTGACTTGCACCCAGTGTGGAAATATTGATAATTTAACCTATAGAAGTTCAAAAATAAAAATGGTAAACTTTTAAATAGAATCAATTCAAGAAATAAATTCTATTTGCCTTTAAGATTAATTTCATAGTCTCTTATACTATTTATTGATTGATAGACCATACAATCATGACAAGCGGTCGTATTAGTACAATGACCAGTCCTGTAATCACATACTTTTAAATCACCATGAAAATTTGGATGATGCTCTCTTCTAACTGGTTTTCTCATATTTTCAAACATTTCAGCTTCACTAGTTAATGACATTGTAATTCACGATTACTGGAATTAGGGAACTATTATAAATCTTTTGAACGATATTTTGGTATTAATAGCTTCCATTCAACCCGAATTTTCCATTAATTTAATAAATAAGTAATATTCTTCATAGAATATGATATGCATTATAGCAATGATTGTGTTTGGCATACTTGGAATATTTTCTGCTAAGTATAGGATTATTGCAAAGGAAGCATTCAATTGCGTCTTCAAGAAGATTACATTCAGAAAATGTGATACTGGACTTGATACTAGATTGAAATCTGAAATCACAGGAAAATTATTGCGATTCAATCAGAAACTTGGAAAGACAGTCTATAAATATTTTGAAGTATTCTCTTGGATATTTTTGATTTTGATACTTGTCACATTCTTCTTTATAGGTAAGGGAATATATTTCTATGCATTATATGGCAATTGTAATGGTCCTAACAGTAATCAATTCTGTATATTTGATCCACTCGGAACGAATAAACCTCAAAATGTTACTGAAGGAAGCGTATGTCAAGTTCCAACTCAGAATGCAGTAAGCAAGATACTTACTCCCCCGCCGATTGGAGAATTACAGAGTGGAGCATACATAGGAAATCCTAATGCAAAAGTTGTAGTGATAGAATTTGGATGCTATTCATGTCATTATACGAAGGAGGCTGAAGCTACAGTCAAGAAAGTTTTAAAAAAATATAATAACCAAATATTATTTGTCTATAAAGATTTCCCGCTTAGTATAACACATGCTACTGCATTGCCTGCAGCTGAAGCTGCACACTGCGCATTGGATCAAGGAAAATATTGGGAATATAGAGATTACTTATTTGCAAATCAACAGCAACAATTGAAAGATGATTTAATAGGATATGCTAAATCTCTTGATTTGAATACTACGCAATTCTCAGAATGTTTGAACAGTGGAAAATATGCTCCTATAATAAATGAAACATACAATGAAGGATTAGACTCAGGAATAACTGTGACGCCGACATTTTTCATAAACAATGAGACTATCGTTGGTGCCAAAGATTACAATGAATTCCAAAAGATAATCAAGAAAGAATTAGGAATACATTGGTGGCAATTCTGGAAATAAAAAATACTATTATTGTATTACTCTTTAGTGGTTACATAACATAAACTTTTTAAAGGATATTCCAATACAATTCTCTATGAAAGTTAAAGACGATAATTCTCATAATACTAATAAATATAGAGAAAAATTATCCATCCCAGAATTATACTTGGCATTCTCCAATTCGGAAAAATTTGGTTGGAAAATTAGTAAAATATGTGATTCTACAAGTGAAACAGGAACTTTTAGCTTACCAATAATTGCATTATATAATTATAAACAAGGGCCAGCAATATGGATAATTGCGGGAATACATGGAGAAGAACCGTCAGGACCAACGATGCTTGCACATAATATAGAATATATCACAAAAAATCTTAAAGATATCCCTACATTGATTATACCATTATGCAATCCTAACGGATATTTATTGAATCAAAGATATTTATATTATACAGAATCAAAGACTGCAGGAATAGGCGTAGGAGATCCAGACCACGTATTATTGAACGAAGCTAATGAACCGCATAAAAAATCAGCAACATGCTACGAAGCCAGCAAATTGATTGATTATCTATTAATAGAAAACCAAAGACGGCCGCCTTTATTGGTTTTAGATTTACATGAAGATACAGATATTTCTAAAGGATATATCTATTCACAAGGTGTGGACGGTCAACAAGATACATATGCTAAAGCTATACTAAAATCTATGGAAAAATTTGTAGGAATAGCAAAGAGAGGCCACACAAGGTTCAACGAAAATATCAAAGATGGAATTATAGGTCCTGTTAAAGACATTTCAATCGATGAATTTTTCGCAGCGACATATATCTATGGAGGTAAAACGATTTCGGGAGAGTTATATATGATGCGAGGGATAGGTGCAAAAACAGTGCTGACAATCGAGACACCTGCTAAAAATATAGCATTGGAAAAGAGAATACTTGCACAACAAAATGCGATGTACACAGCAATTGAGATAATGAAAAATCTATGAATCTGATAAAAATGACTATAAATATATTGAGGAATATAATATGACAATAACAAGAGTTCATCTGCCAATGGAGATAGAAAAACAGCTCAATAATGTTTATTGTGGACAATCATGCATGCAATCTGTAGGAACATATTTTAATAAATATAAATCTCAAGACGAAATATTCAGGATCGCAAGAGAAGTCGAGAAATCCTTCAAAAGTGTAGACAGAAGTTATGGTCTAAAATGTGATAACGAAGGAACAGGCCACACTGGAATGTTTGTGATAGCAAAATATTTTGGATTCAATGCATTCGCAAAAAATAAATCACAATTTTCAGATATAAAGATGTTTCTCGACCAGAAAATTCCGGTCTTGATTAACTGGCAGCTTCGTCATTCATCAATAGGAGAACACGGACACTATTCAATAATAAACGGATATACTATAGAGAACATTGCAAATTCAGAAAAAATATCTCTAGATATATTGGATCCTTTACCTCATCCTGATTTCAACAAGTACGAAGTAGACTATCATCAGATTATATCATTATGGTATGATTTCTCAGGTAAGAGAAAACATGATAAGTGGATTGCAGCGTTTTTTCCTGAAGAACAAAAAATAAACACACCTTCGAATGGATTAATTCTGAAGAAGATTCCTATATAATCATTGTGTATAATATTCCACAAAACATTTAAACGGGTATTATTTGGCTTATTCTATGAACATAAGTAAGATTCGTGAAGATTTCCCAATTCTTGTCAAGGGAATAAATGGCAAGCCAGTGATATATTTTGATAATGCATGTATGACCCTAAGACCTAAGCAAGTCGTCGAGAAGATGGATCAATATTATTATGAGTATCCTGCGTGTGCTGAAAGAAGTCATCATAAGCTTGGAAAGAAAGCGACTGATGAGTATAATAATGCGCGAGTACAAGTTCGTAAATTCATTAATGCTAGATCAGATAAAGAGATTATATTCACAAGAAACACTACTGAAAGCATCAATTTAGTCGCTAAATCATTCAATTTCAAGAAGGATGATGTGATAATAAATACAGATAAAGAACATAATTCTAATCTATTACCATGGCAAGTAGCTTCTAGAACATACGGTCTGAAGAGAGAAAGAATCAGTACAAAAGATGGCTTTGATCACGAACAATTTGAACAAGTATTAAAAAAGGCAAAGGGCAATCATAATCGAGTGTTTGTATCGATGGTGCATATAAGCAACATGGATGGAACAAGTATTCCAGCTAAAGAGATAATTAATACAGCACATAAATATGATGCAATAGTAATGCTCGACGGTGCACAATCAGTTCCACATATATCTACTGATGTAAAAAAACTTGATGTGGATTTCTTGGCATTTTCTGGACATAAGATGCTTGGACCATCAGGAACTGGAGTATTATATGGTAAAGAAGAATTATTGAAAAAATTGGCATTATATAACGTCGGTGGAAGTACAGTCAATGATACAACATATGATAGTGCTGAGTTTGCAGACTTGCCGGAAAGGTTTGAAGCAGGTTTGCAGGATTATGCTGGATTTATAGGACTTGGAGAGACAATGAATTATCTAAAGAAATATATCGATGATATACATGAACATGAAATAAAATTAAACAAAATTTTGACTGACGGATTAAAATCTCATGTAAATATTTTAGGACCAGAAGATCCAAAACTCCGAAGCGGAATATTCTCATTCAATGCAAAGAACAAGATGGATTTCCACGAAGTCGCATTGATGCTGGATTCATATGCAAACATAATGATTAGGAGCGGAAGACATTGCGTACATTCATGGTTCAACGCGAATAATATAGACGGCTCAGCCAGAGCATCATTCTATCTGTATAATACAGAAGACGAAGCGAAACTTTTCGTCGAGAAATTGAATGAAATACTAAAGATGAAGTGATTATAACTTTAAATTATATTCTTTGATGTAATCTTTTATATCATAATCTTGCATATAACCATATTCTGGGATGAACAATTCTACCGTTACATCTCCATCATCCTGATTTCCTATACGATAATTATCGTTCGGCAGAAGTAATGCAGATTTTTTTGATTTAACTTCTAAGTGTCCAGGATTACAACAATATAACATTAATGCACTATATTTTCCATCATTAGTATTTATCCATGTTTGGACTTTATGCCAATTCTTGGTATCATGATACATCCAAACACCGTCATCTCCACCGTGTGCAGATAACATCGCCATTTTACTCAAACCACGCTTTGATGCATTATGATCAATTATTGTATTAAAGATATGATTATTCAAATATCTCGATAAATGACTTATTCCAAAGGCAGATAATTCCGTGTAATCCATAGGATAATCTTCATCTGGAGCGAAGAATATATCAATAGTTCGTTGTGCCTTAGTAAACATATCTGCGTCTATAAGTGTTTTCTTAAAAAGTAATGGTTTAGGCATATCTTTGGGAACGAGAATAAGGTTTTAAATATTGCTAATTATAGTTCTCTGAGTATATTATCTAATTCTAAGAACTCCTTATTACTCAATTCGTAGAGTTTCTTCTCAAATAATGAATGCTTTGTCAATTCTTTGACTTGCCTCTTTGTCTTGTCTGCAAATATCTTCTCCATAGCATTCTTCAATTTCCTATCATCGAGCAGCACTAACTTAGAATACATATCGCTTAATGCATCGCTTTTTGGCTCGAATAATATTACTTCGGAATCTACACTCGGTGGGGGACTGAAAGATCTAGGCTTGACAGACTTTAACAATTCGACATCATAAATATGTTTAGCGATGATACCTATCCTGTTGTCATTGCTTGTCAATAGCGTAGCAAAATTCTTGCCGATTGTTAGGACCACTGATTCCAATTCTTTATGCTGTTTAAATATAAGTTTTATCAATGGTTCAGAAATATTATAAGGAATATTGGCTACAATTTTATTGAATGCATATGTCTCATATAATTTAGGGAATACGTTTAGGATATTATCTTTGATGAATATGACATTCTTGACATCAAATTTATTCTCTTCAATATCAATCGCGATTACTTTGCATTTCTTTGCCAATTCTTTTGTCAATGCGCCTTTACCATAACCAATCTCAAGAACTATATCATCCTTCTCTAGTTCAGCACTATTGACGATAAATTTAATCAGAGTGGAATCTATCATATAATGCTGTCCAGTCTGATCCAAATTTCTTCCAAATGAGTTATCCATAACTTCATGATACTGATTTTAAATATAAATCTTTTTAAAGCATATATTATTCTTCATATTCTTGTTATGGTGACCCTGATGTAGCCTGGCAGCATAGAAGACTGTGGATCTTCTCGGGCGGGTTCAAATCCCGCGGGTCGCCCTAGAATTTTTTCCAAAAAATGGACCATATCGCAATTCTGGATAAGAAACGCAAACTTTTAGATAAGATTAGATCTCGAGAGAAGACTATTGAGAGCAGATGGTATCAGACAAAAAGGACTCCGTGGCATAACATTAAGAAAGACGATGTTGTTTATTTCAAGGATGCTGGAGAATTGGTCACAGTCAAAGCCAGAGTAAAAGAAGTGTTGTTCTTCGATGATTTGAATAGAGAAAAAATTTTGAATATAATTCAAAAATATGGTAGAGCCATTGGCTTTAAGACTTTAGAATACACTGATTTTTATGATAAGAAAAAATATTGCATCCTAATATTTCTAGAAAATATTGAAGAAATCAAGCCTTTTAATATAGATAAAACCGGCTTTGGAAATGCGTGCGCATGGATAACTATCAAGGATATCAAGAATATTATGCTATAAAAATTTCTTCGTCGCTTCAGCAACATCTTTTGGTTTATATATCAATAATGCATGATCATTATATTTAATGCGCACTGTCTTCCATTTGCATCTTTTAGCAACCATAATATATCCTTGTCTCCTAAACAATGTATCCTTGCTACTGACTATCATTAGTATCGGCGTCCTTATCTTCTCAGGAGTCCTGCACCTATGAGTATTCCTTATTCTCCCTCGAGGTCTTATTGCAGACTTTACTGAGCGCAGATATACTTTAAATTCATCGCTGTCAAGCAATGCTACTAATCTTTTTTTCTGATCTTCTTTCCATCCGAACAATTCGCCTTTCATTATCCTATTAGATATTCTTCTTCGAAATTTTTCTCTTCTAATAAGTGGATTGACTAAGAGCAATGAAAATTTTATATTTATCCTTCTATCGAATCCAGCAGGATTTACCAAAACTATTTTTTCTACATATTTGTCTAACCATTCATGACCTAGAGCAACAGCAATCCCTGACATAGATGTGGCTAGTATATTAAACTTCTTTCTAAGAATATTTTTCTTGATAGCAGCAAGTATAAATAATTTCAAAAATGCCAACATATAATCTTCATCGTACGTATCTTGTTTTCTCAAGGGCTTACTACTCTTTCCATATCCAATCCAATCGATAGCTACAAGATTATAATCTTTCATATTTTTTGCAATATTTTCATAACCGACTTTTCCGCTGCTTGCAAACCCATGCAGACACAGCACTTGCTTTTTTGCATCAATCGGACCATAGATTAGAGTATGAATTTTTATGTTTGTTCCCTTAAACGTCATAGGTAAAAATAATTCTTTACAAATCATACTATAAGTACATACATCTTATTTTAAAATATTGTTATTATAATAAAAAAAATAAAAGATATTTTTACTTGAACAAATGCATTATAGTCTTATCGAATGCAAGGAAATATATTATTGCACCATATATTACAATTCCTATTATTCCTCCTATTACTCCCCTTGACAATCTAACTAATGATGATAGTATGCCTAGTGCAGAAAATATTATTACGACAATTCTTGCCCAATTCTTATGAGTCCAAAGTGCTTTTGATACGAATATTCCGATAATTCCTGCTATTACCATCAATATAGCCAGCATGACAGCTCTTGCTCCTACTAGAGCCATGCTCGTCGAATACATTATACCTAGACCTCTACCAAAAAATATTACCATAAGGCCGCCCAATATAGCAAGTCCTGCAGCGATATATCCTAGGATAGCTATTATCTTAACAGTCAGTTCTGCATTTTTTTTATCCATTATTACACCCCACGACAAATTATATGCCTATTATTGTAGGTAAGCGTATATAAATTTGACGGTAATAATGATATTACAACAAGAAAAAGGTATAAAAAAATATAAAAACTAATTTAATGGTTCCTTCTATTTGAACAAGGCCATTACATTCTTATCAAAACCTAATAAGTATACTATTGCTCCATGCAATATCAATCCCAATATTCCTGAAGGCAGAGATAATAATGCTGCTAGTACTCCTAATGAGGAAAATATTACAAATAATATTCTAGCCCAATTCTTATAATTCCATAATGCTCTTGCAAAAAATACTAAAAGTATACCTATGACTACCATGATTATACCAAGAATGAGTATCGCTGAGCTTATTAACGCTGCTGGAACTTGAGGCATTTCAGCCATTGGCAACATTGCTAAAAAGAATTGTCCACCAAATAACAATAATAATCCGAACAGTATACAAAATCCTGCTCCGATAAATTCAAATACTGATATTATCTTGACAATCGTTGCTGCCTGATTATTATTCTGTGGCAATTGCTTCAAATCAGACTTCTTAGATACGACTTTTTTTGTTGGTTTCTTTTTCATGATAGCACCTCGTTATAATCTAAATATAAAGCATATTCATACAAAATTACATTTATAATATCCATAGATAGAGGATATATTTAAACTTATCTTCTTAAGCTTCAATGCAACATCTCAACTAAATGAATTAATAGTTTTTGAGTGCTAGCTCAACAACTTCGGCACTATAACCTGCCTGTAGTATTTTCTGCTTGAGTTGAATTTTAGGCACTCCCTTGCTACGCATTGTTTGGACATAATTCTTTAATGCTTCAGAAACTATAACCGTCTTGGAAGAATTTATATTATTTGAAGTATTAAAATTATTAGGAGTTTTTGCAGTATTACGAATATTACGAGCATTTACTCTTGTCAAAATAATAAATAATATCAATAACAAGAATAGGAATATAGCTACGGCCGTAAGAATCCATAAACGCAGATTCATTTCTGCTAAAGAGTCTTGCATATCTACAATTTCTAAATCATTAGAACCAATAAGTTTTTGCATTTTGGCATATTCTAAAGAATCGGAACTAAGATTATTATTCACATTTGGAATATCCTGTAATACTATATTAAGTATGGTCTGATTATTCAAACTAGTAATATTTGCAGACAGATTATCTGATTGGTTTGCATCATTTCCCTTCAATGGACTAGGAGGTGGAGGAGGTAGCGATAATACTAGACCAATACATACTAAGAACGCTAAAATCCATACACCTCTTTTCATAATGTCACCCAAAATATTGATTAAATAAAATATTACAATGCAATATCACAAGTTAATAAAAATCAACTAATAAAAAAAATAAAAATTAATTATTACCTTACACAGTCACTTTTCCAGATAAATAGATTGTCAATAATTTTGATAAACCATTATTATCTGTATATTTAAAATTTATATAACCTTTAATTGTATTGGTTAGAGTACACCCATTCAAAACTATTGTAGCACCTGCACTACTCATGCTATAATTTGAACTAATACAAGACGTATCTCCCTTTGCACATATAATTGCATTAGTATTTCCTGGACAGGATATTCCATATACACTCATCTTTGAAGAATCCAAATTTATAGGATATCCTAATCCGTTGGAAATAGAAAACATTACTGAATTAGGCGTGATTATAGGTGCACCTAAACAACCGAAACCTGAACTAGCCAAACAAATAGACGATGAAGCTGTAGTAGTTTGGCTAACACATTGACCTGTATTCCATCCTTTACAGTCTGAATTGCATATCAATGTTCCAGAAGTAAATCCAATGGCACTAGAACAGTCATATATTAATCCCGATCTTGCCTCTAGATATACAATAGAAACTCCATTGACAACTGATATGCTATCGACATATATCACTAATCCACTCACAGTCCTTGAACTACCTATTGAAATGGCAATAATCTCACCATTAACTGATAGTGTAGCTTTCGTATTACTTGTTGAGACTCCTATTAACTTTATAGTATATAATGTTCCATTCAATGTTACATTTTTCTCTGGTGCAGAACTTACAGACATAAGCATAAGTCCCGACCTGAAGATATAACCTAAATTATCGCCATCACAGACTTCATTTATATTTACAATTCCGTCGCCACATCTTGGTGGAACTAAACATGTTGGAGGTCCTTGACATCCGTTTGAATCAATCGTTCCTGATATTATTGTTCCACCTATACACCAATTAGGTGCTGCAGACGCAATCATTGGACAAACTGTTTTATTCTGTATACATGCACCATTACTACATCCGTTATCACAATACGATAGGTTTTCAGAATATCCAGTACCATCTGCATCACAGGAATATTTTAGTAAATAATCAGAATCACTACAGATATCTCTGAATTTACTTATTGCAACATCAATACCGCCTGATTGTGTTGCATTTGCAACAATTATATTCTTGATGTATATATCTGCAAACGAATATGTATACGTATGTCCTTTTACAATATTATAAGTCGTATTCATGATTGTAAGATTTGCACTGTTAGAATTGTATATTACAAGTTGCAACGCTTCGTTATTATCTGTCACATCTATATGAGTAGGTATAGGCACACCAAATGTTATTTCTCCTTTCGTAAATATATCTTGTGATGCCCCACTATCAGTACAGTTGATTCTAGGTTCTGAATTATCGCCTGGAGATACTACGTCTGGCAATGTTGCCCAAGTAAGATCGTCGTTACATATGCTATTTGTCGCATCAACAAAATCACCTGGACTATAGCATGCATTGTTATAGAAACATTTACCGTTTTGTGCACAAGAGTCAGCAGAAATCTTAACCCATCCCGCACCGTTTGCAGTCTGCATGCATTTACCTAAAGTTGATGTTGAATTAATTTCAGAGCATGCACCGTTGTAATAACACTCATTCTGTGCATAACAATAATCAGTTATTGTTATGTTAAACGTATTTATCGTCCAATGATTACCAAAACAGTTCCAGGATGATCCCACATGTTTACAAACAAATATCACTAAATAATTTTCTGAGAAAGTATTTACAGGATTTTTAGCATAACCAAAATGTTGATATAGCAAAGTTCCATTAATAGAAATATTAAAATTATTACTGATGGATTTTAGCCAATTACCACCAAGAGCAACTCCAGTAAGCGGGACAGGTATCCAATCATTACTACCCTCAACATTATAATATGCAGTTTTATATATAGCAAGAATATCTATATTACTAATTACAGGACCACCAACAAGTATTGTTGGAGAAAGATAAGAATCAGAATATAACGTATTTGAATCAGTATTAGGATTTTTGGCAACCACATCTAAACTATTAACTGCGAAAATTCCATCACCAGAATTATAACCAGCATATACTGCTCCAGCATTACCGACCAGATCTCCTCCTTGAGTATTAGTTCCTACGCTTCCAGGATTAGACGGTGGAGAAGGTTCGTTAGGCAAACCGTTATTATCAGCACATGCAGTCAAAAATGTTAAGCCAAAAAATAGAATTACAATAAAAACTAAATTCTTATTCATCTGAAAACACCTCACGCAATAATATAAACTAATATCAATATACTCAATTAATATAATAAAATATCCAAGTATATAATATAATACCTTATAGATTTACTTCTAAACATGAGAGTTTAAAAATATTACTAATATATCAGATAGATATATTCAAAAAAATATAATCAAAAAATATAAAAAAATCGAAGCATTTATAAATATCCTAAAATTCCTCTTTTATATTAGCCCGAGTTCATAGAGAGCGATTGTTAGGGTTTGTATGAATAATTCTCTCTAAAATCTTGGTTTAAAATTTTATAAATGTGATAATAATGGCTGAAGATAAAACTCAATCAAAAAAACTAATTACACCAAAACCAGTACAAAATGCTAAACCAGCATTTATGAGGCCACAAGCAACCAACACTAATACTGATAAGTACGGTCCTGATTTTAGACACATTGTCAGAATTGTAAACACTGATTTGAAAGGTGAGAAAAAAGTTTTAATGGCACTTCAAAAAATCAGGGGTATAAATTATATGTTCTCTAATTTTATTTGCTATTCATCTAAAGTAGATCCTCTAAAGATTACAGGTAAATTATCTAGCGACGAAATCACAAGACTAGAGAATGTAATAAGAAATCCTGCAAAATACAATTGTCCATCATGGATGATGAATAGAAGAAAAGATTATGAGACTGGTCAGGACATGCACTTAATAACAATTGACTGGGATTTAACAATCGATAATGATATCAAGAGAATGAAGAAGGTCAGATCTTACAGAGGTGTAAGACACATGATTGGACAACCAGTAAGAGGTCAAAGGACTAAGAGTAACTTCAGAAAGAACAAAGGTAAGTTATCACTTGGCGTAATCAAGAAAAAAGTAATTGCTCCAGCAAGAAAATAAATGTAATATATGATATAATTCAACACACAAGGTTAAAATGGGAGATATAAAAAAAATCAGAAAGAAATATTCAAAGCCTAGTCATCCATGGAGAATTGAGAGGATTACTGAACAGAATCAGATAATCAAAGAATTTGGTATTCCTAAAAAAACTGAATTATGGAAAGCTATTGCAAAACTTGGATCATTCAAGAATCAGGCTAAAGGATTGTCAGCTAGAAGCGATTCACAAGCAAAGATTGAGCAACTTAACTTGGTTAAAAAATTAGAATCATTGAATCTTATCAAAGAAGCAACACTAGATGCAATATTAAGTATAAGTCTTAAAGATGTATTGAATCGAAGATTGCAGACAATAGTATATAAGAAAGGTTATGCTAAAACGATGAAACAAGCTCGTCAAATGATAATTCATAGACACGTGTTATTAGGCGGAAGAATCAATAGCAGTCCTTCATATATTGTAAGATTATCTGAAGAGTCAACTATTGAAATCAGTCCTAAATCACCATTTTATGATATAAATCATGCTGAAAGAGCTAAAGAATCAACAAAAAGAAAACCAAAAGTTTATGTAAAATCAAAGTTTGGTAAGAGTAGAGGAAAATAAAGATGAACGATAACACACGATGGGGAATATGTTACATTTTCTCATCATACAATAATACAATCATTCACATTACTGATATAAGTGGCACTGAGACATTAGCAAAATCTAGTGGTGGAATGGTTGTAAAGTCTGATAGACTTGAGAGTTCACCAACTGCCGCAATAATGGCTGCTAAAGCTGCTGCAGAGCAAGCAATGGAAAAAGGAATCTCAGGAATTCACGTCAAGATTAGAGCACCAGGCGGACACAATGGTCCAACAACACCTGGCCCTGGTTCACAGGCTGCTGTCAGAGCATTATCAAGAATGG
>Ga0182027_10006281_pt1 | contig 17854 bp, 16 predicted proteins | sample 712E1DmetaG_FD_121300 | JGI IMG/M metagenome (GOLD analysis project Ga0182027, IMG submission 121300) | Permafrost microbial communities from Stordalen Mire, Sweden - 712E1D metaG (Illumina Assembly) | ecosystem: Environmental > Terrestrial > Soil > Wetlands > Permafrost | place: Sweden... | reverse complement strand
TATTCGCGGCCGGTCTTCTCGGGGAAGACGCCGTCGGCGATCAGAAAGGCCGTCGAGCGCGCGTGGTCGGCGATGGCGCGCATCGAGACCGCGGTCGATCCCGGCGCGTAGTCGGTGGGCGCAAAGGCCTTGCCGGTCAGCTTCTCCACCTCGGCGATGAGCGGGCGCATGAGATCAGTTTCGTAGTTCGAGCGGAAGCCGCCGATGACCGCGGCCAGTCGTTCGAGGCCCATGCCGGTGTCGACCGACGGCTTGGGCAGGGGCTTTCGCGTGCGATCGGCGAATTGCTCGAACTGCATGAAGACCAGGTTCCAGATTTCGATCCAGCGATCGCAGTCGCAGGCCGGGCCCTGGCACGCGTTGCCAGCGGCGATCTCGGCGCAGGGAATGTCGTCGCTCTGGTGGAAGTGGATCTCGCTGCACGGGCCGCATGGGCCGGTTTCGCCCATGGCCCAGAAGTTGTCCTTGTCGCCCAGTCGGACCACGCGGGAGTCGTCCACGCCCGCCACCTTTTTCCACAGCGCGCTGGCTTCGTCGTCGCTGTGATGGACGGTGTAAACCAGGCGCTTGGGATCGATGGCCAGGTTTTTCACCAATAGCTCGTACGCAAAGGCGATGGCGTCGGGCTTGAAGTAGTCGCCGAACGAGAAGTTGCCCAGCATCTCGAAGAAGGTGTGGTGGCGTGCGGTGCGGCCGACGTTCTCCAGGTCGTTGTGCTTGCCGCCGGCGCGCACGCATTTTTGCGAGCTGGTGGCGCGCGGGATGGCCCGCGTCGTCTTGCCGGTGAACACGTCCTTGAACTGGTTCATGCCCGCGTTGGCGAACATCAGCGTCGGGTCGTTGGCGGGAACCAGCGACGAGCTGGCGATCTCTTCGTGACCCTTGCCGACGAAGTAGTCGAGGAATGCGCGGCGGATTTTCTTGGATGCTCGGTCAGACATTGGGCGCGGAGACTAGCACCTAGAGTGGGAACCCTGAAGGGGTTCCGCTAGCCTGCGGTGATGGGCGCCGCGCGGTTTTCCGATTCCAGACCGACGCGGATCGGCAGCACGCCCATGGAAAGGCCCTTCCAGTGCAGGCGCCGTTCGATCTGGTACGCGGTTTCGTTGTGCAGGATGCGCTGCCACCAGGTTTCGCGCTTCCAGATCAGCTTGCCCGCGAAGAAGATGGTGTGCGGATACTCGAGGGCTAGTTCGGAACACAGCGACGTCGCCACCTTGACCGCGTCCAGGCCCGAGCCCATGCGCGATGATGCGCTCCAGCCCAGGCCGCGCGCCAGCTTGACGTACTTGTCGAGCGACTCGCGCGTCTGCGCTTGCAAGCGCTCGATTTCTTCCTCGCCCTTGAAAGTCCCCGAGTCGAGCACGGCCACCGACACGAAGATGACATTCTTGAAGTAGCCGGCGTAGCTGCGCTGGATGGAAAGCAGCGAGTGAATGCCGATTCCACCGTAGCTGCCCACCATGAGGACAGCGGTCGGCTGCTTGGGGTCGGGCTCGCCGCCTTCGCCTTCAAGTTGCCCGAGGTCGCCCAGCTCTTGGTCCAGCCGCCGCAGCTGCTGCGCGACGTGACGGTAGTGCAGCTCGATGCACAGACACAGAACCACGAGGGTCGCGGTGACCAGCAGCGTGACCCACGCGCCCTCGGAGAACTTCTGCGCCACCGTGAACGCCAAGATGGCAACGCACAGGACGAGCGCCACCGCGTGCAGCAGGAATTGCCGCTTCCAATGACCGGCACGCAACCTGCGCTGCCACCAGAAGCGGCACATCCCGAGTTGCGAGAGCGAGAAAGTCACGAAGACGTTGATGGCGTACATCACGACCAGGGTGTCGATGTTCCCGTGCGTGGCGATAAGCAGGATGAGCGCCGCGGAGCCGAGGATGATGATGCCGTTGGCGGTGGTCAGGCGATCGGAAAGCGAGGCGAAGCGGCGGGGCAACCACGAGTCCACGGCCATGTTCGACATGACGCGCGGGCCGTCGATGAAGCCGGTCTGCGCCGCGACGAAAAGCAGCGCGCCTTCGGATGCCAGGACCAGGCCGACGAACACCTTGCCGAGGGGCAGGCCGAACATGGTCCAGTTGCCGGCGAATGCCTCGACGAGCACGCCGTTGAGGGTCTTGCCTTCCGCGGGCGCGACCTTGAAAAGCAGGTAGCACAGTAGGATGCCGCCCGAAGTGATGCCCAGCGAGAGCGCCATGTAGAGCATGGTTTTCTTGCCGGTGTGGACGCGGGGCTCGCGCATGATTTGCAGGCCGTTGGAAACCGCCTCGATGCCGGTGTACGTGCCGCTGCCGCGCGCGAAGGCCGCGGTGAAGAGCATGAACAGACCCCACAATCCCAGGGTGGACCTTCCCTGCTGGATGCCGGTCGAGACATCGCTTGCGATTTCGCCCAACCGTCCAAAGTGGGATATCAGCCCGCCGCCGATCAGGATGGCATGCGTGACCAGGAAAATCAGAAAGACGGGCATGAGCGCCGTGACCGATTCTTTCACCCCGCGCAGATTGAGCAGGATGAGGAGAAGGATGGCGGCGATCTCGACGACGAGCTTCCAGCGGTGCCACCCGATGGGCAGCATGTTGAAGACCGCATCCGCGCCCGACGCGATGGACACCGAAATCGTGAGCACGTAGTCCACCAGCAGGGCGCTTCCGGAGGTCACCCCCGCGTGCCGGCCGAGAAGCTTGGTTGCCACCACGTAGCCACCGCCGCCGGACGGAAAGTGCTCGATGATTCTGCTGTAGGACAGCGATAGGATCATGACCGTGACCGCGGTGGCGATGGCGAGAAATACGGCCAGGAAGGTGTAGTCACCTCTTTCCCGCAAAGCCCGGAAGCATTCGTCCGGTCCGTAGGACGACGACGAAAGGCCATCGGCTCCGAGGCCGATCCAGGCCAGAAAGGCGATCAGGGAGATCTTGTGAAAGATCTGCGGATCCCGGAAGTTTCTCGGGCGTCCTTGCAGGACGTTCCAGGCCCGTTCGTAGAAAGTCGGCTCTTCCAGGGCCGCCAACCTGACGCTACTACTGTCGTCCTCCGACGCACTGGGGTCGACCTTCGCTGGCGGACTACTTGGATCGGGCATCGGACGGGCTCCTGGCGCGGCCTTGACCTCCGTCGTGCCGCATGCCTACGAGGTTAGCTGTCGGGCTCGGAGAGAGGAGTGCTCCGGTGCTTATGCACTTCGCCCCATGGGTGTTACCCCTATGGTTCCCCCGTTCGGTTGTTTCTACCGATTCGGCATGGAAGGGCGATCTACGACTGCGGAAATACAAAGTCAAGCGGGGGCAAAGAAGGTCGACTTGCCCACCGCACCGGTGTGGGTTCTGATAGGCTGTCGCCGGAAGGGAAGACAATGGCCACGATCACACTCAAGGGAAAACCCATCACCACCTCGGGCAGTCTGCCGACCGTGGGCAGCCAAGCGCCAGATTTCAAGCTGGTTGGCGAGGACTTGCAGGACGTTACCTTGGGCAACTTCAAGGGCAAGAAGAAGGTTCTCAACATCGTGCCCAGCCTGGATACCTCGGTGTGCGCCACTTCCGCGCGCAAGTTCAACGAAGCGGCGAAAGAGATCCCAAACTGCGCGATCCTGATGGTCTCGGCTGATCTGCCCTTCGCGGCCGAACGGTTCCGGTCGAACGAGAAACTGACCGAAATCGTTGCTTTGTCGATGATGCGCTCACGGGATTTCGCCCGCGACTACGGCGTGCTTCTGACCAGCGGTCCCCTGACCGGCATTTGCGCGCGCGCCGTGGTGGTTCTCGACGAGAACGACAAGGTCATCCACACCGAGCTGGTGTCGGAAATTGCCCGCGAACCCAACTACGAGCTGGTCCTCGCCGCGCTCAAGGCCTAGGTTGTTTCATGCGAAGAAATCTTGTTCCCGCATTTCTTACCGTCATGGTTGCTGGCTGCGGAAGCAGCGGCGGAGGCTCGAATCCAGACGCCGCTCCATTGGATTTGGGGGGCGCCCAGGAAGCAGGGGGGCCACCGACACCTTATTGTACGAGCAAGCCTGCGCTCGCGGGTATGCCTGATTTGTCCGGAACCTGGGTCATGCGTCTCACAGGGTCGCAGGCGGTCAGCGCGCCCATCGTGGGGATTGTTCACACCAAGACCGAATTCTACATCCTGGCAACCCTTGCGCAGAATGGGACGGATTGGGTCGCCAACGGGCGATATTGCGATCGGGTGGAGAAGGATCCCTCGACCAACATCGTTCGGGTCATCATCCCGGCTCCCTGGGCGCACACCGAAAAGCCGGTCACGCGATCGGGTGGCAAGCTAGCACTCGCCAGCGATGGAACTTGGGTGCTCACTTTTCCGCCTTTGGTGGAGACTGCTGGCGCCGTGCTGGCTTCAGACTCGGATCCCCTGCCAACGGCCGCCGATGATCTCAGAGTGATCGATGAGGACGGCGACGGACATCCCGGGATCACGGTAAGCCTCAGTGGTCAATCGCTTTCAGGCGATCTGTACTCGGTCCAGAAACAGATGACTAGCATCACCGCCATTGCGGTTGCGCAGGACAGGGTCGAGGGGGCGCTGGCGTACTCTTCCCTGCAAAACGTGCTTTCCAGCAATCCGCCCGGCTTGGCGACCTACTATCCGCAGAATCAACCTCCAGCTTCAGATCCGGTCTTGTGCAATAGCGGGTTCGCCATGGTCAGGATCGCTGGCGCGGGATCCGTCGACGGTGGTGCAATAGACGCTGCCACGCTCGACGCCGGTGGGAGCCCTGACGGTGGCTCCATTTCCTGCGAGTGGGTGCGCGCGAACGAAGCCGTCTTGTTCTAGGTTTTCGGGCGCTAGCGCGCGATTCTGAAGGTCGCGCCGGCGCCCAGCATGTAGCCGGTGCTTTTCCAGCCAGGATAGCCGGGGTTGTTGGTTTGCAAGCCCGCTGCGCCCGCGGCGGGCAAATTGGTCGTGTGGTCTATCGCGTTGTCGGGCAGTTCGTCCAAGACGGGGTGCGCGGCGTTGGGATCCTTGGTCACCGAGCGCGGCAGGAAGTAGGAACCGAACAGGGTGATGCCCGCTTCTAGGTCGCGGCCGAGGAATTTCACAGGACCCTCGATGCCTGCGCTGGCTACGAGTCGCGAGTTGTCGACGTAGTTCGTGCGCCCGGTCTGATCTGGAACAGGCGAGGGAACGTAGCCGATGTCCGCGGTGATGTGACGCTCGTGCCACAGAAAGCCGCCACCAAGCGCCACGCTGACGGTGTTGTTCCATGTGTCGAGTGGGTGGTCACCCTGACGGTTGGTGTACTGCGACCAGCGCTCGGCGAGGAATTGCACCCCGATCTCCCACGGCGCGCGGCCGTCGGGCAGGCGGCTGCCGCAGTAGCTGCCACCGAGGGCGAATCGCAGGGGTTCGCTGCCTTGCGAGATGGTGTAGCTCTGCTGCACGAAAGTCTGCGCCTGCCCCGTGTCTTTGTTGGGAGGATAGGTGTAGTTCCAGAAGCGCAGATCGTTCTCGCCGTCGGTCTGGTTGATGAACGGGAAGTGCAGGGTGGCGACCACGGAGGTGCGCTGGGTTGGATGAAGGGTAGTAGCGAAATAGGGTTTGAATTTGCTGTCGGTGTGGATGTCCGGGGACAGCACCACCTGACTTTGATCGGTTCCGTAAGGGACGTAGACCGTGACTTTCGATTCGGTCAAAATGGCGACGTCGATGCCGAATCCGACGGAAATCCAATCGTTGAGCTGCGAACCCAGGGCAAAGGAAATGCTGGATACGTCCAGGCGGTCGCCCAGTAGCTCGAAATGAAGCTGGTTGGTAAAGTACTGCTCGCGCTCATCGGCGAAAAAACCGTTTTGGTCCAGAAACGCGCGCACGGGCAACAGGGCGTGGAATCCGAACACCAGGGCTTTCCCGGCCAGCGGGCGCACCATGCCGATGGCGGCGTAGACGACGTTGCTGTCGGCGTCCGTGTTGGAACGCGGGTTCGGGAGATCCACGGTGGCCAGTGGCGGCCAGGTACTATTGGGCGAATAGACGGAGGTTGGTATTGTATTGTAGATGGACTTTGGTACATCAACGCCGGCTGGACGCGCCTGTAGACGGATGTTGCTCTGGACAGCGAGTCCGAAAATGCCTACTTCAAGTTTTGGAGTCGCTTCAGGAAGCAGCGACGGGTTGAAATATGTCGCCGCCGAGCCGTGTGACAGGACACGCGCCGTGATCTGATTGCCGCCCGAGGTGGAGCCGATGAGCTCTAGAGTGCTCGATGCCTGCGCGCTGCGAGTCGCCAGCGCGCCAGTGATGAGTCCGTAGAAGGCCAGGCCTGCCCGTCGTGAAAGATGGTGCGTGCGATGCATTCGCGGATGATGCCACGAGCGTCGCCAATAGACGAAGGTGCGTGATGGGGATAATCTTCGCCATCGTGATCTACCGACGCTTTGGCAGAACCAACCTCGCGCTGCCTGTCTTTTCCCTCGGAGGCATGCGCTACCAGGAATCGTGGGATCGCGGCGTGGCGACGGGCGCCGATAGTCAAAGAAATCTGGAGGCCACCCTCGACCGCGCGCTGGAGCTCGGCATCACCCACGTCGAGACCGCGCGCGGCTACGGCACCAGCGAGGCACAGCTCGGCCCGGCCCTGGCCCGCCACCGACGGGATCGCTTCGTGCTGCAGACCAAGGTGCGGCCGTCGCCGAACGCGAAGGAATTCGAGGCGCAGCTTGAGGAATCCTTCCAACTTCTGAAGGTCGACCATCTGGATCTCTTTGCCATTCATGGGGTGAACGACAAGGACTCGGTGGATTGGTCGCTTGCGCCGGGAGGCTGCCTGGAGGTCGTCGAACGCTGGCGCAAGCAAGGACGCATCTGCCATATCGGATTTTCCACCCATGCCCCGAGACCGCTCATTTTGCGCATGATCGAATCCGACCGCTTCGACTACATCAACTTTCACTACTACTACCTGTTCCAGGACAATCTGCCCATCCTCGCGGCGGCGCGGCGCCACGACATGGGCACCTTCATCATCAGCCCTTCCGACAAGGGCGGCCGCCTGTATCGCCCGTCGGCCCGCCTGCGAGCGCTGTGCGAACCGCTGTCGCCCATGGTTTTCAACGATCTGTGGTGCCTTTCCGATCCCGACATTCACACCCTGTCGATCGGCGCGGCCAGACCGACCGATTTCGACGAGCACATGAAGGCGCTACCGCTGCTGGCCGATCCGACGCCGATTCTGGAACCCATCGTGAAACACATGGAAGGGGCCTATCGCCAGGCTGTCGGCGACGAGTTCGCGCGTCGCTGGTTCGAAGGACTGCGCGAATGGGACGAGTTGCCGGGCAAGATCAACGTGCGGCGCATTTTGTGGTTGCGCAACCTGGTTCTCGCCTACGACCTGCTGGCTTTCGCGCAAGAGCGCTACATGTCCATGAGCCCCGACGACATCTGGGTGCCAGGTAATCGCGCCGCCGAATTCGACGACGCCGAAATGGTCGCCGCGCTACCCGATTCACCGTTCCGCGAACAGATCCCGGAGATCCTGCGCGAAGCGCACAAGATGCTCTTCAACCCCGAGGTTCGCCCGCAGCCGTAGGGGCGAACCTGAGAGGGCACAGAGAAGGCAGAGGACACAGAGGCCGGATTCCGCCCCTCTGTGTCCTCTGTCCCCTCTGCGTTCTCTTTTACGCGTGTACGCGGATGAGCGAACGCACACCCGCAACCACTGCGAGTGCACGGATGCCGGTCACAGCCCGTTGGAAATCGGCTTCGGCGACCTCGTGGGTGAAGATGACCAGCTCGACCGATTCGCCGGTGGCTTCCTTTTGCGTGACCGCGCTGATGCTGACGCCGCAGTCGCCGAAAATCTTGGTGATGGAGGCGAGCACGCCGGGTTGATCCTTGACGTCGAGGCGCAGGTAGAACTGGGTCTTGACCTCGCCCATGGGAACCACGGCTTTTTTCTGCGAGCCGAAATTCATGCGCGGGCTGGTGCCGCCCTTGGACTGGTGCATGGCTAGATCGATGATGTCGCCCACGATGGCCGACGCTGTCGGCAGCTCGCCTGCGCCGCGGCCGTAGAACATGACGTCGCCCACGAAATTGCCGCGCGCGAAGACGGCGTTGAAGGAATCGTTGACCGCCGCCAATGGGTGGTGTTTGGACACCATGACGGGATGGACGCGCAACTCGACCCGGTCATCGTCGTGGGCCACGCCGATGGCCAGCAGCTTGATGACGAAGCCGGAGCTCTTGGCGATGGCGATATCGCCCGCTGAGATGTTGCGAATGCCTTCGGTGTGGATGTCGCGGTAGTCGAAGTGGCTGTCGAACGCCATCGAGGCCAGGATGGCCAGCTTGTAGGCGGCGTCGTGGCCGTCCACGTCGGCGGTCGGGTCGGCCTCGGCGTAGCCAAGTCGCTGGGCTTCGGCCAGGACGTCGGCGAAATCGGCGCCTTCCCGGTACATCTTGGTCAGGATGAAATTGGTGGTGCCGTTGACGATGCCCAGGATTTTCTCGAAGCGGTTGGCGGCCAGCGACTGGCCGAAGGCGTTGATCACCGGGATGCCGCCGCAAGTGCTGGCTTCGAAGTGCAGGGTCACGTTGTGCTTGCGCGCCAGAGCGAACAGCTCGGGGCCTTTCTTGGCGATGAGCTCTTTGTTGGCGGTGACTACGTGCTTGCCGGCCGCGAGCGCGGCTTCGATGAAGGCCTGCGCGGGCTTGGTGCCGCCGATGACTTCGACCACGACGCCGATGTCAGGGTCGCCCAGCACGGCGCTGGCATCGGCCGTGAGCATGGCGTCAGGCAGCCCCGTGGAGGCGCGCTTGGCCGGGTCGATATCCGCGGCCTTGAGCAGTTCGATGGCCACGCCGGTTTTACGCAGGAGGTGCTCTTTTTGCAAGGTGAGAAGCTTCACGACGCCGCCGCCGACGGTGCCGCAACCGATCACTCCGACCCCGAGGTGTGCGCTGGCCATGGTAGTTCTCCTGGAAAATCGCCTTGGCGGGCGCCAGCTTCGACGCCCGAATGGGCCAAGACCTATCGCCCTTTCGCCTCAAGTTCAACCGCCGAAGTGGGCGGCCTGGGCAACTGGCGCGGCGGCCTGGCCAGCGATTGCGCTAGAAACTGTGCCGTGCTAAGAACGTGAAACATCATAAGGCACACCCGAACGAGGGCGGGCCCGCAAGCCCGCCTTTTTTTTGTCCAAACGATTCCCGCCAAAGCAAAACGACCCGGTCAGGTACGCAAGAAATGCGCAAAGAAATCGACGATCTCTGGAGGCTGATCGAGCCCCCCATCGAAGGGGCTGGCCTGGAGCTTGTCGAGCTGCAATGGAACCGCGAAGCCGAGGGCTGGGTGATGCGCGTGTTCATCGATCGGCCAGCGGGTCCCAAGGTGCCGGGGGGCGGCGAAGCAGATGGGTCGGTGTTCGAGCCGATGTTCGTAAGCCACGAGGATTGCGAGCAGGTGAGCCGCGACCTTTCGGCCACGCTCGATGTGGCGGACTGCATTCACCACGCCTATCGGCTGGAGGTGAGTTCGCCCGGCATCGACCGGCCGCTGCGCCGGGAACGTGATTTCGCCCGCTTCGCCGGGCAAAAGGCCAAGATTCGAACGATAGATCCGGTGGAGGGACGACGGAACTTTTCCGGCGTTCTTGCTGGTGCCCGAGAGGGACGGGTGCAGATCGATTGCGAGGACAGGTCGTACCAACTGCCTCTCGACATCATCGTGCGTGCCAACCTGGTTCCCGACTGGGAAGCCGAATTCCGCCGGTCAGCAGGGGAGGGCCTAGCGGTCCCAAAGGGCCGTAGTGGGTCCCAAACGACACCGAGGAGTGCGTCATGAGCGACGGTACAAGTCTAAGCCTGGTTCTCGACCAGGTTTCGAAAGACAAGAACATTGAGCGCAAGGTCCTGGTCGAAGCCCTCGAGCAGGCCATATTGACCGCGGCCAAGAAGGCGTTTGGCGAAGATCGCGAGATGGAATCGACCTTCAACGAGGCCACGGGCCGGGTCGACCTATCCCAGATCATCATCGTTGCCGATCCGGTCACCCAGCCGGCGAAGGAAATCACGCTGGAAGAGGCGAAACGCTTCAACCTGCAGGCCGACGTCGGGGACGAACTCTTGTTCCAGATTTTCTACGACGACAAGGATCAGGCCAAAGCCGAGGAGCAGGACGGAAAATACGGGGCCTTGCTCAAGCTCAACCGGGCGTGGAAGACCTTCGGCCGGTTCGCGGCCCAGACCGCGAAGCAGGTTATCTTGCAGCGGGTACGCGAAGCCGAACGCGAGAACGTCTTCAACCAATACCGCGACAAGAAGGGCGAGCTAATCTCGGGCATCGTGCGCCGCTTTGAACGCGGCAACATCGTCGTCGATCTGGGTGGTCCCGAGGCCATCCTGCCCGTGCGCGAGCAGGTCCAGCGCGAATCCTACCGGGCCGGTGACCGCATCGTGGCCTTCGTGGTCGAAATCGACAAGTCGGCGCGCGGCCCGCAGATCATCATCTCGCGCGCGCACAAGGGCCTGCTTGAAAAGCTCTTCGAGATGGAGGTTCCCGAGATCTACGACAAGATCGTGCGCGTGGAAGCCTCCGCCCGCGAGGCCGGGGCACGCTCGAAAATCGCCGTGTTCTCGCGCGACCGCGACGTGGATCCCGTGGGCGCCTGCGTGGGGATGAAGGGCTCGCGCGTGCAGGCCGTGGTGCAAGAGCTGCGCGGCGAGAAGATCGACATTGTTCCCTACGACGCCGATCCCGCGCGTTTCGTGTGCAATGCCATCGCGCCCGCCGAGGTTTCGCGCGTGCTTATCGATGCCGCCAACCACACCATGCAGCTGATTGTTCCAGACGACAAGCTGTCCCTCGCCATTGGCAAGAAGGGGCAAAATGTCCGCCTGGCGTCCCAACTGACCGGCTGGCGTATCGACATCCATTCCGAAAGCAAGGTGCGCGAGATGGAGGACAGGGCGCGGGCCTCGTTGGCCGCCATTTCCGGCGTGTCCGCCGAACTGGCCGAGACGCTTTTCCGCGGCGATTGGCGATCCGCGGCCGAGGTTTCCAAGACCTCCCAAGCCGAGCTGGCTGCCGTTCCAGGCATCGGCACGGTTGAAGTAGCGGCGCGAATCATCGAGGCCGCGGCGCAAGCGGCCGAGGTCGAGAAGGCCCGTCTGCAAGCCGAGCGCGAGGCCGTGGCCGCAAGGATCGCGGAAGCCGCGCCCGTCGTCGAGGAGCACGCGTGACGGAGGGAACCAGTCATGCGCTTCGAGCGGACGTGCGTCGGATGCAAAGCAATCTGTCCGTCGTCCGAATTGCTGTGTCTGATTGCTCCCGAGGGACAGGTTCGCCTGGCTCACCGCGGGCGGGGTCAGGCGGCAGCGGACGAGTCGGGCGGAAAACGCGGGCGAGGCACCTGGGTTCACGCCCACTGTCTGCCAGCCGCAATCAAGGCCATGGGGCGGGCCTTTCGCCGGCAGGTCGAGATTCCACAAGTAGATACTCTCTTGGCCCAGATGCATGTCGCATCGGGGCGGTCGATCAACGCGCAGGGTGATTCACGATGATTGGAAGCGGATTTGATCGAAGGGATCCCGGTACCGATGGGGCCGGCTCGGGCGGCACCGGCGCGAAGGTACGCGTGTACGAGTTGGCCAAGGATTGCAACCTGGCCCCCAAGGATCTGGTGGCGAAGATTCGCGCCTTGGGCATCGACGTGGCCAATCACATGTCCAATCTCGATGCTTCCGATGCCGACCGCGTCCGCCGTTCGATTGAGCGCGAACGCCAGGAATCGCTCGTCGAAACGCGCCTCAACGACACTGTCATCCGGCGGCGTTCCCGCATACCCGGAACCGCGGGCGCCCGCCCCCAGCCAGCCACGGAGGCAGCCAAGCCGGCCGTGACCGCGCCGAAAGCGGCGCCAGTCGAGCCACCGGCTCGCGAAGCGAGGATCGTGTATGCGGAGCCCGAGCCGACGCCACCGCCCGTGCTTGTGGAACCCGTGCCGGTCGAGGCGATCGCGCTGCCCGTTGCCGAGGCGGTCGAAGCGCCACCTGCGCCCACGTCGGTCCCCACGGTCGAGCCAGCCGTGGCCGAACCCATTCCGACTGTTGTGCATGAACTGGCCCCCGGGGAGGTGCAAGTAAGCGCACCTGAACCGGAGCTTGCCTCGTCGCTGCCTGCGGTTCAGGAAAAGCTGGGCGCGGCGCAAGCGACGGTTATCAAGATTCCCCAGCCGGTGGTCACGGGCTCCGCGGCCACGGGCCAGTTCATCCAGCTCCCCGGCATGCCCAGCAGGGATGGCACGGTTCCCAAGATCGAGATCAAGGATCGCGACGAGGAGTTGCGCAGGCTTGGCCGGAGCGGATTGATTTCGCGCGGCCCAGGCGGCCGGGATTGGCGCCAGCCGGGAGCGCCGGGCCAGCGTCCAGGCGGGCCGCCACGCAAGCGGGTCGCGGCCGCGGGCAAGAAGACCAAGCAAACCCAGATCACCACGCCCGCGGAGCACAAGCGCGTGATCCGCATGGGCGAGAACATCGCGGTGTCCGACCTCGCGCAGAAGATGGGCGTGAAGGGCAACGAGATCATCAAGAAGCTGTGGGCGCTCGGCATGATGGGCGTCAACATCAACCAGAGCGTGGATCAGGATACGTCCACGCTCATTGCCAACGAGTTCGGCTACCAAATCGAATCTACCTCCTTCCGCGAGGACGAGTTCATCTCCGAGGGCGAGACCGACAATCCCGAGGATCTGGTCCAGCGCGCGCCGGTCATCACCGTGATGGGCCATGTCGACCACGGCAAGACATCGCTGCTCGACGCCATTCGCAAGGCCAATGTCGCGGCTGGCGAGGCCGGCGGGATCACCCAGCACATCGGTGCGTACAAAGTCCACACCTCGACGGGAGACGTCGTGTTCCTGGATACCCCTGGCCACGAGGCGTTCACCGCCATGCGTGCGCGCGGCGCCCAGATAACCGACATCGTGGTTATCGTTGTTGCTGCCGAAGAGGGCCCGATGCCCCAGACCATCGAGGCCATCAAGCACGCGCAAGCCGCCGAGGTGCCCATCTTGGTGGCCATCAACAAAGTCGACAAGCCCGGGGCCAACCCGGCCGCGGTTCGCACCAAGCTGATGGAATACGGACTCGTGGCCGAGGAATTGGGCGGAGAGACCATCTACGTCGAGGTGTCGGCCAAGACCAAGGTCGGTATCGACAAGCTGCTCGAAATGCTGGCACTGCAGGCCGAGGTGCTCGAACTCAAGGCCAATCCCAACAAGCCAGCGCGTGGCAACGTGGTCGAGGCTCGCCTCGACCGATCGCGCGGAGCCATCGCCACGGTGCTGGTCAAGGAAGGCACCTTGCGCCTGGGCGATCTGGTGGTCGCGGGCGAGGCCTTTGGCAAGCTGCGCGCCATGCTCGGCGACAAGGGACAGATCATCACCGAGGCGGGTCCGTCGACGCCGGTGGAGTTGCTGGGTCTCGAGGGCGTGCCGGACGCGGGTGAACTGTTCAACGTGGTGGCGGATGAAAAGTCCGCCAAGACGCTGGTCGAGCACCGTCGCGAGCTGCGCAAGCGCAAGGAAGCCAGCGCCAACACACGCGTGTCGCTGGAAAACATCCTCGACCGCATCAAGGAAGGCGCGGTCAAGGAAGTTCGCATCGTGCTCAAGGCCGACGTGCAGGGCTCGGTCGAAGCCATTGCCAATGCCCTTCGTAACCTGTCCACGCCGACCGTCGGCGTCAGCGTGATCCAGTCGGGCGTGGGCGGTATCACGGAATCGGACGTGACCCTGGCCAAGGCCTCGTCGGCCATCGTGATCGGCTTCAACGTGCGCCCGGCGGGCAAGTCGCGCGCCCTCGCCGATCAAGAGGGCGTGGACATCAAGCTGTACCAGATCATCTACGACGCCATCGACGACGTGAAGAAGGCCATGGTGGGCATGCTCTCGCCGGTCATGCGCGAAAGGAGCCTGGGCAAGGCCGAGGTTCGCCAGGTTTTTCACATCGCCAAGGCCGGCACCGTCGCTGGTTGCAACGTCACGGAAGGAAAGATCACGCGCAAGGCGCAAGTTCGCCTGGTGCGCGATTCGGTCGTCGTCTTCACCGGTCGGCTCTCGTCGTTGCGCCGGTTCAAGGAAGACGCCAGCGAGGTCACGCACGGTTACGAGTGTGGCATCACCATCGAGGGCTACGGTGACTTGAAGGAAAAGGACATCATCGAGGCCTTCGAGATCGAAACCACGGCCGCTGTCCTCGACGCGGCCATCACCGACAAGCCTGGCCGGCGATAGCACGCGTCGGTCCGGTCCGCCTTTGTCATGACCGTGGGCATCGCGCGCCTGACCCTGTTTCTCCCCGACGCGCACTCGCTCAAGGAAAAGCGCATGGTGCTTCGCCGGGTCAAGGATCGGGCGCAGCAGAAGTTCAATCTGGCCATGGCCGAGGTTGGCGAAAACGATCTCTGGCAGCGTGCCGTGTTGGGGATGGCAGTGGTGGGCAATGGCCGGCGTTTCGTCGAATCGGCGCTCGATGAAGTGATTCGCTTCGTGCGCGCCGAGGTCGAGGTCACCAACGTCGAGCGCGAAATTCAAACCTTTGGCGACGCCTTGGCCATAAACGATCTAGGATTTACCACACGATGACCCAAAGGACTGAGCGCGTGGCCGGCGAAATTCGGGGAATTCTGGGCGAAATCATCGTGCGCCAGGAGATCAAGGATCCGCGCGTGCGCATCGCCGGCATCATCACCTTCACGCACGTGCACATGTCCGGCGACTTGCGCCAGGCCAAGGCCTTTTTCACGGTTCACGGCATGGACGACGAAAGCCTGGAACGCGTGCGCCAGGGCCTGACCAGCGCAGCCCCCTTCATGCGCCGGCGCATCGCGGACAGGTTGCGTTTGAAAAGCACGCCCGCGCTCGCCTTCGAGGTGGACAGGGTGTTCGAAGAAGAGGCTCACATCGACGAACTTCTGCGCCAAGTAGGCCAAGCACGCGAAGCCGCGAGCGAAGATGCGAGCGTAGATACGAGCCAGAAGAAGCCAGATTGAGTCTGCTCATCGTCGACAAGCCGAGCGGTCCGAGCTCGTTCACGGTGGTCAAGCGGGTGCGGGCGCTGCTTGGCAAGCGGCGCGAAAAGGTCGGCCACGGTGGAACGCTGGATCCCTTCGCCAGCGGCGTCTTGCCGATTTGCATCGGCGAAGGAACCAAGGTCCTTGCGTTCCTTCTCGACGCGGACAAGGCCTACGAAGCGGTGGCTCGTTTCGGCGTCGAAACCGACACTCTCGATGTCACGGGCAAGGTCGTTGCCGAGCATGGTGTCGGCGATTTGTCCGCAGTGGCCGTCGAGGCAGCGCTGATCGCGTTCCGTGGTCCCATCGAGCAAGTGCCGCCCATGTATTCGGCGCTGAAGCGCGATGGCCGGCCGTTGTACTCCTATGCACGTGCCGGCGAGACCGTCGAGCGGGCCGCGCGCAAGGTGACGATTCACGAGCTGGAGATGGTTGGTTTCGAAGCGCCCGATCGGGCTCGCTTGCGGGTTCGCTGTTCCAAGGGAACGTACATTCGCTCGCTGGCAGCGGACTTGGGGACGCGGCTAGGAATCGGGGCGCACCTCGTGGAATTGCGCCGGACTGCCTCGGGTCCTTTCCGACTGGACCAGTCCATCACGCTAGACGAGCTGGCGGCCCGGGTTGCCGATGGCCGTCCGCTGCCGACGCTCTCGCTGCTGGAAGCGCTCGCCCACTTGCCGACTGCGAACGTGGATGAAAGTCAGGCGCTTGTGCTTGCTCGCGGACAACGGATGGATTGGGCCGTGCTGAGCGGTGGCCGCGAGCTGGTGGGCCCGGTGTGCGCCGTGCTGAGCGGCGAGGGCGGCCCAGTGCTGGTCGCTGTGGTCGCTCAAAACTCCGACGGTACCGTCAAGATCCTGCGCGGGTTTCGCAGCTAGGCTAGAAGCGCTGCTTCGTGCTTGTGCTCACCCGGATTCCGCGGTTAGTGTCGCGTCGTGAGACCTGGCTTGGCCCGCCACGAGCGCAGACCGACCGCAACGGGCTGCTCTCGCCGATTTTTTCCGTTCCTGCTCGGCGCGCTTGCCCTTCTCTGCGCCCGTGGTGCGGAGGCGAACGAAGATCCGTGCTTCGACTTCGCATCGCCAACCCTGGACAGCCTCCTCCAGTCAAGCAGTGTGCAGCGCTTGCTTGTCGTGGTGAGAAACGGCGAAGTTGATGCTCGACTGGCCGCCAAGGGACTGTCCCTGGCGGTCAGGCGTCGCGGCATCGAAGTGACCATCATGCGCAATTCGGAGGCGGCGTCGCCGCACGACCTTGCCGTCGAGGAATCCGCTGCCAACCAGGCGCAGATGGTCGCCATCATCGAGGTGCTGGCGGGGACCGATCCCAAGATGGCGACCGCGGATTTTCGCGATCGCGCCGGGCAGAGACTAGCCGTGCTTTCCGGAGTGCGTAGCCAGAGCGCGCAGTGCCGAGGGGCAGGATCTGTTCCTCCGCCCCAAGGTTCCGAACGGGAGAGAGCCCTAGGGGCGCCACCCGAAGAATCGGAAGAACAAGATACGCCCGCAGATCTGCCACCCAGCGAGGGACCAGATCGCACCTGGTACGGCTGGCAGCTCATGCTCGCCGATACCGCGTCGGTTGCGGCGATCTTGAGTCCCGTGCCCGCTTTCGCCGTGCCCACGTATTTGCTTGCTCCACCGCTGATTCATGCGGCCAACGGGCAAGCGCGAGATGCCTGGTTGAGCATCGGCCTTCGTTCGGGCCTCCCGCTTGCGGCGGCGGGGCTGGGGCTGCTAGCCGCGCAGCTAGGTGCCTGTGACAAGGCCAGCGATTCTTGCGGCGGTTCGTTGGTCTTGGGCGCGCTCTTGGTGAGCATGGCCGTCGTTGCGATAGTCGACGACACCTTGCTGGCTTGGAAGGAAACAAAAGATCCGGACAGCCCTTCCTACGCTGCACGGCTTCGCCCGACCGACAAAGATCGGGGTGTCTCCGTCGGCGTCGGATTGCTCTCCTACCGTCAGGGCGCCGGCTTGGGCCTTGCGGGTCGCTTCTAGGGATATCTGTGATATCCTGAATACAGGTATTCACCTCGGCTTTGCCATGGCGACTTCCATTCGACTTCCGCAGGACATCGAAAAGCGTCTTGATTTCCTCGCCACCCAGACCGGGCGCACCAAGGCGTTCTACCTTCGCGAGCTCATCGAGCAGGGAATCCAGGACTTGGAGGACTACTATCTCGCCGCGGATGTGCTCGAGCGGGTGCGCAAGGGTCAGGAGAAGGTCTACTCAGCGGCCGAAGTGAGAAAGAGCCTTGGCTTGGACGATTGAGTACACCGAGACCTCGAGGCGCCAGCTCAAGAAGCTTGACCGCCAGGTTGCACGGCGGATGGTCGATTTCATGGACCAGCGGGTTGCCAAGGCTAAGGATCCTCGCAGCCTCGGCAAGGCCCTTAGTGGTGTTCTCGGTGCCTTCTGGCGCTACCGCGTGGGTGACTATCGAATCATCGTTAGCATCGAGGACAAGCGCATCCGCATTCTCGTTGTCGCCATCGGAAATCGCCGCGAGGTGTACCGGTAGGGGTGATTCATGAATCCCCCTACGATCTGCCCCAGCGTTCGTTGGCGAAGTACAGTCCCGCGAACACCTTTGCGGCGATGACCAACCCCGCACGCTCTCGCTCCCCAAGCCAGGTGCGAGCCTCGCCGATTGGCACTTCGTGCACGAGGATGTTTTCGTTGTCGACGCCGCCGCCTGGACCGACCCGGTCGAGGTTCCAGGCCAGCACGAAGTGGACCATTTCGTTGGCCATGCCGGGTGAAGTTGCCGTGGTGGCGACGAGCTCCAGGTCTTGCGCGGCATAACCGGTT
>Ga0182027_10006280_pt1 | contig 17860 bp, 13 predicted proteins | sample 712E1DmetaG_FD_121300 | JGI IMG/M metagenome (GOLD analysis project Ga0182027, IMG submission 121300) | Permafrost microbial communities from Stordalen Mire, Sweden - 712E1D metaG (Illumina Assembly) | ecosystem: Environmental > Terrestrial > Soil > Wetlands > Permafrost | place: Sweden... | reverse complement strand
TGGCTTCTGATCCATGGACCGAGGTGCCGGCCAAATACCCGGAAGGCAAGCGCCTGCGAGGCAAGGTGCTGCGCCTGACCGATTTCGGCGCGTTTGTCGAGCTCGAGCCGGCGGTGGAGGGCCTGCTGCATGTCTCGGAGATGACCTGGAGCAAAAATCCGGTGCGCCCTGCGGACGTGGTCAAAGCCGGTGACGACGTGGATGTTGTCGTGCTCGACGTCAGGCTCAAGGAACGGCGCATCAGCCTCGGCATGCGGCAGCTCACGCCTAACCCGTGGACCACCTTGCGCGAGCGGTACAAGAACGGCGACCGCATGGAAGGAAGTGTACGGGGCATCACCGACTTCGGCATATTTATCGAGGTGTCCGAGGGATTTGACGGCCTGGTGCATGCTTCCGACATGTCGTGGACCGAGCGGATCAAGCCGAGCGAGCGCTTCAAAAAAGGCGACCGGGTCGAGGCCGTGATCCTCAACATCGACGTCGCCAACGAGCGCATCGCACTGGGCATCAAGCAGCTCACGCCCGACCCTTGGCAGCTGGCGACCGAGCGCATCCACCCGGGAGATCAGGTCACCGGCCGGGTCACCAAGCTCGTCGACTTCGGCGCGTTCGTCGAAATCGCACCCGGTGTCGAGGGCCTATGTCACATCACCGAGCTGTCGCAAGAGCGCATCGACAAACCCGACGACGTCGTCAAGGTCGGCCAGGAGCTCACCTTGACGGTATTGGACATCGAGCCCGACAAGGGCCGTATTTCGCTGACGAACAGAGTCCAAGAACGCGCGCCCGCCGAGCAAAGCAATGCGGCAGAAGACAAATCATCGCGGTTCGGCACGGCGTTGGCCGACGAGCTGGCCAAGCAGCTCAAGTTGTCGGCGAAGGATTGAATCGACCTCGCCTCAGGGCAACGGCCGCAACGACAGACTGACCGCCGGCTCTTAGAGCATGATGAGATCGTCGTCTTCGATGATCGCGAATTCTTCGGGCGTCATCACGGCCTTGGTTTTCTGGATGCGCTCGGCCGTCAATTTGGACAGCTCATCTTTGAGCTCGGGATGCCGGGCCGTGATCGCTACGAAATCGCGTTTGGGCAGAAATAGCAGGTCGCCGCGGGTGACCGCCGTGCAGGTTGCGGTCGTGGGCGTTTCCTGAATGAGGCTGATCTCGCCAAAGACATCGGCTTCGTTGAGCCGCGCCAGGGTCTTTTTTTCCCCGGCCTCGTTCTTCTTGGTCACCTCGATCGCGCCCTTGAGGATCAAGAACAGCCCCTGACCTTCTTCGCCCTCAGCAATCAGCTCGTCGCCCGGGTCGACCGGAAAATCCTGGAACTTCTTGATGATCTCCGCCCGAATCGATGGAGGAAAAGGCTTGAAGACGGCGCTCGTGCCGGTGAGGTTGGCGAGAAATCGTGCGTGGGTAAATTCTTTGAGGGCGGCCGTGACGCTGGAGAGGCCTTTGGCCTGATCTTCCAGCGCAGCGCGTTTGAGCTCCAACAGCTCACAGTCGTTGTCGGCGGTGACCGTGGCCGTCCGGGGAGCCTTCGAGATCAGTGCCATCTCGCCGAACACCGCGCCCGAATGCAGCTGCGCCATGTTGACGCTGCGGTTGTCGACGGTGCGCGACACGCGTACGTCGCCGTCGGCAAGAATGAAAAACGAATCGCCCGGCTGTCCCTCGGAGATGACTTTCTGATCTTTGACGAAACGCTTGAGATTGAGGCCAGAGAGCACCGCGATGAATGCATCTTCGTCGAGGTAGCTAAAGAGCGGAATCGCCGGCAGCTTGTCCGGGTAGCTCCCCATCGAATCGGTCTCGCTTGCGGCCTTGGTCGCGGCGGCAATCAGGGCGTCTTGACTCGCCTCTACGGGCGCGGCCGCCGGGTCGGCAGCAGTCAGACGGCGATAGTCGGGTGGTGAACCGCTCGGGGCGACGCGATCCGAATCCTTCGAGTACATCTGCGCGAGAATTTCGATGACATCGCGCAGCCCCGGATCCAGGGCGAGGGCCATCTTGACGGCCGTCAATCCCAACAGAGGATAGCCCGCTTTGATCGCGTGCCAGGCCAGCGCCTTGTATACGTCGAGGGCCTGGGCGCGGGCCTTCAGGTTGAGCACGGTGTCGGCGACGCGAAAGCGCGCCCGCCAGAACTCGGGCACGCCCTGCACCACACGCAAGTAACCCTTCAAGGCATCGGCGTACCGGCCGGTGCGCAAGGCCTCCTCCGCTGCCGCAAATACCGTCAGCGCGTTGTCCGTCATTGGCGTCACTCCTTACTTTTGCGCCCGGCCGACCTTGGCGTTGACCAGGTGCGCGAACTCCTGCACGCGCGTCGCGGCGATATCCAGGGCGTTGGTGTCGCCGGTTTCGAGGTAGGCGCCCAGGTCCCCCAGAGCCTGCTCGACGAGCTGCGCTTGGCCCAAGAGGGCTTTGTCGCCACTCGATTTGCAGGCGTAGACGATATCAACCAGCCAAAACAGCTGCTCGCGCAGCCTGCCATCCGGCGGCTTGCGCGTCAGCATGCGTTGGATCTTTTCGATGGACACGGTTGTGCTCGCGCTCGCCCGTTCTCGGCTCAGCTGGTTTTGAGCGCGGGATCGCCCACGGCCCGGCACGAGCCTTTGCCGTCGAACATGCGCTCGATGAATGAGCGCAGCAGGCCTACATCATGCGGATGGGTTTCAATCAGATGGCGCTCGGTCGCGGGCAGCTCGTCTGTCTTGATCGCCACCACCGCGCGCAGCGTGCCCCCCTGCTCTCTGCTGAAGCTCGAGATGCGATAACAGCTCATCGCCTTGAACGCCCGCTGCACCCAGAGCTTCAAGTCATGGTCGTCCATCGTCGCAGCGGCCCTATCTTTGACTTTGATTTCGACTTCGCCCTCTACAAACATTGCTCAGCTCCTGTTAAGGCCTCGATCCCGGGCACTTGCCTCCCCATTTGTGGCACGACATTACATAACCGAGGCTACGGCCTGGCTGCAAGCATGGGAACGGACGATGCGAAAGTGCCCTTGCCGCAGAACTTGCTCTTTCGACCAGCCTTGCGCTAGGCTCGGCGCACATTTTTCCTCGCGTAAGGACAAGATCATGAACAAACGTCGAGTCGTAATCATGGGCGCTGCGGGCCGGGATTTTCACAATTTCAATTGTTTGTACCGTGACGATCCCACCGTCGAAGTCGTCGCGTTTACCGCGACGCAGATCCCCAACATCGAGGGACGAACCTATCCTCCGGTGCTGGCCGGTGCCCAATATCCGCAAGGCATCCCGATCGTGCCCGAATCCGAGCTCGAGCGGCTGATTCGCACACGCGAAGTGGACGACGTCCTGTTTTCCTATTCAGACGTCTCGCACACCACAGTCATGGACAAGGGCAGTCACGTAGTCGCCTGGGGTGCCAACTTCTTCATCGCCTCGGCACAAAAGACCATGCTGACCTCGAAAAAACCCGTGATCGCCATTACTGCCGTGCGCACCGGCGTGGGCAAGTCTCAAACGACGCGGTTCGTCTCGAACGTCTTGAAGAAACTGGGCAAGAAGGTCGTCGCCATTCGTCACCCCATGCCTTACGGCGATCTCACGAAACAGATCTGCCAACGGTTTGAAAGCTACGCCGATTTGGACAAGCACGAGTGCACGATCGAAGAGCGTGAAGAGTATGAGCCGCACATCGACAACGGCTTTGTGGTGTATGCCGGCGTCGACTATCAGAAAATTCTCGATCAGGCCGAGAAGGAGGCCGACGTCATCTTATGGGACGGCGGCAACAACGACACGTCGTTTTACAAATCCGACTTGTACATCACGCTGGTGGACCCGCACCGGCCCGGTCACGAGATCACGTACTATCCGGGTGAGACCAATCTGCTCCTGGCGGATCTTGTCATTATCAACAAGGTTCAGACCGCCAAGAAGGAGCACATCGAGACGGTCCTCAAGAACTGCAAGCAGTACAACAAACGTGCTCGCGTAATCCAATGCGCCTCGAAGATCGTCGTGGACAAGCCTGAGCTGATCAAAGGCAAGCGCGCTTTGGTCGTGGAAGACGGTCCGACGCTGACTCACGGCGGGATGAGCTATGGTGCGGGCTGGTTTGCCGCGCGCGAGGCCGGCGCCTCCGTGATCGTCGATGCCAAACCGTATGCCGTCGGCTCGATTGCCGAGACCTACAAGAAGTATCCGAACGCCGGCGAGATCCTGCCCGCCATGGGATACTCCGAGGAGCAGATCTCCGAGCTGCAGCAGACGATCGAGAAGACGCCATGCGATGTCGTCGTCGAAGGCACGCCTATCGATCTGACGCGCATTTTGAAGGTCAACAAGCCTCTGGCCCACGTCACTTATGAGCTCGAAGAGCTCGAGGCCGGGGTGATCGCCAAGATGGTGAAAGACGCAGTCGGCTGAAATCGCTTTCGGGCGATCCATCAAAGTGCGATTGACCAGAGACGCAGGAGTCGCTATAAGACGGCCCCTCGATGCCCGGGTGGCGGAATTGGCAGACGCGCTAGGTTCAGGTCCTAGTGGGGGCAACTCCGTGAAGGTTCGAGTCCTTTCCCGGGCACCAACTCTTCCAATCGCGTGACCGCTCTACAGCACATCTTCGGCCCCATCGGGGCGCTGTGGCTTACGGCCACGGTGTCGGGGCAACCGCCGGCCGCCAATGATACTCCCCCTCAGGCAGCCGCGTACGAGCGGTGGGTTCATCCGCTGCATTTGGCGCCCAGTGAGCGGCGTCTCTTCGATGCCATCCAGAGCTGGGCCGGACGCGCTGGGCTGCGGGTCATCATCGATCCCCGTTTGACGCACGCCGCCAGGGCCCTCTTGCCCTACGTGCCGCGCCAGGCCGGTGAGACGATCGATCTCAATCGCGCCCGGGCTCTAGCACAGGGCTGGGGCTGCACGGACGGACAGCTCGCGGCGATCGCCATCCGGATCCCCCAAAATCAGTCGGCAGAGCAGGCGGTCGTCGCGCAACTAGAGACTCAGCAGCCGCCACTGACAATCAATCGTTTTGGTCTGGCCGAAAGCGCGGCGGGAGGCGAGAGCACGGCCATCGTCTTGTTGTCGCGTCGTCTGCTCCAGTTGATGCCTCTGTCAGCACGCGTGCGCGCCAACCAGGAGGTTGTGGTCGCAGGCCGGCTGGCCACCGGTGTGCAGAGCTCCGCCACACAAGTCCAGGTCCTCGTCGGCCTGGAGCAGGGCCGGGTCCAGCGTCTCGTGCCGGTGGTGCACAACCAGCAGTTTGAGCAGCGCTTGCGGGTGCCAGGGACCGTGGGCACGATCGACGTGCAGTTGCTCGTCGACAGCGGCCGTGGCCCCGAGGTCGCCGCGTTGTTTCCGATCGGCGTCGGCTGCAATCCGCGCCCCGCAGCGGCCTCCAGTGAGCCATCCGCATCTCCGGGCGCGCCCCTCGATGCCGCCCAGATCGAGCAGGCCCTGGTGTCGTTGATCCTGGGCGCTCGCCAGGCGCAGGACCTGCCTTTGCCGGCCGAGAGTGCCCTGCTGACCGAAACGGCGCGCGCGCACGCTCTGGACATGGAGACCCACGGCTTTTTTGCGCATGTCTCGCCGTCCAGCGGGGACGTCACGGACCGGCTGCGCAGTCGCGGGGTTCATTATCGCAAGGTCCTGGAAAACCTCGCGGTGGCCAGTACCGCCGAGGAGATCTTTCAGGATTGGATGGCGAGTCCTGCGCATCGCGCCAATCTCCTGGATCCACAGGCCGATTTTGTTGGCGTCGGTGTGGCTTTGGTGCCCGACCGAGCCGTGCCGAGCGCCTACGCCGTTGCGGTGTTGGCGCGTCTCGATGAGTCGATACCCACGCAGGGGCCAGCCGAGCCGTAGCGTGCCCAGATAGGCGACGTGGTGGCCACTCACGCAGGCGGAGTCGGAGGGCCGGGGGATTTGAGCGCGGCGGCATCGACGATCTGGTCGCGGCCGCGGGCCTTGCCCAGATACATCGAACGATCCGAGGCCTCGAGCAGAGCCGCCCCGTCACTGGCGTCATCGGGAAAAGTCGCCACGCCGAAAGTCGCCGTGATCGGCGCAATGCCTTCCAAGAGAGGCTTTTCGGCGACCGATTTGCGAATCTGCGCCGCGATTGTGATCGCCCCCTGTTTGTCGGTTTCGGGCAGCAGGATGACGAACTCGTCGCCGCCGTAGCGGGCCGGCCGGTCGCTCGTGCGAATCGACCGCCAGATGAGCTCACCGACCTGGCGCAAGACACGCGAGCCCGTGGCGTGGCCAAAGGAGTCGTTGATGGTCTTGAAGTGATCGAGGTCGAAGAAGATGAGAGACAGCGGATGGTGATAGCGGCGGGCTCGGTCCAGCTCTTCGTTCAAGCGTTGGCGCAGAAACCGGGCGTTGAATAGGCTGGTCCATTCATCGACGAGAGTCAGCTCTTCGACTCTCTGGAAGTTGCGCGCGTTCTCGATGGCGATCGCCGCGAAGTCGGCAAATGGTGCCAGGACCGCCAGATCTTCCTCCGAGAACGTGCGCGTGCCGTGGGTGCTGACGAGCTCAATGACGCCCAGCAGGCGCTCCTGGTACATCATCGGTACGCAAACGATGCTCTGGGTCTCAAAGTGACTGGCCTTGTCCGCTTTCGGACTAAAGCGCGGATCGTCCATCACCGAGGGCACAACGAGCGGCCTCTTGTGTGCCGCGACCCAACCGGCGATGCCTTCGCCAACTTTGAGGCGCAGGTGCCGGATCGCCGGCGCAGCTTTGCCCACGGCGATCTCGAAGTAGAGCTCGTTGCGCTCGGGATCCAAAAGCAGCAGGGACCAGTTCTCGGGGCCCAGGATCTGGGAGATCGAGCGCAATATGGTATTCAGGACGTCGTCCAAGCGCAGGTTTGCGGTGATCGCCTTGGCGGCTTCGGCCAGGGCCTGAAAGAAGTCGACATAGCGCGTCATGCGCGCGAGCAATTCGTTGTCGCTTTCGCGCTTTGCGATGATAGTGCCCGCGCGTTTCTTCTTGGCTGCCATGCTCCGCACTCATGCGCACAAACACCCGCCAAGGTCCAGCGTTAAGCCGGAGACGGGGTGCGGATCTCGAATCTCGGGGCTGATTGACGCAAAAGCGTAGTCGTAGTCGTCGCCGTAGTCGAAACGTCAACGACGACGGCTACGATTACGACTACGGAACCAACAATGTGCGCGGGCACGGAAATCGGTCGATTCCGTTGCTGTTTGGTTTGAAGCTGGCTGGGAAAGAAACACCGTATGCTGTTGCCGAAGCAATGAGTGATTACTTGGGCTTCGAGCCGCTGGCGTTTCTCTCCATCTGGTCCGCAAGCCGGCGCAGCCTCTGCACTCGATTGGCGCACCCCTGGTCGCCTTCGACCGCGGCGGTCTTTTCGGCGTGGGCCAGGGCGGCGTTGTAGTCTTTGCAGTCGTGCTCGTAGATCTTGGCGAGTAGGCAGTGCACGTACGCGGCCTTTTCCTCATCCCGCTCGACCAGGCTCAAGCCCTGCGTCAGGGCCTCGATTGCTAGAGCGCTTTGTTTGCGGCGTCGATGCAGCCGGGCGAGGAGCACCCAGGCTTCGGCAGAAGCGTCCGGATCGTCGTCGGAGTCGGCGGCCTTCTGCGCGAGCACGCCCGCCTGAGTATGATCCTGGGCGCGCATGGCAACTTGCGCCAGGCTGATCTGATCGCGGGCATCCTGTCCGTCGGCTGTCGACGCATACGCCTCGACGACCGCCGAAAGCAGCGCGGCCAGGGCGACGACGTCATGACAGTTGTGATCGATGACCGGCGCAAGGAGCGAGCCGTCGCCCGAATGCAGAAAATCGAAATAGCGTGCCGGGATCTCGGCGCCGTCGATGTCCTCCTGCCGGATGAAGCCGAGAACATTTTCCTCGACTCGGTGCAGCGGCACGGCGGTCAGACGGCGTTTGAAGGCGCGGCGGGCTACGTGCAGCAGGTCGAGGTGGGGTCGAGCCTGGGGCAGCGCCAGACGATTCAAGACAAAACGCGTGCATAAAAGCGGCCAGTCAAAGCTCTTGCCGTTGTAGCTCACCAGGCAAGAGGCCAGAGCGACCCGTTCGGCGACACGCATGAGGATCGCGATCTCTTGCTGGCCGGGCTCAGTCAACAGGAGTTGCTCAATCTGGAGCTGATCGTTTTCGAACCAGGCCAGGCCAATCAAGAAGGCCAGGGTGCCGGTGCCGCCGGCCAGGCCCGTGGTCTCTGTGTCGAAAAAAAGTGCTCGGCGAAAATCCAAGTCGGCAAAGACCGGATCCAAAGCGACTTTGGCGACTAAAGTTGCATCGACCTCGGTCGCGCCACCAATCGCAACCGTGCCATGGCGATGGGAGGCGGGAAATTGAGTGCGGACGTGCCGCAGCGGGCCGTGTGGAGTATCCAGGCTGGTGCCCGGAAGCTCCCGGGACAAGCCTTGCGATGATTGCTTATGCAACACCGGCGTTGAAGGGGCGTCGTCGCTTGCTTCGTCGATGCGCGCAGAGTCGCCGGCACGACCGGCACGGTTCCGCTGGCGATTAACGAGCTGATTGAGCTCGGACTTGAGGCGGTTCAGGCGTGCCGCCTTGTCGTCCGCCAGAGGTTGTGTTGGGCTCTGCGTGCGTAAACGCTCTATTTTGGTCTTCAGATCCACCATCGAGCTCCGTTGGGGCCTCGCCTTGGATGATCGATCGCGGTCGTGCACTGGCCCGCGTTCTGTCTGTGCGCTTCAGTGTCAACAGTCCGGAGTCCAGAGTCAACTACAACTAGTGCGGGGAAATCCCCAGGCTGGCAAGGAGGCCGAGCAGCACGCCCTTGCGCGTCACGGCTCCCGGCGTGGAGGCCGGAGCTCCCGCCGCAGGGCCGATGCAGGCCGGGCAGCCGTCCGGGCACGGACAGGTCGCGATCAGTCGCTGGCTGCGTTTGAGAAGCACGGCTCTCTCGTCAAAAAGCCGTGAGGAGAGGCCGATGCCTCCCGGCACGTGGTCGTAGAGAAAGATCGTTGGCTCGAAGCCCACCGGCTGGCCGGACTCTTTGCCCGCGGCGCTGTCGTCGTCGCCGCCATCGCCCAGGGTGCGGCCCAGATCGCGTGGATCGCTCATCAGGCCGACGGCGGCCACCGTGTGCAGGGCAAGCGAGAGCCCGCGCAGGGCGTCGATCACAACCGGCCGGGCGTACGGTTGCGCGGTCACCCAGCTCTCGGAGAATTTCAACCAGAAGGCCGTCGTATGCATCTGCATCTCGGGCAGGTGCACGTCTCCGTAGCCGACGTTCTCGTGCGTGTGAAACTTGATCTTCTTGTAGCCGACCACCCGCTCGACGACGCTCACCTCGCCGAACTGCGCCGCCAACGCGCTCGCCGGCGTGCCGTCCACGGACGCTTTTTCTTCTTCGTCGATGACGCTGATGCGGGTGTGGGTCATGGCGGTCGTGTAGTAGTCGGGCTCGACTTTGCGCACAAAAGCCTTGCGGTTTTCGAGGTCGAGTCGTTCGACCTGAAACTGCTCGGCCTCGTGCTGGTAGATCGCCTGCTCGTGCAGCATCGTGTGGGCGGCACGCCAGTCCAGCTCGGCGATCGTGACGTCGTGCTCCTCGTCCACGATGACTACGTTGTCCCAGCCGACGTTGCGCAGAGACACGTTGTTGGCCGGGTAGCTATCAGTGCTCCAGTGATAGACCATGCGTCCGTTGGGCTCGTATACCGGATGCAGCACCCGGTTGTCGGCGAGGTAATGGAGCGCTTGATCGGAGGCCTCGACCGGCACGTCGCCGAAGCGTTCGCCGCCAACAAACGGCAGCTCGAAGGCTGCGCACTTCATGTGTTGGATGAGGATCTCGATGTTGTCCGGATCGATGCGCGCCTGCTCGATGGGCGCTTCGAGCAAATAGCGCGGCACCCTCGCCAGAAACTGGTCGAGGGGATTGCTGGATGCGACCAAGAGGGCCAGGCTCGTGCCGCCGCGCCGGCCGCTGCGGCCGAAGCGCTGCCATAGATCGGCAATAGAGCCCGGGTATCCCACGCAGATCACGGCGTCCAACGAGCCGATGTCGATACCCAGCTCCAGGGCGTTGGTCGCGACCACACAGCGCACCTGCCCGCCGCGCAGGCCCGCCTCGATGCGGCGCCGTGAATCGGGCAAATAGCCGCTGCGGTAGCCGGCAATCGTCTGCGGATCGATGGGGTCATCGGCGAGCTTGTCCCGCATGTACTTGAGCATGACCTCCACGCTGTTGCGCGAGCCGCCGAATACCAGGGTCGGAACGAAGGCCCGGACCAGGTCGGCAGCGAGAGCCACGGCGGTTTTCAGGCTGCTCGCGCGGATGCCGAGCTCGGCGTTGACGACCGGGGGGTTGTACAACAGCACTTGCCGGACACCCGTGGGGGCGCCGCTCTCGCTCACCAGCTCGACGGCCTGGCCGAGCATGCGTGTCGCATGCTCTTTGGGATTGCCGATCGTGGCCGAGGCAAAGATCACGACCGGAGACGAGCCGTGAAAGGCGGCGATGCGAAACAGGCGGCGCAACACGTTGGCCAGGTGCGAGCCGAAGATGCCGCGATAGGTGTGCAGCTCGTCGATGACGACGTAGCGGAGATTGGCAAAAAGCCGCGCCCACAGGGTGTGGTGCGGCAGGATGCCCGCATGCAGCATGTCGGGATTGGTGAGCAGGATGCCCGAGCGCTCGCGCGCCACTCTCCGAGCGTCCCCCGGCGTATCTCCGTCGTAAGTGATGGCGCCGTGGTTGAGGCCTGCGTCGGTCAGCAACGCGCGCAGCGCCACCTCTTGATCGCGTGCCAGGGCCTTGGTGGGAAACAGGTAGAGAGCGCGCGCCTCGGGATCGACGGCGAGGGCTTCCAGGACCGGCAGGTTGTAGCACAGGCTCTTGCCGGAGGCCGTGGGGGTGGCGACGACAACGTGTTTCTTCGCGCGGGCAAAGGCCAACGCCTCACTCTGGTGAGTATACAGCTCGCGGATTCCGCGGCCGAGGAGCGCGCTCTTGACGCCAGCACTGAGATCCTGGGCGAGCGCGACCGAGTGGCCGGCACGGCCTTCCAAAGCATCGTCGAGCGTGATGTTGCCCCAGATGCGCGCATCTGCACGCCAGGCCCGCAGGACCGCGTCCAGTCCGCGGGGCTTGTCCCAGGGCGCTCGGCGCGGGCCGTCAAAGGCATCTTCGGCTGCGGTCGGGTCCATGCCGGCACTGTACAAATGTACACATGCTAAGGCAAGGGGGCGCCAGTGGGCGCGATGCGATGTGGGGACCGGCCGAGGGTTGACTCTACGCCCCGGCCCGCGGCGAGCCCGCCAGGCGCAGCGCCTGGGTGCGCAGCTCTCCGACGATGCTCTGGACCCGGTCGCGCAGGGCGTCGCGATCGTCCAGGGTCAGGCCGTCGACCGAAATCGGCTCGCCGACGACGATCGCCACGGGGCCCGGCCGGGCGCGCAACGAGTGCGGCGGCAGGCATTCGAACGAGCCACCAATCCCCACGGGCAGAATCGTTCTCTGGTGCGTGATCGCAAAGGCAAACGCACCTTTCTTGAACGGACGAAAGACGCCGGTCCCGCCGCGCGAGCCTTCGGCGAAAAACAGGACATCGCCGTCCTTGCGCCGTGCGGTGAGGTCGTTGAGGCGGTTGACGTCCCCGCCGCCGTGGTCACGGCTGACAGGAATATTGCCCGCCGCCCGCAGGGCCCAGCCGAAAATCGGAATGTGAAACAAGTCCTCCTTGGCGACAAATCGCACCGACCGAGGCTTCAAGGCCAAAACCAGCGCGGCAGGGTCTACGTGGCTCTCGTGATTGGAGACGATGACCAATTGTGCGGCAAGCGTGGCACGATTGGTGTGCCAGAGGACCGGCAACAACCTGGCTCCCAGACAGGTGATCCCCACGCGGCCAAAAAAACGCGCGCACAGGTCGATGGTAAAATGCGGCAATCTCAGCGCAGCAAACAGCACGACCGATAATGTCACGGGGATCACCGCGAGGGCCAACGCACAGATCGTCAGAACGCCTCTGAGCATGCCGCAGCTATAGCAGAAATCGCCCGGCCAGCCGAGGGGAGCTCGTCCTGGACGGTCGAGCGTGCGCAGCGAGCCGCTGCACGGCGTGCCTGGTTCCTGAGAACCATGCATTCTCCTGAGGACGTCTGCATTGCCGCCGCCGCTTGCGAAAAACACCAGCTACTTAACGCGGTAGTGCGACGTTGCTACGCAGCTGCCGCATGACCTCGTAGACGCCGATGCCGACGCTGGTCGACAGGTTGATCGAGCGCAGCACGTCGTTGTACCGCGGTATCGTGATGCGCCGGTCCGCCCCCACCCACTCGTGCAGCCAATCGGGACACCCGGCCGTCTCGCGGCCGAACAGCAGCCCGTCTTGCTCGGCATATTGTACGTCCCAGAAGCTGCGCGCGGCCTTGGTCGTAAAGAGCCAGAGGCGTTTGGGGCCCAGGCCCGAGGCCAGAAACGTGTCCCAATCCCGGTGCTCGTGGACGTCCAGCGAGCGCCAGTAGTCCATGCCGCTGCGGCGCAGGTGCCGGTCCGTGATGGTAAAGCCCATCGGATGGATCAGATGCAGGCGCGACCGTGTGATCGCACAGGTGCGGCCGACGTTGCCGGTATTTTGCGGGATATCGGGTTGAAAGAGAACGACGTGGAGCACGGCGCCGCTATTTTGCCGTGCCGGAATGCGTGCATGCGCTCAGCCACGGCCAGCTCGAGCTGCTCGAGCCGACGCCGCTCACCAGGGAGCCCGTCAGCACCGTGTAATCGGGCGAGCGGCTGATGCCCAGTTTGCTCAGACCCCAATAGGTGCCGGACGCAATGCCGGGCAGTCCGCCTACTCGAATGGCCGGCAGCGGCATGGTGCCGATGGCCTTTTGCAGTACGCCGGGCAGGTTCTGAGAGAGGACCAGGTCGAGGAAATTGCTGATCGCGCCCTGGTAGCCGGAGGCAGAGTCGTCGACTTGCGTGATTTGCACGCCCGAGTCGGCTTTGGGGTCGATGTTGACGAGCAGCGTGTTGGTGTTGGCGTCGATTTCCATGCTGCCGCCCAGGATGAGCGAGAGATAGCCGGCGGCGTGGAAGAGCAGCGGCGCGGCGCCATTGCCCAACAGGGCGCTCAAATCCAGAGTGGCGTCGATGTACAGATCGCCTACCCCGACGTCGATCTGATCGTTATTGCGGCCGGGCATGACCACCGGGGGCAGCGCGGCTTTGATCTTGATGTCCGCGCCGGCGGGCAAGATGGAGCCGAGCATGGACGTCACGTCGGTATCCAGGGCTCCGCCATACCACAGCGCCCACAGAAGCTGATTAACCGCATCGTCTTTGATGGCTGCCCCGAGACCGACCGTGGTCGAGTTGATGGTCGGCAGCGCGCCACCGTCGCGAATTGCACCCAGAGTCGTCGACGCGATGTTGGGGTCTCTGGAGGTGGGATAGAACTGCGTGGCGGCAGTCAGTAGGCCGTAGCCCGAGGTCACGGAGGCGGGGCAAATGCTGGGTCGGCCCAGGCCGACTTCCGGCCCACAAAACGCGACGCTGTCGAGACTGGCATCCACGTTGAGCTCGAGGTTGAGCGGGGAGGGGGCCGCGATGCAGGTCGCCAGACTCACACCGTTGAGCGCCGAGCCCACGGCCGGGGCCACCGTGCTCTGCAGGGTGCTGGTGACCATACTCTGCACCGTGCCGCTCAGCATCGAGGTCACGAGGCCCGTAATGGCGTTGCACAGACCGCTCACGACTCCGCAGTCGACATTGAGGTAGAGCCCCGAGAGAGCCAGGTTGACGTTGGCGAGGGTCACCTGGGCCTGACCGCTGGAGTAGCTTGCGCCCACGGTCGCGCTCAGGGTCGCGGAGGAAAAGCCGACGCTGGCGTTGAGGTCGTACCAGCCGTGCATGGTGGGACAACCGAGGGCGCACTCGACATCGGCGGCTTGGACGACGAGCGGTAAACTGACCGCGCCCATGTGCGCCGCGAGCTGGACACCGCCGTTGACGATGTCAACCGAATCGATGATCGGCGGGGCGAAGGTGACCTTGTTGTTGGCGTTCGGGTCGCGGTAGACGCCGTAGCCGATGGTGTTCGCCGTGGTCATTTCCAGCATGCACAGGCTGCCGTTCAGGGGGCAGGCCGGCGACAGGGGCTGGGTAGCCAGGGTCTGACCAGGAGCGAACATCGTGTTGAGGTTCAAAGTGGCGAGGGCGTTGTTTACCAGACTTCGCAGGTCGTTGGCGGAGGATGGGTTACCGTTGTCCACCGCCGACTGGTTGAGCTGGGCGACCACGCCGGCGCCAACTTGCGCTTTGGTGTCCGGCCCCAGGGTGGTGCTAAAGTAGGTCGGGCTGCGCAGGTAGGACTGGGACAGCGCGGCCACATTGCCGCAGGCATCCTGACTGGTGCCGGTGATGATGTTCAGGCCCCAGCGGCTGGTCTGGGTGAGATTGATCGACGCGGACTTGCTGCCGGTTGCCACCGGGACGGTGGTGCCGTTGATGGAAAGCGAAGTGATCGCAGAGGCGAGGTCCAAGGCCGTGCCGATCACATTGACGGCGGAGTCGGCGAGTGTGCCCGATTGCAGCATGGCGCCGCGTACCGGCGAGCTCAGCGTGATGGTGGGAGGGGTCGAGTCGACTACGATCGTGTTTGCATAGGGAGTGATCGTGCTGCCGGGGGCCAGAGGCGTCCGCACCTCGAGGGTGATGTCGTATTTACCTTCCTGGGAGATCTGGAACCGGCCCAGATTGTCCATGGTCACCGGCACGGTGGGCACGGTCTGGAGCGTTACGGTCGCGTTGGTGATCCGGTTGCCGAACGTGTCATAGATGAGGTAGTCCAGAGGCAGGCCCACCTGCTGCGAATAGCATTGGCGATCGAGCAAATTGACTACCCAGTTGTAGGGGGCCGCGGGCCCGACCGTCAGAGGCGCCCCGTCCAGGTCCGCAATCGAGTCGTCCGCCATGTGGCAGTAGACGCGGTAGGTCCCGACCGTGTTAGCCGAAAGGGTGGCCATATTCGAGCCCTGGGAGATCGCGTTGACCGCCGGAATCGTCTGGACCACGGTGGCCGCGCTCGGGAGCCGCAGCGTGCCACCCGAGCTCACGTAGCAAAAAGCCGTAATCTCTTTGCCGGCGCCGGTCGTGCTTTCGCTCAGGACCGTAGCCATTGTCGGGGTGACAGGGTTGCCCGCACCTTGCGCGCTGGCGATGCCGGACGAGGAGTTGTTGTTCACCGAGCCGGTCAAGCAGCCGGTCGCGGCGCTCAGAATGAGGCCCGTGGCCAATATTACGGCTAGCCGTAGACCTCGCGGTCTGTGTGCGTGCGATTGCGACAACTTTCGGCTCCTCGTTGATACTACGATACCTGACTTTTCGGCAGAATAGAACTAAGGTTGCTCATTTTCCGTCGCTTTTTCAGCCTACTCGTGCCGCACTGCATCATTGAATTTTGACGCGCTGCGCTACGTCCAACGAGGGTCCGTGAGACCAGGCAAGGGAAAAATCTTGGCCCGGCCGAGGCAAGCGGATAAGTTATTGGCAAACAGGCTGGGGTGCCGGCCTACAACCAAGGAGTCATCAGTGCGCCTTCCACTGTCACTCATCGGCTGCGTTGCAATCTCGACCATGACCCTGACCGCCCAAACCGCTTGGGCAGATGCTCACGGCGTAGGGCTCGGCGTTGCGGCCGGCATGGATTATTACGCCGCCAAAGCGTCCGCCTCGTCCAAGTCGCTCAACAGCGCCAGCCTTTCGTGGGGCTTTTTCGTCGACATACCTCTCCTGAGCACGTTCTATATCTCGCCGGCGGCAATGCTCTACCAGTTGGACATGAACGACGGCAAAGGCAAGCAGGCCGTGACCGATGTCGATCTCAACTTCAAGTTCATCGTGCCCCTTGGCGACCTCAAGCTCGGCGCGGGCGTCACCGCAGGCGTAACGAGCGGGCTGACCGATTACAAGGGGCACTGGGGCGCCCTCGGCTATCTCTCTTACAATCTGGTCTCAAATCTCGAGGCGTTCGCCATGGTGCAGTACAAGGAGCTCTTTTCGGATCGGGCCATCCACAACATCCACGGCTACCTGGGCGGAATGTTCCGGTTCTAGCGCGTCCCATCGACCGGCGCGGGCGCATCCAGCTCGATCGAGGCTTTGCGGCCGATGATGGCCCGGTGCACACGCGCCTCCGGGTCGATTTTGGCGTCGTCCATGACAACGGCCTGAGACACGGAGGCATCCTTGCCGATCTGAACGCCGGTGCCCGCGGCAACCAGGGGCCCAACCGTGGCGTGCTCGCCGACTCTCGTGTCGTCGCCCAAAAGGACCGGCGGAGCGATGTGCACGCCGGCGGCGAGATCCACATCTTTGCCCAGACGCACCACCTCGGCTACCGAGCGTTTGGGCGTCAGCGCATAGCCCGCCAAGGGGTCGACGTGCCGCAGAGGCATCTGCTGATTCATCGCATCGAAGTTGGCCTGCAGGTATCTTTCAGCCGTGCCCGCATCCGAAAAGTAGCCGTCCATCACGACGGCATGCAGATGCTCGCCGTTGTGCAGGGCCTTGGTATAAGCGTAGCGCATGATGCAGGTGTTGACGTCCGGCGGAATATATTCCAAGAGGCGCGGCTCGACAACGTGCACGCCGGCGAACATCAGGGGCCGTGTTTCCCCAAGCGCTGTGCCCTGGCCGAGGATGCGGCGGATTCGGCCCGTTTCATCGATTTCGATTTGACCGAATTCGCCCTGGCGCGGATCGGCGCGCAACACCAGGGTTGCCAAGGCCCCGCTGGAACGGTGGGTTTCGATCAGGGCGTGCAGGTCGATGTCCACGATCGTGTCGCTGTTCAGAACAACAAAAGTGTCGTCTTCCAGGGAGGCACACATTTTTTTCAGGGCTCCGCCGGTGCCCAGCAATTCCTCTTCTTCGCTGTAGGTGATCTGCACGCCGTACGGTTCCCCATCCGCCAGCGCTTCCTTGATGGTTTTGCCCAGGTGGTGAAGATTGACGATGATGTCGCGAATCCCATGATGCGCGGCGAGAGTCAGGCTGAAGCCAACGAGCGGCACATTGCCGACCTTCCAAAGTGGCTTGGGAATGTGGTCGGTAATGGGTCGCAGTCGCTCTCCGCGCCCCGCCGCCAAGACAAATGCCTTCATGGGTGGCCTGTACGCTAGCACCGCCGTCCAGGCGGCGTCAAAGCCCTACTTCTGGTGCTCCGCCACGGCGGTTGCCGGCTCGCGATAGATGCCGACGATTCGTCTGGTTACCACATCGTCGTTTTCCCGGGCGATCAGAGTCACGGTGTTCGAGCCGGCTTTCAAGGCCACGGATTCGTTGATGGGTGCCGACACGTGTCCGTCGACAGGTTGGATCGCCGACAAGGAGTGATAGACGACTTTCTTGTCGTTGACATAGATATAGAAATCGCGCAGCGCGCGCTCATCGCTCAGCGTTCCGGTGATGTGGTACGTGTCGTTTTTGGTGACCAGAGATGGCAAGGTCAGCTTCATGTCCGGGGGCGACTGCGGAGCGAGCAGGCTCAGCCCCTGCGGCAGGCTCCTTTGCGTCCGGCCGGCCCCGGCGACAGTCACGGCGGTGCTGCGCACAAATCCCTGGCGATCGCGGGGCAGTACGATCCGGTAGTATCCGCCCGTAGAGCTCGCATCGCTCTGGACCACGGTGCCCGACTTGGCGTAGCCCAGCACCTCGGTGGTGTCCCAGGCGCCCGAATAAATCGGCGTGTTGTCGGCCGTCACCTTCAGTGCGTGGGTTTCTTTCTTGAGCTTCTGACTCGGCAAGATGGGCAGCGTGATCGTCTGTGCCACCGCCTCGCCCAGCACGCCGTCCCACACACTGACGCGCACCTGGGCTTTGTCGGCGGCCTTTTTGACGGTA
>Ga0182027_10006279_pt1 | contig 17860 bp, 16 predicted proteins | sample 712E1DmetaG_FD_121300 | JGI IMG/M metagenome (GOLD analysis project Ga0182027, IMG submission 121300) | Permafrost microbial communities from Stordalen Mire, Sweden - 712E1D metaG (Illumina Assembly) | ecosystem: Environmental > Terrestrial > Soil > Wetlands > Permafrost | place: Sweden... | reverse complement strand
CGAATTGATTCAGCGGTTGTGGGCTGAGCAGGGAAAAGGAAAGAAAATCAAAATGGCGTTGGCGGCATAACATCAACAAAAGGATACGCTAAAGCTTATTTCCACCACATTTGACTAAAGCTCTTTTTTAGGGCCCAGGCATTTTGAGAGCCTTTTGGCCGCAACTTTTTGGCCTTTGGACGGATTCATTATTGCGTCAAGATGCTATAGCCTCTATTGATGGAGATTTATGCGGGCAACCCAGAAAGAGGTCATAACATGATTTATGTGGTGTGTCCCGTTATGTGGCGTGTTGTTGACGTTGCTGCGATGTGGAGCGAGGTTTGAAAGATATTGTCGGCCCCTGCGGCTCGACAAAACTCTTCACGTTCAGACTACTTAGGCAATTCGTGAGCTGTTCATGAGGCGGGGATCAGGAAATTACGATGCCTTCAACAGGTCTCTGTCTGCCTTACGCATTTTCATTTTTATCTCTTTCCCGTGGAGCATCACGATGAAATTCGAAGCGCTGATGCGTGTGTGAAAGTTTATGTGCCGGAGACCCATGGAAGGAAAAGCCAGCCAGTCCTCATTTCGCTGCTGGTAGACCTCCGGCAAATCCTTGTGAAGAAGTTTGAAAAAGAGAACGGCAGCTTCTCTTTTCTCGCTGCGTTGAAATTCAGGTCCCCCGAAAGGGGGTGCGCCCAGCATGTCTTCCAATGCCCACATATGCTTGTATTTTAATTCCAATCCCTTTCTGTACACATGTCCGAGCAGTCGGCGCTGGCGTCTGGGTTCTAACTTCCTATAAAGTCTTACCAAAATATGCACCGCCTCAGTGGTGTAGAGCTCGTCCCACCCATATTTGGGTTCATCTGCGCCGGTTACACTGGTTTTACCCGGGGATCCCAGCAACCACATCTCAAAACGAGCCTTGTCGAACTCATCGAGGCGAGGATATCTTTGCGAGACGACCTGTAGCGCCGCCAGACGCAAGTAATAATTCTCATCCTGGAGACCGGTTTTCTCTCCGAATAGCCATTCACGAAAATCCGCACTCATAGACCCCTTCAGGAAGTTAGAGGTACTGGAGACCATGGAGACCAGCCATTCGCCATCCAGCGGCGTGAACGTCATCTGACCCCGAAGTCCCGTATCGCGGCCATAGCACCAGGCCAGAAATTCTCGTTTCTCATCTCGGGAAAACCAGCGAAACTTATTGGCTATAAGCTCTCCTGCGGCGACCCTTTCGTAATCAGGGCCCAGCCCCCCCGGCTTTCTCACAGTCGTCAATGCCCAACGATGAGCTTTGTGCTTATCGATGTCGCTCATATCGTCGTAGGCCTTCCTCATAAGATGCATGGCAGAATAGGCTTGTCTCGTATTGAATGACGCTTCCTCATCCAGCAGCCAGCTGTGAATCCTCAGCATTTCCGGGCCAGTAAGCTTTCCATAAACGGCATCCGCAATCCCGGCAGATGTGCTACTCGCAAGATATTCCTTAGACCATAAACCCCTATTGCTGAAGAGCCACTTAAGAAGCTCCGATCGTTCAGTCTCTGTGAGGGCATCGTAGAGCCCACCCATTGACAACTCCAAAGTCCGTGCGTGGTCGTAATCGAAGCTCGTGTTAGACCCGACAGGCTTTTTCAGAGCAAGCAAGGGATCTGAAAGTAAAAAGGACGTTCGATTGGAGAGCCATTCAAAAGCCCTTCGTTTGCTTGCCACTGGAATAATGTCGCTCAAACGCATCAAATACTCTAAAGCCCTATGCGCGGATGGACCTCTCGGATCGTTAAGTCCGGTGTTTTCTCCAAAAAGCCAGTTGAGGATTTTTTCTTTGTTGACATCTGACAGATCCTTGAATTTCTCAACAGGCCATGCTCGGCTAAGGATAAGAAAATCGTTCGCGAACCAAGGATCATTCAGCCCGGACGTATCTCCGATGAACCTTTCCCATAGTTCCCAAGTCAATGTCCGGCAGGAATTCTGCGCGGCTTGCCAGACTTCGCGTCGGGCGAAAGGTGTCGGAGATTCCAACATTTCAAGGATTAATGGTAGAGCGAATTTATGTTTCACAGCGAGAGCAAGCAATTCTTGGAACAGGGGATGTGTGGCCTTGGATACCTGCTGGCGTACTTCGCTTGGAATCGCGTCGGGCAGGAAGGGCGCCAGGAATTGACCCAACCTTTCCATTTGATCCCGTCCCACCTGGATGATGCGATCATGCGGCAACGGAATCACTTGGCCATTTGTCGGAGCGGCAGACGCGTTGCCGGCAGGCAATGACGCACCGGCACCAACTTCATCAGCTTTGTCGAGCTTGATTCCCCCTGGTCCCAGCCGAGGCGGCACGGCTCTATCGCTTTGGTCTGCGGTTGGGGCGGCGGGTGATCCACTATTTATAGGCGCATCAAGATCGGGCCAGAAGGGCGCAAATCGCACTCCAATATGGGGAGTTCGAATCTTCCCACCATTGCCTGCCTTCCATAATGTGTAGACGGCATTTTCATCTGTAATATTATCGGGCCAGCCGGAGATGTCGGCACGTTGAGCCATTCGAAGAATAATCTGCACGTAGTCGCTGCCAGCATTCCAAATTCGTGAACGCCCTCCGGCACTTAGAACATCGGACAGATACCAGAGGAACCTCTGCAAAATAAGCCCTTCGGGATCGCCGTCGTGGGAATCCGAGAATCGGCGGTAATGCCGGCTTGGAAAGTCCGCCTCCAGGTGCGGCATATTCCAAAGCACCCAGTCGAAGGTCTGTCCTGGGAATGCCGGCTGGCCCAATTTATCTGCGATATTGTCGAAGACTCTGGCATGAACCTTGAAGTTCGCGAGTTTCGCAAAGATTTCCGTATTGGCAATTTCGAATGGGTTGAGTCCGGAAACACAGATTTCAGTTTTTGTAATAAGAGACGACAGCCAGCTATCGAAACCAGAGCCGGGGCCAACCAAAAGGACCTTATCGCCGAGCTTGAGTCCCTGCGTCTCTCCGGAATCGTTGCCCGGTTCTTTACCCCAGATGGAAAGATGATAGGCCTTGTCTGAGGATAGAGTCGGTGGGAATACGGTCGGCAAGACAGGGAAAACGACACGCTGTCCCGCCGCCGCAGCGTTTAAGCGCTCAAATGGATTTGGACCCTCAAGTGAAGCCGCACTGATGTCCAAATGGCCGGTGTCAGGGTCGGCTTCTCCTACAAAGTATGATGATGCGCTGCCAACCCGCTTCATGGGTAATGTAACGCCACGGAGATAATTCTGAATCAGTTGCTCATCGGCTTGGTGGGCGATCGCCAGCGCTTCCCAGCGAGCGGTCGCCTGCTCATCTTGCTCGAAATAATACGGGGAAAGATCAAAATACCCGAGCCTCAGCTGCTCGGCGTGTTGTTGTTCAGCGCCTTGATATCGATCCATCAGTTCTGGCGGCATGACAGGAAAGATGCCGATTAAGTTACCGGCAATATTGTAGAGGAGATCAAATTGGAGAGCTTCTTCGGCCAACTCGTGCTGTAGAAGAGACTGCCCCTGTGTCATATCTTTGGCATACACAAGTGCCGGCACGTCAATACGCAGAACGGTCGTCCCATCCGATGAACGGCGGCCTCGCGGTGTTCTGGGAGATAGTAGCGCGACGTCTTCCAATCCAAGAACCGAAAGAAAATTCCAGGCATGCGTGTTCTTTATGTCATCGAAGGCCTTAAGTTGTTGCGGAGGTATTTCAGGCAAGGCGGCTGCCGGGCGAGCGATGTCTGAGGCGGCATGGCGGACACCTTCAACCGATCGTGGCTCTGATCCGGGTACGAAGGGCGGTTGCATGGCCAGAGCTTGCGCCCCAAACAAGGAGAATTGGAAGCGCGGTCGACTGAACGAGTCTGCAGATCCCTTGAGAATGACCGGGTTCACGGGCAGGCAGGGAACCAAGAGGGCGGCGACGATGCGGGTGAGCAGCCGAGACATAGATATCGAACGCGTGCGCGTACGAGGAATAAGTTATTCTAAGACGATTTTTCGAAATGGACTAGATGCCGGTCGGGCAATAATTACTGGGCCGAATGGACGGGGTTTTATGGGTCCAACTAGGCCCGGGCTTCGAGTCCACGGTGCAAAAGAGGATCTTTTTTCAATTGCTCGAATCTCAAATTCATGCGTATCTTCGCGGATTTCAGGGAAAGCGGCTTCGGAAGCCTTACCAATGTCAGCGATGCCAGCAATTCGGCCACTTGCGGGCCCAAAAGGGGTCATTGTTCGCATTTCGCATTTGCGCTCATTTGATTCTGTCTATCTCTCAGGCGGGCTTCCGGCCGATTGTTTCGGACGGGCAGGCACGGGGCCCCTGCGAATCTCTGATACTCATTGGTCAGGGGCGCCTCACTGATAAGTACCTGGTACTTTTAGGAGGAGATGCCACCGACGACGACGACGCCGGTGGGGATGCGCAAGGTAGGGAGGCCATCCGAGACGGGAGCGCCCTGGCCGTCTTTGCCGCAGGCGCCGACCAGATTAGTAGAGCGCTTTTCTTACGTCTCGGGAAGTATGAAGAATACGCTCAATCTCCAGAGGCAGAGTTTCGGGGTGATAGATGATCAGATAAGGCCCAGAGGTCCAAAACAGCATTTGTCGTCTTGTCAGATCATGACGGACATGACCAACTCCAGGCATTTTGGCGAGCATGCGGCAATCGTCGTGAATCTTCGCGACAAGACGATCCGCTACCGGCTCCCCCGCCAAGTCCGCCACAAACTCCCAAATCTCATTTACGTCCTCCAGCGCTTTCTCGTGAAGGATAAACGAACGCGTCACGCGACTTTTTTCGCCGCGGCTCTGGCCGCCGCTCGTTCTTTCTTGCGCCTGGCGATATGGGCGTAAATCCGTTTAAACGCCAGTTCACCATCAATCGCTTTGGAAGCCATCCCTTCATCGATCAGTTGGTCCATTTCACTGCGGCGTTCTTCAGCTTCCAATTCCTTGCGCAACGCATCGCGAACGACTTCGCTGGCTGAATTGTAGCGGCCCGCCTTCACTCGTTTTTGCACAAATTTCACCAGCTCCGGCGTCAAATTCACGTTCATGGTCATTATTTTGGACCTCCCTTCAACCCTTCCAAGAAGATATAACAGATTCCCGCGATATTGTCAATGATTGCGCATTCTTTGACAATCTGCAGATTTTACGCAGAGATTCCGCCGACCACAACGCCCTTGGGGATGCGCAAGGTAGGTAAGCCGTCCGACACGGGGGCGCCCTGCCCATCTTTGCCACAGGTACCGACGGACCAGCCCATATCGGATCCGACCAAATCGATGGCTTTCAAAACCTGAGGTCCGTTGCCTAAGAGATTGGCCGAGCGGATGAGAGAACCGATCCGGCCATTTTTGATCAAGAAGCCTTCTTCCACTTCAAAGACAAAATCGCCGGTCGCCGGCTCCACCTGGCCGCCGCCCATTTTGGTCACAAGCAGTCCATTGTCCACCGAACGAAGGATCATTTCGGGGTCATCGGGCCCGGGCGCCACGAACGTATTGGCCATGCGCGGGATCGGCCGATGGCGGAAGGATTCGCGGCGGCCATGCCCATTGGAGGCGACACCGGCCTTGCGCGCGGTCTGGCGGTCATACAGATAAGTTTTGTGCACCCCGTGGTCGATGAGGACGACGCGCTGCGCGGGAGTTCCCTCATCGTCAAAAGCGTAAAAGCCGCGCTGGCCGGGCATCGTTGGATCCTCCAGGACGCTCACCTTTTCATTCCCCACCACTTTCCCGATGGTGCCGAGATACATCGGAGAAACACCTTTTTGAACGGCGTCGGCTTCCAGAGGATGTCCCAGCGCTTCATGGATCAGCGTCCCGCCGGCTTCGGCGGCGATAATGATGGGCATCTCGCCGAGGGGCGCGGGAGGCGCGGAAAGCCGAAGGACCGCGCGCTCGGCGACTTTTTTGGCCAGCGCGACCACATCCACCTGGTCAAAATATTCAAAGCCTGCGGTACCGCTGACTGCGTCATAAGCCGTTTGAAGAAGCCCGTCTTTCTCGGCCACGACCGAAATGGCGAAAGTCAAGGAGGTCCGCCATTCTTCCGTCCGGCGGCCTTCGGAGGTCCAGATCCGGATGTGTCTGTCGATCTCTCCGTAGCTGATGGAAATCTGGCGAACGTGCGCCAGCGACGCGGCCCTAAAGCAACGCTCAAGTAGTTTGACCTTATCGACAGAAGGAACGTCCGCAGGCGCGCGCCGGATCGTCGATCGATGTTGCAGCAGTGAAGCGGGTTTAATCAGCTTGGGCTCAGGGAGCTTTCCCGCCCAAAGCCGGTGGGAAAGGATGTCAATCTCCGCAGGGGAAGGGTTATCCGCAGATGCGTAGCGGTTTTCGTCTCCCACCATGTAGCGAAGGCCCGCGCCGCAAGCCTGATCGCTCGTGAAACGCTCCAGCATCCCATCTTCCCAATGCAGATTTTGCGAGCGCGTCTCTTCCCAGTACAGATCGGCGTAATCGCCGAAAGACAAAATCGACCAGTTCGAGAATTCCATATTGGACGCTATTGTAATTTATTGAATGGGAAGGCTGATGGTGAAGGTGCTGCCTTTTCCGAGTTCCGAATCGACGCCGATATGACCGCCATGTTCGTCGACCACGCGTTTGACCAGAGCCAGGCCCAGCCCCATCCCCTGGACCTGGCCGGTGAAGCTGCCTTCGATCTGATAGAACTTATTGAAGATTTTCGCGCGCTCCTCGGAAGGAATCCCCGGCCCATTATCGCCGAAAGCGATCTCAACGGTCCCATCACTGACCCGGCCTCGGATCGATACCTTTGCCGGCGGTCGCGAGTTGAATTTGACGGCGTTCTCGATCAGGTTCCGAAAAACCTCCTTCATCCAGACCTTGTCGAGATTCAAGACCGGGAGGCGATTGACGCTTTCATCGAGGTCGATCTGCGCCTCCGTCGCACGCAGATACGGCGCCAAATCGGACAGGGCCACATCCAGAATGGCGGCCGGCGATTGGGGCTGGCGCGAGAGCTCCAGAGTTTCCCCTTCGAGCGCGGCAAACCACATCAGTTTCTCGACGAGACTGGCCAGTTGCTGGCTGTTGCGGTCAATGGTTTCGATGGCCGTCTTCTGAAAAGAAGAGAGTTCTTCGGGCTTTTCCAGCAGCATCGGCGTAAACCCGCGGATCGCCACGAGCGGCGTCTTCAGCTTATGCGAGACCAGCGCCAGGAAGTTTTTCTTGAGCTGCGCTTCGCGGCGCTCCTCCGTGACATTCGAAAAAACCACCAGATAGCCGGTCACCGCGCCGCGGTCATTGCAGACCTGGTTGATGACGCCCGCCAGGATGAGCGGCGGCGCGGTTTTGCGCACGAGCTCGATTCCGCAGGCCCCGCCCAGAGAGGGGATCTCCGCCCAGGCCGGTTTCACGTCAAATGAAGCCTCAATGTCGCTCCAGGACAGCGTCTCGATGGCGTCTTTTCCCAGCAGATTCCGCGCCGCCTGATTCCCGAGAACGATTTTGCCGGAAGGCTCCAGGAGGAGCGCTCCTTCCGCCATTTCGCCCAGAATCGTCGACATTTTCTCTTTTTCCTGACGGACCGATTCGAAAAGCCGCGCGTTTTCAATGGCGATCGCCGCCTGCGCGGCGAACGTTTCCAGAATTTGAACGTCCGTCTCGACAAAGGGAGATCCATCCGCGCGATTGATCGCTTCCATCACACCCACAAGCTTGTCTTTCACCATCATCGGAACGGCCAGGACGGCTTTGGTCTTGAACTGGGAGGTGATGTCGGCTTTCTGAGCCCAGCGCGGGTCTTTGGACGTATCGTTGACGACGGCCGGCTTTTTGTTTTCAGCGACCCAGCCGGCGATGCCCTCTCCGCTCTTCAGGCGGACCTGCTGAAGCGCGCCGCCTTTTTCACCGAGCGCGACGTCAAAGAAAAGCTCTCCCGTCGCCTGGTCCATCAGCAGGAGCGAGCCGGTCTCCGCACGGACCACTTCGCTGGCCAGCCGCGTGACCGTTTCCAGCAGCTCCGAGAGGCGCAGCGTGGAAGCAATCGCGCGCGTCGCTTCAAAAATGCGGACAAGATCTTTTTCCGGCAGCTGCATCAATCCTCCTTCGGACGACGGCGGGTCTTCCGCGGCACATGGCGAATGGCGTGGCGTTTCGGAGGCGCTGAGACAAACCTCGCGCGCAGCTCTTTTCGCACCGAAGGAGTAAAAGGCGACCACGTATTCTCAATGACTTTTTGCCGACTCCGCACGGCCTGGCGTCTGGCGGCCAGGGCAGACACCGCGGCGCTGAATTTGGCGAAGGTCTGTATCGGCTGTCCTCGACGAATAACGGCCTCCCGGCCCGCCGGCACTTCCTGGGCCGGCTGCGGACCCTCGGCGGTCTCGGCGGGCTGGACCTCCACAACGCCGTCGAAGACACCCAGGTGCATGCCTTCCTGGCGAGAGGCCGCGATTCCAAACTCCGTTCCACGGACAGCCGCGACGGCGGCAGGCGTATTGAATTCCCAGCGCTGGGCCGTCCCGGCCGCGCGTTTTGAATCGACCCGTCCGCTCAACCGGCCGCCGGTGAGATCCAGCCGGCCGCTGTTGGTTTCCGTATGTTCCATGACGACTTCCGTCTGCGGTTCCAGCACCCAAAGGACGTTATCGGACATCACCAACTCGACCGAACCGTCTTCGCCCGTGCGGATATGGTCCCCGGGTTCCATCGGCAGACCCTCGTGCGGCTCGATCCAGTCGATGGCTCCCTGGGTGAGCAGCCCGACATCGCCGGTGATGACCCCGAACCGCGACTGGTTCTCCGCGAGCGGCTCGGCAGTCAAAGGGAGAGAGACCAAAAGAAGTGTAGGGGCGCACCGCAGTGCGCCCTTCCATGAGGATAGAATTCGATGAAATTGAAATGTCATGGATTCATGTGGTTAGGGCGCACTGCGGTGCGCCCCTACACATCTCATCGTCCCTTCCTCTGCACGGCGAGGTGCTCATTGTAGTAACGGGAAAACCGGTGCGTGCCGCTGCTGTCGGCGACAAAAAACATCATGTCGGTCTGCGCCGGATGGGCCGCCGCCTCCAGCGCCGCCTCGCCCGGATTGCAGATCGGCCCGGGCGGCAATCCCGCGTGGCGATAGGTGTTGTACGGAGACTCCACGGCCAGATCTTTATAGGTGAGGTGCGGCTTCCAGCCGCCGAGCGCATATTCGACCGTCGCGCAGGATTCCAGATACCAGTGCTTCCTCAAACGGTTATAAAAAACGCCCGCGATGAGCGGGCGTTCCTGCGCCGCGCGCGCCTCCCGCTCCACGATGGAAGCCAGCGTCACGAGTTGTCCGTATGAGAGTTTGAGCGCTTTGGCCCGCTCCTTAAAATCTTTTGGCACTTTTTCACGGAACCTTTCAATCAAGCGCTGGACGACGAAGTCCGCGGAGAGACCCTGCTCGAAAAAATAAGTGTCGGGGAAAAGGTAACCCTCGCGCTTTTCCCGGGTCACAACGTCCATGAAGGGATTGACGGGACAGACCCCCCGGGTCTCGAGCAGGGAAGCCATCTGTCCGGCCGTCCAGCCTTCGGGAAATGTGACGCGAACTTTGGGAGGTCCCTGAAGGAATTGACGATAGAGGGCCAGCCCCGACGCGTTGGCCGAGAATTCATAGACGCCGGGCCGGATGGCCTTGTGCCGGAAAATTTTTGACCCGAAAAGAAAGGTCCAGCGATAACGGATCAATCCTTGCGCTTGAAGCTCCCGTGCCACTTCCCTGACCGAATGGCCTTTCTGGACCTGAAAACGCACGGGGGCAGATGAGGGAGACGAGCGTAAAACATGGTGGAGGCCGGCCGCCACAACGAGAACCGCCACGGCGAACAAAAGGGCCTTAAGGATTGAACTCCGAGTTTGGACGGGCGGAGACGGAGGTTCTGCGGCGGGTGTCATCCCGCTTACGACCGCGGGACCGCGGCCCTGTATGAAATGGAGGTCGCCGCAGGTCTCTCGACGACCGGATAAACCGGGCGGGCCGGCAGCGGGACCGGCTCATAACCTCCACGAGTATGGTCAAGACCCATCAATTGGGAAACCGTGACGAAATGGTAGCCCTGACGCCGGAGGTCTTCAATAATTCCCGGCAGCATTTCCACGGTCTTCGGCACCCCGGAATGCATCAGCACAATCGCGCCGTCCGAAGATTGGGTCATGATGCGGTGGCGCATGGACACAATGGAAGCGCCGTTCACATCTCTTGTAAGAACAGTCCAGAGAATCATGCGATAGCCGGCTTCTTTCGTGGCTTTCACCATCTCTTTGGTGTAATCGCCTCCCGGCGGCCGGAAGAAAACGGAATCCTGCCCCGTCAGGCGGCGAATGACTTGGCGCGTTTGCCCCAACTCATTGAGCAGCGTGCTCGCCGTCACGTGGGACAGGTTCGGATGGGTGAAGGTATGATTGGCGACTTCATGGCCTTCGCGCGCCATTTCCCGCACAATTTCGGGATATCGCACCGCCATTTTCCCAACAATGAAAAACGTGGCGGGGACCCCTTCCTGCTTGAGGACGGCCATCAATTTCTCCGTCATGACCGGATGCGGCCCGTCATCGAAGGTCAGTGCGATCCAGGGGTGCTTCGGCGTCATCAAGAGTTCCGGCCGCGGCCAGCGGTGATGGAAAGGCTCGAAGCTGGAATGGCTGACGGCCCCGGGTAACAGGAATGCAATGCCGAACAGGATGGCGTGATACCGCCGGACAATCATGTTGCTTAAGGTTACAGGAATCAAATGATTATTACAAGTAAATTTGACGTAACAGATTAAGGGCGGCGATGACCGTCCGCTGACGGATCATATCCCGGGACCCGCGCAGGCGCAGCTCCACGGTTTTATGGACCTTTGGCCCCGCAAGGCCGATATAGACCAGGCCAACCGGTTTGGCCTTGGTTCCCCCTCCCGGGCCGGCGATCCCGGTGATTCCGAGACCCCAGGTGCTTTGTGCGGCCTTTCGGACACCTTCCGCCATAGCGCCGGCGACTTCCTTGGACACAGCGCCATGCCGGCGCAGCACCTTCGCCGGGACATGCAGCATCACGCTCTTGAGCTCATTCCGATAGGCGACGACTCCTCCCAAAAAATAATCCGAGCTCCCGGGGATGTCCGTCAGGGCCTTGGCCAGCATTCCTCCGGTGCAGGATTCCGCGACCGCCAAAGTCGCGCGGGCGCGCCGGAACCCATCTCCCACAACCTTTTCGAGCGGGTAGCCATCATTCATTCCATAGAAAGCGCGTCCCATTTTCTTCCGGACCTTTTTCACGATACGGCGCAGGCGCCTTTCAGCCTTCACGCGGGAGGAGGCGGTCACAAAGATGTCCAAATCGACAAGACCCAGATGCGCCAGGATCGTAAACTGGACATCTTTTTCTGCGGCGATAATCGGCCGGATCCGGTCATCGACAATCGACTCGGGAACGCCGACGAAATGGAGATGCGCTTCGGCGGTTGGAGGCGCCGGGAACGCTCGACGCAGCCGAGGGAGGACGACATCGTCCAGCATAGGAATTAATTCGGACGGAGGACCGGGAAGAAGGATCAATGTACTTGTAGGGGCAGGCCTCCGCGCCTGCCCGAAATGAAATTTCATTGCGGGCGGGGGTGGAACCCCGCCCCTACGTTCCAATTGAATCCATTGGCCCGGCGCCGTACCGACCTTATTAGCCATGGCGTGGGCGCCTTCGATCAGGAAAGCCTGCTTCTGGTTGGATGGCGGCATGCGCCGGAGCTTCGCCTTGCGGAATTTATTTTTGATCTCCCTCAGAAGCGCTTGGGAGAGGACCAGCCGGCGGCCACAGGCCGCCGCGGCGGCTTCCCGCGTCACATCATCGAAGGTGGGACCCAGCCCTCCGGTCACAATGACGAGAGCGCTTTCCTGAAGCCCTTGACGGATCAGTCTGGCCAGCGCCGCCTCATTATCCCCCAGGGTATGCTCCGCCGATAACTCCAGCCCGATCGACGCCAGGCGGCGCGCGATCGTTGAGGCATGGGTGTTGATCTTGCCGCACAGAAGCTCGCTTCCGACGCAAATAAGTGTGCTATGTGGTTTACTGAATTCCAAGGTAGGCGTGCTGGACTTGCGGATTATTCATCAAATCCTGAGCAGATCCCTCCAAAACGATTTTACCTGTTTCCAGAACATAGGCGCGCTGGGCAATCTCGAGGGCCTTATGCGCGTTCTGTTCCACCATGAGGATCGTCATCCCCTGTTTGTGGATTTCACGAATAATCGAAAAAACCTTTTCCACCATGAGCGGCGCCAGCCCCATGGAAGGCTCATCCAGCATCAGCACCTTCGGACGGGCCATGAGCGCGCGAGCCATTGCCAGCATCTGCTGCTCGCCGCCCGAAAGCGTCGCCCCCAGCTGGCGCTGACGGTCGCGCAGGATCGGGAAAAGCGCCATCATCCGTTCCTGGTCCTCCGCGATGCTCGAACGGTCCCGCCGCAAATAGGCGCCCATCTTCAGATTCTCCAGGACGGTCAGGCGCGAGAAGACGCGGCGGCCTTCCGGCACATAGACGATGCCCAGGGCGACGATATGGTGCGCCGGCTTATGTTGGATGCGCTGGCCTTCGAAGGTGATGTCACCGGAGTCCGGCTGAAGAAGCCCCGCGATGGATTTAAGCAGCGTGCTTTTGCCGGCCCCGTTGGCCCCGATCAAGGCCACGATTTCGCCGGGATTGACCGTGAGGCTCACGCCTTTCAGGGCTTCAATTTTCCGGCCATGCAGCGTGCGCAAATCCTTAACATCAAGCATGGGTCGATGTCCCCAAATACGCCTCGATGACCGCGGAGTTTTTCTGGACTTCGGCGGGGGCCGCATCCGCAATCTTTTCCCCGTAATCGAGGACCACGACGCGATGGCAGAGGTTCATGACGACGCGCATCTGATGTTCGATGAGCAGGATCGATACGCCCTGCTTCAGGATTTTTTCCACGAGCCGCATGAGCTCGGCGCTTTCCGAGGCGTTCATGCCGGCGGTCGGTTCATCGAGCAGGAGCAGCTTGGGGTCCAGGGCGAGCGCGCGGGCGATTTCGAGCTTCCGCTGGTCCCCATAAGGAAGATTTTTCGCCAGCGCATTGCCGCGGTCGAGGATTCCCACCCGGTCGAGGAGCGCGCGCGCCGACTTCTGGATTTCCTGCTCTTCCCGACGGAAGGACCGGGTCATGAAAATCGTGCCGAAGAACTCCGATTCGGTCCGGCTGTGGCGCGCCACCATGACGTTTTCCATGGCGGTCATGTTGGTGAAGAGGCGGATATTCTGAAAGGTGCGGGCGATGCCCAGCGCCGCAATCTCGTGCGGCGGCAGGCCGTCGATCCGCTGGTCTTTGAAGAGGATTTCCCCCTTGTCGGGCCTGTAGAGCCCCGTGAGAACGTTGAAGAAAGTCGTCTTGCCCGCGCCGTTGGGCCCGATGAGCCCCAGGATCTCCCCCTCCTTAATTGACAGGTCTACACCGTCCAGCGCGGCGATCCCGCCGAAGACTTTGGACACAGACAAGGCTTCCAAAAAACTCATTTCTGCTCCGCGTCGAACAGAGTGTCCCGGGATGACGATTCGCCAGGCTCTTCGGGCCCGAGCTCGAGCGTGCGGCGGCGGCTCGGCCAGATCCCCTGCGGTCGATAGATGGTCATGAGGATCAAGGAAAGCCCGAACAAAAGATACCGCGCATTGGCGAAGGTGCTGCCCAGAATGTCCCGCAGGATCTCCGGGACGAGAACGATACAAAGGGCCCCCAGCACCACACCCATGATGTTCCCCATCCCGCCCAGAACGACGGCGCAGACGAGCAGGCAGGATTCCCAGAAGGTGAAGGATTCCGGCGTGACAAAGCCTTCCCAATGCGCGAAGATCGCACCGGCCAGCCCCGCAAACATCGCGCTTAAGCCGAAGGCGACGACTTTCTGTTTCGTCACTTCCACCCCCATGAGCTCCGCCGCTACCTCATCTTCCCGGATGGCGACCCAGGCCCGTCCAAGACGCGATTGGTCGAGCCTTGTACAGACCCAGATGGCACCCAGCACGCAGGCGAAAATGAGATAGTAATAATGGAGGTTTGTCGACAGCGTGAATCCGAGAAGGGAAGCCGGCGGGATCGATTCGCCCACCCGGGGCAGGCCCTTGGGGCCGTTGGTGAGGCTGTCCCAGTTGGACAGCGTGAGGCGCACCATTTCGCCAAACCCCAGAGTCACGATCGCCAGATAGTCTCCCCTTAGGCGTAAGGCCGGAAATCCGACGATTACGCGGATCAATGTCGAAGCCGCCACCGCGGCCGCCACGCAGGCGACAAAGGGAACCCTATGGATAGCCAGGAGCGCGGCGGTATAGGCCCCGATCGCGTAAAAAGCCATGAAGCCGAGGTCGAGCAGTCCCGTGAAGCCGATCACCAGATTCAATCCCAGCGCGAGCAGCATGTACAGTCCGGCGATTCCGGCCAGCCGGATGACGAACGCGAACGACGTGGTTTGAAGGAAATATGGGACGAAGAGAAGGAGAGAAAGGGCGGCCGCCCAGGTGCCTATTTTCGCGGACTTCGACACCGAGTCATTCTACAAAACGGGGATTGACTCTCCCGATTCCGCGCGATCACGTTCGGCAGGAACGTCCCTCGAATTATTGCTTTTCGCCCTGGGATTTTTGGATGTCCAGGATCGTCTGTTGGTAGGCGTCTTTGAGCGCCTGCTGCGTTTCTTTCGACACGTCCCGGACTTCCTCCGCCAGATTTTTCGTCTGGTCCTTGAGCTCCCTGTCGATGGAGGCGATGTCCTTATTGACGCGCGTAGCCTGCTTTTTCAGACGGTTGGCCTCATTCGTGCCGGCCTTCGTGTTCTGTTTGAACAGATTGTCCGCTTTCTGGAGCATGGATTGAACGTCCTGTTCAAGACTCTGCCGGCGTTTGACCGTGGCGTTCACTTTCGCGTCCCAGCGATCAATCATCTGCTTTAAGGAAGCGATCTCCTTTTCATGGAAGGTCACCAGATCCTGCAGAGGAGTGACGCCGTTCGCCAGTGCGGGAGACGACGCCGCGGCGGTTTTCTCCGTTGCGGAGTCCACCTCAACCTTCGCCGGAGCCGATATGGCTGACGCCGCGGGGACGGCCGGCGCGGTCGACACCAAAGGGGCTTCTTTGACGGCCGGACTGGCCGGGGTCGTATCCGACGCGTAGGCGGCCAGAGTGGCGCCAAAAACTAAAACGGTGGCAAAGATAGGTCTCATACGATCTCCTTTATTCAGACGCTTTTCGCTGTACCAACCGGATTTTATCACAACCGGGAACCTTGGGGTCACACCCCTAGCGCAAATATATTGATGCTCCTGGGACAGGTCAAGGTCTCTTGGGCAAGACCTGTCCCAGACCCGCTGCGTCGTTGATAGCAAAATACCATCTCGTAAATTGTGCTAAATCCGGGAACCTTGGGGTCACACCCCTAGCGCAAATATATTGATGCTCCTGGGACAGGTCAAGGTCTCTTGGGCAAGACCTGTCCCAGATGAAGCAGCCATTTTTCGCTAAGGGTGTGACCCCGTTCCTGCCAGGTTGGCATCTTGCATCTACGTCCCCCTTCTAATTAAGGGGTAACTTTCGGCGCGGGTGCAGGCGGTGCGGCCTGTTCCTTCACTGAGATCTGCGGTTGTGCCTCGGCAGGTGTCTCTGTAGTTTGGTCTTCCATCTGCTCTCTTCCGTTGCTGCGGCGGTGATGGTGACGCCTCTTTGTCGGTGCCTTGAAGTTTCCGGCGTAGTCGCGCGCTTCAGTGTTGAGCACTTTCATCACTGCGTCGAATACGGCCTGCATTTCCAATCGAGCCGGAGCTTCGCGATTTAGTTGCTGCCGAATCTTCGCCAAAACTTCCCAGTCAAACAGGGTGCTCACAATCTCCTTAGGGCACAGCAATTTCTGTTGCTCGTAATAGGTGTCAAGTGATTTTTCAAGAACGTTGCCTTTTACCAGCACTGACAGGGTGTTCCATAAGGACTCAGAATTTTTTTCCAACTCCTCAGGGAAATTGAACTCGAACACCAACTCGTGTTCAATACCAGTAGAGGAGAATGTGAGGTGATAGAGTTGCCAGATAACTCCACTGGTCAGGAGCACCCAGTTGATGCCAGCCCGCGACCCGTAGTTCTCAGCCTGCTCAATATGCTTTGTAGTTAGACTCTTGATGCCCGCGTGCTTCGCTTCCACAAGAAATACCGTCTGATTTTCGAGTTTGATGCCGAATCATTTGCATGGAATTGTCTGTATGGCGCCGCAATGTCATCCGATGGCAGGGCGTGCGCCGCACGCCCCTACAACACCCGTGAAGACGTCAACATCTCGTTGTCTTCATGGACGTTGTAGGGGCGACCGGCCGGTCGCCCTTCCCGATGGAAACCAGATCAATGGGTTACCATCGGGATCATTGGGATCATTCATTGCGGGATTTAAATCCATCACCACCAAACGGATTAATGAATTGCGTGGAACACCCGGTGTCCGCGTCTGGCAACGCAATTGCCATGAACACATCATCGACAACGACGATGAATTACAGCGCATGCGCCAATACATCGAAGACAATCCCCGCCATTGGGCGGAATGATGATGCGAACATTGGTCTCTATAGGAAGTGCGATCCGGTTTTGCGGCGGGCGGCGTCGCGTTTTTTCTTAAAGGCGAGCTTGCGCTTTTCAGCGTGATGGCGCAGGTCATCGGTGAGTTTTAGAAAATCCGCTTCCCATTCGCCCGGCAGGTAGAGGTCGATATTCTGAAACCGGAAGTTCGAGCCGAACTGCTGGTCCTCAAAGTCGCCTTCGATGTCGAGCACGGTTTTTTCCGCGGCATAAAAGCGGATGTGCCGCACGCCCCGGGCGTGGTTGGAGCCGGAGTACGTCAGGTCGGAATGTCCCGCCGCATACGTGTGCTTGCCGAGCAAAAATTGGAGGACTTTTTCCCCATCGATCGCGGCTTCCGCGAGGTCATGAATCGCTTTGAGCGGCCGGTCGGTGGCTTTGCGCGCCGCATGCAGGCGCAGCTCCACTTCCAGTTCGGACAATCGTTCGGGGAATTCCTGGGCGAGCGCCGGATTTGCTTCCAACTCTATCCTGGTCGATTTTCTCATGGGGGATATCGCTAAGACTACTATAGCACAGGCGGCAAGGAACAAATGGAGGTCCTATCGCGTCTAATCGGACGTGAAGACCTTAGCTCTCATTTGTGCCTTGCTCGTAGCTCCGGGAAATCTCCTTTTCGCAGAAGCAACGGCTTCACTCACCCCCGATCAATTGAACAATCTGGTGGCGCCTATCGCGCTCTACCCGGATGAACTGTTGAGCCAGATCCTGGTGGCGTCCACTTATCCGCTGGAGCTGGTCCAAGCCTCGCAATGGCTGCAGCAGCATCCGGAATTAAAAGGGCAGGAATTGACGACGGAGGCCCAGAAGCAGTCCTGGGACCCGAGCATTCAGGCGCTGGTCGCTTTTCCCGACGTCCTCAAGCGCCTGAACCAGGACATCACCTGGACCACCAGCCTCGGCAACGCTTTTTTAGCCAGCCAGTCGGAGGTGATGGACGCGGTCCAGCGCCTGCGCACGCAGGCGGACCAGGCGGGGAAATTAGCGTCGACGTCCCAGCAGACGGTCGAGAAAAAAACCGAAAACGGGCAAACCGTGATTCAGATCGAACCGGCCGATCCGCAGGTCGTCTACGTGCCGGATTACGATCCCGCCTGGTTCTGGGGGGCTCCTCTTTATTATCCGTACCCGGTCTGGTATTACCCTCCGCCGCCGCCCTTCGGAGTCTGGTGCTGGTGGGGCGCGCCGATCGCCGTAGGTCTAATTTTCGCCGGGTGGCACGGCTGGGGCGGCTGGGG
>Ga0182027_10006278_pt1 | contig 17861 bp, 16 predicted proteins | sample 712E1DmetaG_FD_121300 | JGI IMG/M metagenome (GOLD analysis project Ga0182027, IMG submission 121300) | Permafrost microbial communities from Stordalen Mire, Sweden - 712E1D metaG (Illumina Assembly) | ecosystem: Environmental > Terrestrial > Soil > Wetlands > Permafrost | place: Sweden... | reverse complement strand
TTGCTTGGAAATATTTAAAATAATTCCAATTGCGGCCAGATCGATGACAAGAGCAGATCCTCCATAAGAAATAAAAGGAAGGGGAATTCCGGTCAACGGAAGCAGGGCTGTTTGCGCTGCCAAATTAATAATTGTCTGTACAGCCAGAAAAGTGGTTATGCCTCCCGCCAATAATTTGCCGAAATTATCTCTGGCGTTGACCGCGATGCGAAAACAACGAAAAACTATAAAAATAAAAAATATAATCAAAGCCACCGCTCCGATAAAACCCAACTCTTCAGCAATGATTGCGAAAATCGAATCGGTAGCGGTTTCTGGAAGATAAGCATATTTCTGCAAAGAATTTCCCAACCCCACCCCCGTCAGACCGCCGACTCCCAAAGCAATCAAAATCTGTTTGACATGATAAGAAGAGTTGTCCAAAGATGAATTAATATTTAAAAATGATTCCAGTCTTTTGGCTCTGTAGGGAGAAAATTTTATAAATAAAAATCCCAAAAATCCAAGGACAGGAACCAGCAGGGAGAAATAAAGCACATTTGCACCGGAAAGAAAATAAATTATCAGCGCTTCAGCCAGAATTACCGCCGTTGTGCCCATATCCGGCTCAAGCATTACCAGCCCCAAAACCAAACCCATCAGCAATAGAAATGCCGCAAGTCTGCCTTTTTCTTTGTTGGAAAACCAGGCTGCCAGATAAATAGCCAGAGCCAGTTTGACAAATTCCGCCGGCTGCAACAGGGAAAACCTGACGTTAATCCAACGGTGCGCGCCCAAGAGACTGACTCCGACACCGGGAATAAAAACTAAAATTAAAAGTACCAACGCTCCGGAGAGTACGGGAAGCGCAAGATTGTACAATTTATGATAATCAAAATATGAGAAAAAAGCTAAAGCTGCAAAGCCAAAAATAATCCAGGCAAATTGACTTTTGATGTAATGATACTTATCCGCAAAATCTCTAAAAGCCACAAAACTTGAGGCGTCGTAAATCATGAAAAGCCCGAATAAGGTGATGATTATAACGGAGAACAAAAGAGAAACGTCTATTTTTCTCATACCAAATTACGAAGATTTTAAATTATTTAATAAAAGCTATATATAATCCAAGAATAGCAAAAAGAAACCCCAAAAGCCAGGCTCTCATCACTATTTTTGGTTCGTCCCAGCCTTTTTTCATCAAAAGCAGATGGAAAGGAGAAACCAAGAAGACTTTTTTGTGAAAAAACTTTTTGGCAATAATCTGAATCAGAGAAGAAGCAATTTCAATAATAAATACTCCTCCGATAAAAACCAAGGCAATAATTTTGCCGGTCAGAAGACCGATTACCGCCAGAACCGCTCCTAAAGACAGCGCTCCGACATCTCCCAGCCAAATTCTGGCTTTATAAATATTGAAATATAAAAATGCTCCGACCGAACCCATTAGGATGGCAATAAATATTCCCAAAGGCTGATCGACCTGATTAGAGGTGATTGCCAAAAACGCAGCCAGACAAATTAAGAGAAGGCCTGACGCTAAACCGTCCAGCCCGTCGGCGATATTGAAAGCATTAGCAAAGGCCACAATTACAAAAGCCGCAAAAGGAATAAACAGAAAACCAAAATATGCCAACCCGAAACCCCTGATAAAAATATAGAAATATCCCAGCTTAAAATAAAGAATGGCTGCCACCGCCAGAGCCAAAATACACTGAATTATAAACTTATACCTGAATCTTAAACCAAAAAACCCGTCATGCCCGTTCACCAGTTTTTTGAAATCGTCATAAAAACCCAAAGCCCCAAAACCGATAAAAGTCAGCATGATTGCAACTACTTCCCAAATTTTAATTTCAACATCCATTATCCCGTAGGCCCACAAAGTCAGAATGCAAACCACAACAACGATCAATATTCCGCCGCCAAAGGGAGTACCGACTTTCCAATTGTTAAACTTGTCAAAAGTCGGAGTCGGCTTGTTGAACATATCCACGGTTTTCTGCTTGGCCCGACGGAACTTCATTTTGTACAAAAAGTCTATAAAGGGAATGAGTAGTACCCCGGTTATAAATAAAGATAAGAGGACAAACCCCAATAATTGCGCCATCCTGATATTATACTATTATTTATAAGCTTTGTCTAAACGCCGCAGCGCTTTTTCCTTTTCCAAAAGATTGATTTTGGACCGGTTTATCGCCCTTTGCATCAAAGCAATAGTTTTATCATAAACCGGTCTTTCAATCGGATACGGAATGGCATCTTTACCACCGAACGCAAAACTATATCTCGCAGGGTCTTCATACGAAGGGTTTGCTCCGTAAATTACCTCCGAAACCAGAGAGAGCGCACGCACGGTTTTTGGCCCCACACCCTCAATGGCCAAAAAATCCTCGTAAGTTTGCGGTTTTTCGTAGGTCACTTTCTGGATGATTTTTTCTAAGTATTTACTTTTTGAAAAATCTTCGGAAACAACCGGATGAGTGGTAAAATGCTCGTCTGATAATTGCAGCAGGCTTAGTTGCTGCGACCCGTCTTTGAGGCTAATCATCTTGGAAAGACTGGAAAAATGCGACCTTAGAATTTGGATATCCTTCATCACGGTTCCGTAGCTGGATTTGGCAAATTCGGTGGACAAATCTCTGGTTTTCTTGCTGTCTTTGGAAACTAAATTTAAAACATTCTTTTCAAAAACTTGTGAAGCAATTCCGGTATGTGGTTCATTCACAAAGTCCTTCTTTCCCAGATCATCGTACCAGTGATATCTCCTGGCGGTAGCGTTAGCCGTATTCATTCCCTGCTGGACTACGGCCCAGGCGCCGTTACGGCTAAAAATAAAGGCGTGGTGATAAATCTGATATCCGTCCTGGATCAAAGAACTATCCACCTTTGCGGCCATTCTGGAGCTGAATTTGAGGCTGTGGGTTTGCGCCATACCAAAATTGAGTTTTTGACCCCAATTTTCTATTTCAAGGGGGGTTTTAAGCGATGTTTTACCTTTTCCTCCGCAGATAAATACCCCCAAGTTCTGTTCTTCGCCTCTGATTGCTTCTTTCAGGGCAGCGGTCAAAATTGTGGTCAGACCGGAAGCATTCCAGTCAAAAGCCAACACAGTTCCCAGAGACTGGAACCACACCGGATCGGCAATTCTTTTGACAAACTCATCCGGACCGTATTCCTCAATCAAAACATAAATAATTTCCCGTCCCAAGGCTACCATCCGCTGAAAAAGCCAAGGCGGACAAACACCGTTGTCCAGAGTAAAGGTCGCTATACCTCTTTTCATATGAATAACAACTTAAAGGTAGCACTGTGGGGAAAATTTATCAATAACCCAAAATTCCAAAACCAGTAATCCATTGCTTGTCTGTGTTATAATAACCTTATGAGCGATAAACAGGTTAAAAAATACGAACAAAAATACTCTAAAAAAGCGAAAATAATAAAAAAAGCCATCAGCCGCGGATTAAAACAATATGAAGACACCTTCAAAAGACTCGCTGCGGCCTAAATGGATTGACGTCGAAGATTTCGAATTTATTTGCTTTAATTTCACGCGCAAATTTTTAGAAGTTAATGAACCAATTCCAGACTATTCCACAAGAGAAAATTCGCTTTTGGAATCATCATTAGCAGCGCCAAGACAAGCTTTTGAATATTCAGGAGCAGCGCTTGAAAGACAAGCATCCATACTGTTCTATTCTTTAATCAAAAATCATCCATTCAGGAATGGTAATAAAAGAATAGCTGTTATGGCTATACTAATCTTTCTTCTTTTGAATAATAAATGGCTAGAGATATCAACCTTAGCTCTATATAGAATTGCACTATCCGTTGCTAAATCTGAAGCTTCAAAAAGAGAAGACGTAATGAAGCAAATTGACGAAATGCTTGAAAAATATATCGTAGATGTGAAAAACTAACTACCGCTTATTTTCCGTGGGATCCTTTTTCCATTTGAGGCGGACTGGTTTTCCATTTATTAGAACCGTTAAGTTCCTATCATTAATTCTCTTTTCCCCCAGAAATTCTATCGTAAAATTTCTCTTGCCATCGTCATATACTGATAACTTATTCGTTGTCAGAATACGAGCAACTTTCATAACTCCGGGTGGTTTAAGAAGAGAATACTCTTCGCCTAAAACAATTTTTTCACTATATTTCTTAAACCAAGGAAATGGTCTTCTCGTAGCTTCTATTGACATAGTAGGAGAGCATACCACGGATACAGAATAAAATAAAGAGTCAAAGCTATGGTTGTGGCAATTATTTTTTCGAAGTTGGTTTTTTGGCCGGCTTCTTGGCTTTCGGGACTTTTGTTTCTACAATTTCCGGCTTAAATTCAACTTTGGGTTGCAGTAATTCCAATATTTTATCCAGTTTTTTACCCAACGAATCAAATTGCTCCTTGTATTGAGATTGAGTAGCCGGTCGATTTGCCGAAAAGTTATTTTCAGATCTCATCGGGTTAGAAACTCTGTTGGCTTGAAAACATTCCCTGCAGAAAACAGGCCTGTTCCCGCTTGGGATAAAGGGCACTTCGCATTGCTGGCCGCATTTGCTGCAAACAGTTTTATGCGCAATGCGCGGTTTGTCAAAATCTCTTTTTTTAAAATCCTTCACAGGTAATCATTATAACACAAATTGGATTGTCAATTGTTTTGCATTTTTGGGTTTACTGGGTTAAGATGGGGTTGATGAAAAAGTGGCTTTTCATATTTATTTTAATAATTCTTTTTCTTGCTGCGGGAATTTTTTATTTCAAAAAATCAGCTCCCAAAATAACTTCTCCCAGCAAGGTTCTTTCCGCAGTTGAAATACCAACCGCAACATCGGCTGTTATTAAGCAATCAACAGTTATTAATGTCCAAGGAATTCCGATCCGCATTTCCTGGGCAATCGTTAATCCACAAGCCGTTGAACTTTACTCAAACCTGAAAGAGCAACATCTCTCCGAACAGATTAAGGTGGATAAAAGTTGTCAAATCTTGGTCAACGGAGGATTTTACTCCAAAGAAAATACGCATTTGGGTTTGTTTATCAGTAATTTTGAAACCATTTCCAAATTCTCGCCAAACGATACCCGCAATGGATTCTTATGGATTAGCGGCAATAATGTGTCAATCGGAAACGATTTACCCGATGTTAATTCAAGAATTGCGCTTCAATCCGGACCATTACTGATGCAAAACGGACAACCGCTGTCTTTGAAAATAAATAATGACGAGCCAAACAGACACATTGCTGCCGGAATAACGGATGATCAAAAATTAATTTTTCTGGCATTTTATTACGATCAATCCGAATTCCAGGGACCAATGCTGGGACAGCTGCCTGAAATTATTAATTTATTCAAAAAACAAACCGGAGTAGAAATTACCGACGCAATTAATCTGGACGGAGGAAGCGCCTCGGTGTTTATCACCAATTACGTTTTGCTGCGTGAATTAAAATACGTAGGCAGCTACTTTTGTATTCTGTAATACCTTCCTTTGGTTTCACCGGATTTTTCAATAAGCTTTTTATCCAAAAGCTTTTTCAAATCCCAACGGAGAGTTCTTTCGGGGACTTGAATGAAACGTCTTCTGACCATATCGAAAGACACGATGATTTGGTCCTTAATAATATTAATTATTTCCTCCTGACGAGGAGGAAGAAATGGATGAGCTTCTTTGGCAATTGCTTGATTAATTTGATCTTTTATTTTTTCTATCTGCTGATAAAATGCCTCCAGCATAAACTCAAGATAGCTATTGGTATTCTCCAATCCATTATTTAAATAAAAATAATATTCATCTTTGTGTTCGTCCAGATATTCCTCAAAAGGCACGGCAAAAGAAAAATCCCAACCTTTTGATTTCAGAATCACTGAAATTAAAAGCCTGCCAACCCTTCCGTTTCCATCCAGAAATGGATGGATTTTCTCAAAAATCAGATGAGCAACGAAAGCGTTAACTAGGGGAAATTTTTCTTTTGAATTTATATAGACTAATAGTTCGTTCAATAATTTTGATATTTGAGACGGGGGCGGAGTCATATAAATAGCTACCCCTGCCTGATTAAAAATCGCGCTTATTTCAAAGCGTAAGCGTCCGGCATCAGGAGAAATATTTTTCATAATTAATGAGTGCAGCTGTAAAATAACGTCCTTTGTAATATCATTTTTTATTTCTTTATCTATATAGCTTGTTGCTTTCACAATGTTGAATATCTCTTCCTTTTTTTCTTCTTCGGTTTCATTTCCAAATTCAAAATCGGACATTTCAAGAGAGTTTCCTTCAATGCGGGCTGAAAAAAGTGAGCTTTTTAAAAGACTGACTCTTTGAATATTTTCTTTGATTGTACTTTCAAGATTTAGTGAAGAAAAATACAGACGCTCTGCTTCGATTTTGGAGATAAGCGACAGCATTTCATCCGTAATGGAATATTTCGGCGGTATCTTCATGCATTCATCTTACCACATCTTGCCGAATATTGCCAGATATTGCCAAATCTTGCCAATTTACTTCACGGTGACGCTTTTAGCGAGATTCCGAGGCTTGTCTGCGTCCAATTTTAATTCAATCGCCATATAGTATGCCAGCAATTGCACTACCACCACTTGAGCCATATAAGATCCGGAATCAACATCCTTAACCTCAATAAAATAATCAAAAACTTCTTCTTTTTTCGGCCCGATTCCAATAATCATACCCCCTCTGGATTTAATTTCAATTGCATTTGAAATTATTGACTCATAAGTTTCATCTTTGGGCGCAAAGACTATGCAGGGAGTGCCTTTACTAACCAAGGCAATCGTTCCGTGTTTTAATTCTCCTCCCGCCAGTCCTTCTGTCGGAACATAAGAAACTTCTTTAATTTTCAAAGCCGCTTCCAGAGCGGACGGATAAGAAACTCCCCGGCCGATGGTGTAAACATTTTTTTTCTGACTTAAAACTTTGGCAATTTGCTTGATCTTAGAAATTGTTTCCTCCGAAAGTAGTCTCTCGACTTCGTCCGCAGTTTTAAGTAAAATACTTTTAACTTTTTCTTCCTGCCCGACAAGAGAATATGCCAGCATTAAAATAACACTAAGTTTGGCGATGTAGGCCTTAGTCGAGGCCACTGCTTTTTCCGGACCGGCATTTAAAAGCATATTATAATCAGCCATTCTATAAATCGTGGAACCTAAGGTATTGGTAATGGCAAAAATCTTGCTGCCTTTTTCTTTTGCCCGGTTCAGAGGCTCAACCACGTCAATGGTTTCTCCGCTTTGCGATAAAGCGATAATCAGACTGTCTTTGGTCAGAAAATCCTCCAGATAATTAAATTCCGACGCGACAGAGGTGTTTACATGTTTTTTCGCAATTTTGGAAAAAATATAGGTTCCCGCCAATGCGGCATAAGACGCTGTTCCCGCTCCGATAAAGAAAGTTCCCTTTGCGCTCTGGACATCTTTTGCTAATTTTTGAATTTGACTTAAGTAATTTTTGGCGATATTCCTGATGACGTTTGGCTGTTCGTGAATTTCCTTAATCATAAAGTCGGCAAATTTTCCTTTGGTGGAAACTTTAAAGCTCCAAGTGATTTTTTCAGGCTTTACCTCCAATTTTTTTCCTTCAGGAAGCGAGATCAGCTGAATATCTTTACCCATAATTACCATCTCGTTGTCTTTCAGGAAAATTACGTCCTTGGTGTGTTTTACGATTGCGCTGGCGTCTGAAGCAATAAATAATTCTCCGTTTCCGATACCTGCGATCAGAGGAGAACCGGTTTTGGCGGCAATTATTTCCATGGACACCGCGTTGGCTACTACGACAGCATTCAAACCTTTTAGGACGTTAAATGCGTCTCTGACTGAAGAAGAAAAACCTTCGCGCTTGAGATTTTCTTCAATTAAATGAGGAATGACTTCCGTGTCGGTTTCCGAAATAAATCTGTGGCCCTTGCTAATAAGGTCTGTTTTTAATTCCTGAAAATTTTCTACAATTCCGTTGTGTACAACTGCAATTGTTTTTGTGCAGTCCAAATGGGGATGGGCGTTTTTTTCCGTCACTCCGCCGTGAGTTGCCCATCTGGTATGCCCGATACCTAAAGAGCTTTGTGGTAAATTAACTTTAGCATCGCCGATTTTCCCGACATGCTTTTCGACCACCAAATTCTTTCCCTGCTTCACCGAAACTCCCCAGGAATCATAACCTCTGTATTCAAGAAGTTTCAATCCTTCCAAGATTATATTTGCCGCATCATTTTGTTTGCCGACGTATCCAAAAATTCCACACATATTTTAATTATTTTTCTTAACTATTTTTTCAAAGGCAGCGTAATATTTGGTATTATTCTCAATGTTTTCCGAAACTAAAGTCTTCGGACCAATCAGGCAATTGGATCCGATTAATATTCCCGGCATAAGAGAACAGTTTACTCCTATTTTTGTATTTTCTCCAACAAAACAGCCCAAGGATTTCTTTTTCGTATTTTCTTTACTTCCGTTCACAACTGAAAAAATTTCTCCTCTATCTACTCTGATGTTGGCCGTCACCGTACCCGCGCCGACTTTGCAATTTTTGCCAAAAACAGAATCCCCGAAATAGCCGGAATGAATATGCACATTTTCCTGAAAATTAGAACGCGCAACCTCTGCCAATGCGCCGATCAGCGAATTATTTTCAATATCCGCATTGTCCCTGATTATTGATCCGTTACCGATAATCACATTGTCCCCGATATAAACAGGACCTTTAATTACGGCATTTTCGAATATCTTCACATTCTTGCCGATAAAAACTTTGCCCTGAATATTTACGTTTTTACCAATTTTTGCCAAGGAACCAGTTTCCGTTTTTAAATATTTTTCAAATAAATATGCCTGTAGGTCAAATAACTGCCAGGGATACTTTAAAGACGGACCTTCTTTGTCCAATAACATCATTCTGGTTTCATTTTTCTGCATGTACAAAGACAGCACTTTCTCAAAATCATACTGATGTTTTTTTACATTCTTAAAACAGTTAAAGAGCTTTTTCTCCAAGAGATAAACCCCAACTACCTTTATACTTGAGGGCTCTTCTCCTGCTTTTGGTTTCTCGACAATTCCCAAAATCTTATCGCCCTCAAGCTTCATTATTCCAAACAATGAGGGAGAGCCTGTTTTGCTTGCAGCCAAAATTGTTTTCGTTTTCTTTTCTTTAGCTTTTACCAGTATTTGCTTCACAATTTCTTCACAATCAATTCTTTCCGGAGAAATAACCAAGAATTGATCATCCAATAAATCTTTTACCATCAATAAAGCATCGCCCATTCCCAAGGCCTGATTTTGAACCGCGTATTTTATATTTTTGTACCGGGAATATTTTTTAAGTTCTTCGCTGATCTGCTTTTTTTCATCCTCAACGATAATAATGTCTTTAATTCCCGCACTTAAAAGTCCGTCAACGGCGTAGGAAATTATCGGCTTTCCCATTATCCGCAAAAGGGACTTGTGACTGTCATTCAGCGGCCATAATCTTGAAGATTTTCCTGCTGCCAAAATTATTGCTTGCATATAAATTTAGATCTTTACTAACACTTCCGCCAATTTGTCGGAATCATGACGGATCAAACTTCTTTTAAGTAAATCGCCCGGAATCTTTTTTATTTCTTTTTCACTCAAAATATCAGACCTCACTACTTTAAAATAACTATCCTTTAAATTATCCACCACGCTAAATTCTTTGGCCGATTCATATTTCTTCAATGCTTCATCGGGAATTGGATTGGAATTAACTAAAACCAAATCCAAACAATTGCTTCCGATATATTTTTCCAAAGTTTTGATGTGATCCAAAGCAGTAAATCCGGAAGTCTGCCCGTATTTAGTCATTAAATTTAAAACGTAAGCTACTTTTGCTTTAGTTTTATTAAGCGCTTCTTTTATTCCCGCTACCACCAGACCGGAAATAATGCTGGTATATAAGTCTCCCGGCCCGATCACCACTAAATCTGCGTCCAAAATAGCCTGAATAGCTTGAGGATAGGCCTGTGATTCGGGCTCCAAATAAACTTTATCTATGTTTAAATCTTCATTTTTTTCAGGTTCATCAATCAAATGTTCCCCGACAACTTTCCTGCCATTTCTATAAACGGCCACCAGCCTGGAATCTGTTATGGTTATCGGTAAAATTTTTCCTTTAATTTTTAAAATTTCGCTGGTTTTTTTAATCGCTTCTGTCTGGGAACCAAAGATATCGGTCAAAGCAACCATAAATAAATTACCAAAAGTCATTCCCTTAAGACCTTCTCCCTTGTGAAAGCGGTAATTGAAAAGTTTTCTCAATGACTGTTCAGAATCACCCGTATTTTCCGCCAAAGCGACAAAACATTGCCTGATGTCGCTGGTCGGCAACAAGCCAAATTCATCCCTGATGACCTTATTTGATCCGCCGTCATCTGCCATCGAAACAATAGCCGTAAGATCAATCGGAAATTTTTTAAGACCGGACAACACAACCGATGTCCCCGTTCCTCCGCCGATACATACAATTTTCTGCATATCCTTATTTTACTACAAACTTAACAATTTCTTGTAAGTTTGATACTGTTTTGTCAGGGGAAAAATTTTCTATTTCTGTCAAATTTTTTGCGTGCGGACCCCGTTTAATCCAAATCGTAGAAATAGCAGGAAAATTTTTCTTTGCTGAAAATAAAAGATCCAACCTATCATCAACAAAAAAAATTTTATAATCAGGATATTTTGTAAATATTTGAGCAAAATTTAACTCCTTATCCTTAAAGACGTGAACATTCTCTTCTTTAAAAAAACTGTCAATTTTCGTATTCTTAAGTTTTGTTTTTTGAAAATCCAATTCACCTTGAGAAAAAATTCCAAGTGTGGTAATTTTGGAAAGTTCACTTAAAACTTTTAAAACTTCATCATACAAGGAATACTTTTCCAGTCTTGATTCTTTAAATCTTTCCGTATCAAAAAGCGTATGGTCTATATCAAATAAAACAAGTTTTTGTTTGTCCATAATTATTCTTTTATTCTTTGAATGTCTGCACCCAAAGACTGCAATCTTTTTTCAAAATTTTCATATCCTCTGTCCAAATGTTCTATTCCAAAAATTACAGTTTCACCTATCGCACATAATCCGGCCAATACCAGAGTTGCTCCCGCCCGTAGATCTGAGACTTTCACTACAGCGTTATGTAATTTTGTCGGTCCCTTGATTTTAATTGCGTGGAAATATGAAGAATTATTGTCAGACAAATTAAAATTATAAACCTCTTCCGGATTTTTAACTTCTGGATTAAATAAAGTAATATCTGCCCCCATTTTTTTTAATTCGCTAACATAACCAAATCTATTCTCATAAACTGTCTCATGAATTGTAGCTGTGCCTCTAGCCTGAGTCATCAATAGGGCCCATGGCCCCTGCCAGTCAGTCATAAATCCGGGATATATTGAAGTCTGGACATCTTCACCGGCCAATTCTTCTTTGTAAAAAAACCTGGTTCCGTCTGCTTGATTTTCTACTCCTCCACCTGCCACTTCCAACCTTTGGATAAATGAAGACAGTTCCACATTTTGCGTACCTTTAACCAGAACATCTCCCCTTGTGATAATCGCCGCAATTGCCAAGGTAACAATCTCGTTTCTATCCGGACCAATTGTGAATTCCGTGCCAGATAATTTCTCAACTCCTTGAATGACGATGGTGCGCTCTTCTGTTCTTAAGATTTTAGCACCCATTTGATTCAAAAGATTAATTAATTCGTCAATTTCCGGCTCTGCTGCCGCATTCTCAAGCGTAATTTTAGCATCTCCTTGAAGAGCCCCAACCATAATAAGAGTTTCAGTGCCGGTATGAGTACTTTTTTCAAATCTGTAAATAATTTCTTTATTTTTGAAATCCGGGGTTTTTTTAATATAGAAAAATCCGTCTTTTGTCTCATATGACACTGAATAACCCATCTTTTCAAGACCCTTCATAGTTCTTTCTATCGGTCGTGCGCCAATCCTGCATCCGCCCGGATTAGGAATAATTGCTTTGCCCATTCTAACCAAAAGAGGAGCTAAAAACATTGCCGATGTTCTGATTTTGGCCGCTTCCTCAAGAAGGATTTTTTCTTTTTCAAATTTCTTCATACGCACTTTGGCCGTATGATCGGTTATCTTCACTTCTCCCCCCAATTCCCTGATTATCTCTACCATTACCATGAAATCCGATATCAAGGGAACATTCTTAATGGTAACCTCCTGATCGGTCAAACATGCGGCGACCATCGCTTTCAGAGCGACGTTTTTTGCTCCGGAAACAGTAATGCTTCCGGTTAATTTTTTTCCGCCATTAATAATTATTTTTTCCATAATTTTTCACTTATTTTGTAGATATCTCCCGCTCCCATAGTGATAAGAACAACATTCTTTCCGTAGCTTTGAGTATCTATGTATCTTACCACATTGGCAAGGCTAGGCAAAAACAATGCCTTCTCACCAATCAAATCCGCTAATTTTTGCATCGAAACAGACAGGTCGGGTTTTTCTCTTAATGACGCATAGATATTGGTCAAAATAACCTTATCAATATCAACAAATGACCTACTAAATTGTTCGAACAATATTTTTGTTCGTGAATACGTATGCGGCTGAAAAATACAGACTATTTTTGAATTTGGAAATTTTTCCCTGAAAGCTTTGAGTGTTTTTTGAATTTCCGTCGGATGATGCGCATAGTCATCAAATAATTGCGCTCCGCTTGGAAGTGTCCCGATAAATTCAGAACGTCTCTTTGAACCTTTAAATTGCAATAATCCTTTTTTTATTTGCCCTTTGGATAAACCAATTTTAAGACCAACAATAAAAGCCGCGGCTGCATTCAAGCGATTATGATTTCCGAAAACAGAAAGCTGAATATCTTTCAAGATTTCCCCCACCACATAATCATTCTGCTTTGTAAAACCGTAAGTAATTTTTTTACCTTTAAACTTTGATAATAATTTTTGCACTTGGGGATCATCTCCGCAGGTAATTAAAATTCCGTCTTGCGGTAATTGCTTGGCAAACTTAAGAAATTGTTCCCGCGTTTCATCCAAAGATTTATATGCATCCGGATGATCAAATTCGATATTGGTAATCACGGCAATTTTCGGATGCTGCCAGAGATGTTTAATGGTTTTATCAAAAGTAGGCTCCGTCATATATTCATCCGCTTCAGCCACAAAATACTCTCCTTTTCCATAATGTCCCGGCGCGCCCAAAGATAATGCGCCTGCTGTTCCAATTAAATAAGAGGGGTCAAAATTATTTACTTTAAGCAAGGTCGCAATCATTGCGCTGGTAGTGGTTTTTCCGTGCGTTCCGGTAACGGAAATTCCTGTAAATTTTCTGCCAAAAATTTCCCCATTCATAAAAATTCCGACTGCTTCCCCTTGAGTGATCACTTTGATTTTTTTTCTTTTCGCCTCCAAAACTTCTATGTTCTTAAATCCTCCGTGAGCTCCGGTGGTGATCACCAAATCAACGTTCCCGACATTTTCTTTGGCAAAACCAATTTGGGGAGATATGCCCGCTTTTTTAAGTGCAATATCGGTAATAAATTCATCGGCAATATCGGAACCGGAAACAGTAATACCCGCTTCTTTGGCAATAATCGCCAAAGGCGTCATACCGACTCCTTTTATTCCGACGAAATGAATCAATTTTATTCTCCTCATACTCAATACTTCTCTTACTGTCCCGTATTCATCCCATGCAATCTCACCCTGACCATAATTCATAGATTTTTCATGAGATTTTCCCGTGATTAAAACAAAATCGTCTTTTTTGGCCATATCAATCGCCTGTTCAATGGCTTTTTTTCTGTCGGGAATTTTTAAGACTTTTATTTTTTTAGTTATTCCCGCTTCAATTTCCGACATAATTTTCTCAACCGGCTCTTTTCTTGGGTCCTCGGAAGTTAAAACGATAATGTCCGCATATTTTGCAGACATTTTCCCCATCAGCGGTCTTTTCGTCACATCTCTTGCTCCGGCAGAACCGAAAACATGAATAATTCTGCCTTTTACTGCCGGCCTAACTGATTTTAAAATTTGGTCGATGGCGTTTGGCGTGTGGGCAAAGTCAATCATCACCGCAAAATCTTTGTTGTAAACAATATCTTCCCTGCCTTTCGGTGGAACAAAAGTTGCAATCCCTTCTCTTATCACTTTATCCGAAACTCCAAGAGTCTTACAGGCGCTTATTGCAGCCAAAATATTATATTTATTAAATTCTCCGATCATGTCTGTTTCAAAAGGAAAATTTTGGGGATTTATATCCGCATCTTTTCCCATCCCATACGTAGTTAGCTTGGAAATTGGAAATTGGAAATTGGAAATTATACGGTAGGATTCATCATCTCTATTTATAATTGCAGTTTTACTCATCTGCAAAAGTTTCGTTTTGGTTTTTACATAATTTTCGTAAGTTTTGTGATAATCCAAATGCTCATGGGTCACATTGGTCAGGACTCCAATTTCATATTTAATTCCGAAAACCCGATATTGATCAAGGGCATGAGAAGTCGTTTCCAAGACCAAATATTTTGAGCCTGAATCAAGCGCTTTTTGAATGAATTTTTGAACCGCAAAAGACGAAGGGGTAGTCACATGAAAACCAACATCGTAATTTTTTCCTCCGATCATCGCCCCGACCGAAGTCACCATGGACGCATTCAGACCGGAGGAATTTAAAATATGGTAGATGAGGCTGGTTGTGGTTGTTTTGCCATCCGTTCCGGTCACGCCAATTATGATTAATTTCCTTGAAGGAAACTTAAACCAGACGTTGGAAAGTATTGCAATCCCGAGATGGTAGAGATTCTTTGTTTTCTGCCACATACAGCTTTATATTATACCCTTTATCGATCCCTATCTCCAATTTTAATTACTCTGACGGGGGAATACCGTAGTAGTTGAGTAAATTACGGGCAACATCAAAAAATAATGGAGCTGCGGTATCGGCCGCATAAATAGAGGTGGTCGGTTTTTCCAAAATTACCAGCATTACGAATTTTGGTTTATCCACCGGACCAAAGCCAATAAATGAAGCTATTGTGCTGTTGGGATCATAATGTCCTTTCACCGGAATTGAGGCTGTTCCTGTTTTCCCAGCAATTCTGTAGCCGGGAAGCTTTGTCCATTGCGCCTCACCTTTCTCCACGGCATTTACCAAAATTTCCGTCATCACCTTGGCTGTTTTTTCAGAAATCGGTTGTCCTTTAACCACAGACGGCACTTTAGTAATCTCTCCGCTTGCATTCTCAAAAGCAGTCACCACTTTAGGCTGCATCATTTTGCCGTTGTTGGCCAAAGCCGAAAAAGCAGTCAAAAGTTCGATGGGGGTAACGGAAATTCCCTGCCCAAATCCGGTCGTAGCCAAATCAACGTCATACCAGGCGCTTCTTGACTTCAAGGAGGGCGTTGTTTCGCCCTGAAGATCAATGCCCGTCGCTTGACCGAAACCAAATTTGGTCAGATAATCTATCATCCTATCCGCCCCAAGCTTTAAGGCCACAAAAACCATTCCGGTATTGTCGGAGTGCTGAATAACCTCAATCATATTGGTATTTTTGTAATATTTATCATTCCAGGTATGTAAATCGTATCCGCTGACCGAAACCGGCCCCCCGCAAATATCGCACTCCGTTTGAGGCGTAATCAATCCCGCATCCAAGGCCCCAGCCATCACAAGTGGCTTCAAAACAGACCCCGGTTCGTAAGTATTGGTAATAAACGGATTGCTATACAAACTTTCATCGTATTTCCAGTATTCTTGCGGCGCAAAAGAAGGACTGGAGGCCATTGCTAGAATATTGCCCGTTTCAGGATCGATTATCCCGATCATTCCGCCCGCTGCTCCATATTTTTCTATTCCGTCTTTAAGCTTTTGCTCCGCCAAAAACTGTATCGACCGGTCTACGCTTAAAAGGAGATTGCTTCCGTTGGAACCGCCGATTGTCGGCTTACGGCTTAAAATAATCGGTTTCCCCAGTGCGTCCGTAGACTCCATTAGATATCCCACTTTACCGCTTAAAAGCCTGTTGTAGAAGCCCTCAAGCCCTACGTAGCCCATATCCTGACCCTCTTGGTTCTTGCCGACAAAACCGATCAGCTGCGCCGCAATTGACGCTTCAGGGTAAAAACGCGTATAATGCTCTTCAAATCCGACTCCCGGAAGCTTAATTTTCTCTATTTCACCCTTATCTGAAGCTGAAATTCCTGATTTTATCTTAACCCACAGTCTGTCCGGCAAGATTTGAGCGCTGACGGAAGCCTTGGGCATATCCAAAAGAGAAGCAAGGACCTGAACCTCTTGATTTTTATCTTTAATTTGCGTGGGATTAAGATACAAAAGATAAGAAACTTTGTTTGCGACTATTGGAAATCCGTCCGACGTTCTAACTTCTCCTCTTTCAGGCTCAATTCTTATCAGACCGCCGTACTGGTCCTGCGCCAAGCCGGAAAGCATTTCTGCCTTTACAACCTGCCAATAAAACAGACGGGCTATTATCAAAACAAACAACAAAACGAGGAATATAAATATCAAAGGATAACGCCATTTCATACGTTCGATATACTCAGTATGATCCTGAGCCTAAGTCGAAGGATCATGGTTTGACTGCCAAAGGTCTTGATGTGTTAATGACCATTAAAACGTTCTCGCTGGTAAATCCGGATTGCTTGGCCTTTTCCATAATATTCGTCAGAGATGACGCTGTCAAGACTTCCTCTGACAAAATAGCGTTTTGTGTTTTATAGGAATTTATTTCCTGCTCTGCCTGTCCAACAAAAATTCCGGAAGTAGACAGAGTATTTTGCAAAACTGCTTTCCCCACAGAAAGACTGATCGTCAGTCCTAATAAAAATATAATTAAAACGTATGCTTTCCTCATAATTTTTCAAAAATTCTTAATTTCGCGCTTCTTGCCCTGACATTTTTTTGAACTTCATCCAGACTCGGGACAATCGGCTTTTCTGTAATTATTTTTCCCATTTTTTTCTCTTCAAACTCCAAAAATTTCTTTTTTACGATTCTGTCTTCCAGTGAATGAAAAGAGATTACACATATTCTTCCTTTTTCTTCCAAAAGCTCCAGCGCTTTGGGCAAGGCCTCTGCTATCGCATTTAATTCATCGTTTACGACAATTCTTAGAGCCTGAAAAACTTTCTTGCTTTGTCCTGCTCGCGTCTCTCCTTTATGTAAGCCTTTTCTTCTCAAGGCCTCTTCAACAATTTTGGCTAATTCAATTGTTGTCTCAATTGGTTTTACACTACGGGCCCTGACAATAGCATCACTAATGGCCCAAGCATTAGTTTCCTCACCAAATTCAGTAAATATTTCATTCAGCTCTCCTTTCGTTAAAATTTTTAATAAATCTAGGGCCTTGACCCCTAAACTGTCATCCATTCTCATATCCAGCGGGCCCTCGCTCTGGAAACTGAATCCACGCTTTGGGCTGTCTATCTGGTGACTGGAGACGCCGAGATCAAAGATCACCCCAGCCACTTTATTAAAATTATTTAAACGTGCAATATTGCTTATATCTCTAAAATTTCCTCTTGCTATGGTTAAGTTTTCCGGTTTTTTGTTTTTTTCTATATACTCGAGCGCTTCTTTATCAACGTCTATTCCCAAAACAATTCCGCCGCGTCTTAAAATCTCAAAACTGTGTCCTCCTCCACCCAATGTTGCATCAATATATTTTTTGTCTTTCTCAACCCTCAATCCGTCAACCGCTTCTTTTAAAAGTACCGGCTCATGAAAATTACTCATGCTTGATGTCTTTCTCTTGCTTTATCAGTTTTTGAGAAATATTTTCTATATTTTTTTCAAGGTTCTCCCTATATTCCTCCCAAATCTCTTTATCCCAAAGCTCAACGTA
>Ga0182027_10006277_pt1 | contig 17866 bp, 9 predicted proteins | sample 712E1DmetaG_FD_121300 | JGI IMG/M metagenome (GOLD analysis project Ga0182027, IMG submission 121300) | Permafrost microbial communities from Stordalen Mire, Sweden - 712E1D metaG (Illumina Assembly) | ecosystem: Environmental > Terrestrial > Soil > Wetlands > Permafrost | place: Sweden... | reverse complement strand
GTTGAACCGTTCTTTGTAATTTGCCACGCTTCGGAATAAATGTAAGGCAGCAGCCGATATCGCAGGTTGAGCATCTTTCGCATATTATCCTCAACCTGCTGTCCGTATTTCCACGGTTCAGTTTCGGATTGGTACCCATGAATACGGAAAATCGGATTGAACGCGCCCCACTGGTACCAACGAGTTAATAGTTCCTGATATTTTCCATCGGTGTATTGCGAGTGTCCCGGTCTGAAAAAACCGCCGATGTCGGTTGTCCAATAGGGCATGCCGGTAATTGTATAATCCAGTCCGGCGACAATCTGCCTTTTGTATGTATCCCAGTTTCCGCCGATATCTCCCGACCAGTTAATGGTGGCGTATCTTTGCTGTCCGGCAAAAGCCGAGCGAGTCAGGATGCATACCCTTTTGTCGGATGTTGTTTCTCGCTGCCCTTCATAAACAGCGCGGCTGACAAACAATGGATAAGTAAGACGGTAAAAATCTCCCGGTCCCAAATACGTCTTTTGACCATGCAAAGCATCATTCTCTGGTTCAGTTGCATCCATCCACCATGAATCTACACCGTAAGCAAATAAATTTTTGTTTAATGTATTCCAGTAGGATTCCCTTGTGAGCGGATTGAAATAATCTAACCACTTACTGTCCGGCATGTAAAGATTTTTTGATACATACTCTTTCCCGATCGCAGAATTCCTATCCGGGTTTGACCAAATTGAGATATTAAAATGTGCATTTAAATCGTGCAACTCTCTAATAAAACCTGATGGATTAGAATAATTGGTTGTGTCAAACTGTGGAACGCCCCAGCCGTTCTTACCCCAGTATTGCCAATCCTGTACAATCACATCCAACGGGATTTTTCTTTTACGGAATTCCTTTACCGTTTCAACAAGCTGCGCACCTGAAGTGTAGCGTTCACGGCATTGCCAAAAACCATACGCCCAACGGGGAAGCATCGGGACGTTCCCCGAGAGATTTCTGTAGGACGCGATGACGCTGTCTGCTGCAGGACCATAAAACACAACATAATCGAGCAGCTTCGCATTGGGTGAACGGAACGTGGTTTTATCGTCCGTTAGTTTCCAGGTAAGTTTGGGTGTATTCGATGATCTGCAAACCACCTGTACATTATGCACTCCTGCTTTCAGTTTGACAAGGGCACTGACTGATGATGGAAGCCATACGTTCGATTGATCGATACACGCCGAATCATCTATCACCAGCAAATGGCGGCTGTCCATATCGCCCAAATCAAGCATCATGGAGTATTCCCCATCTCTTTCGATGGTGAAGTGTCCGGCATACAGCGATTGTTGGCGTGATACTTTTTGAGTTCCAGATGTGGTGGTGACTTCCACTTCTTGCGCCTGACTAGAGGTTGCAATACTTTTTGTAAGTGGAATGGAATTATCAGCTGGATTAAACCAGGTAAGGCCATACTGGTGCCAGAGAATTCCATATCCTCTGCTGGAATAAATAAATGGTATCGATATTTGCGAATTCACTTGTATCAGCTTGCGTGTAACATTCCTCACATTATAATATCCGTCCTGAAACTGCCCCAATCCAAAAAGATATTCATCGTTTGGCGAGTCAAAACTTTGCTCTGCCACGAAGCACGGTTCGCCCATAACAGAGTCAGGCACTAACTTCCGGGTGTCTGCTTTTTCGCTGAGGAAGGTTTTTCCAGAGTGATCTACAAATGACAATTTGCCGTTTTGTTTATCCAGTCTGACAACAATGTCCTTCCCTATTATGTCAAGTTTTGAAGGTGAATTGGAAACATGAAATCCGGGAGTCGGGACACTTGAAGTGAAGATAAGCTCTGGCGCGCTTTCTTCAGTTCCTTTAAAGAATTTGATTCTTACAACGTCATCAGTTAAGGGACAAATGCTCAGGGTTCCCTCAGTCAAAGTAACGATTACTCGACCCGTTATTTGTTTATAGCCTTTCACAACCTGCCCCTGACAAATAGCAGACAACACAGTGATTAGTAAAATGAATATAAGTTTCATTTATTGTAGAACCCCTTCTTCCCATATAAAAAATACCCCGCCGTGAGCGGCGAGGTATTTGTCATGCCCGCCTTGGCGGGCATCCAGTTTCTGGCTTTCGCCGGGATGACGCGGCAAGCCAAGGGAATTTAACCCTAAGTGATTAAAATTGCAACCTATTTCGTCAGCATCATCTTATTCACTTTTGTGAAGTTACCGCTTGTTAATTTGTAAAAATAAACTCCTGAGGCAAGATTCGTTGCATTGAATTGGATTTCGTGAGTGCCTGATGTTGTATAGCCGTTCACGAGAGTCGCTACTTCACGGCCCAGCATGTCATAAACTTTCAAACTGGTACTGGCCGAACGAGGTAAAGAGAAAGTAATTGTCGTACTCGGATTAAACGGGTTAGGATAGTTTTGATGAAGAGTATATTCTGCGGGCAAGGCGTTAATGTTCTTGACCGCATCCGGAACGGCCCCATCCAATGCAGTTTGAATTTGAGCGTATTCTGCAGTTCTTTGAGCTAACCATGCAGCCTTTTGTGTCGGGAACCAGTTTATGTCACCGACAGGGAAGCCGCCCGTAGCGCCTGTTTTCAATGTTGCATTCGTGTAAGAAAGGTCAACCGGAATCGGCCAATCGGGATAAATATAGCTGTCTGGACCAATGCTGACCAAACGCCAGTCGGGCAAAACCGCCGCACCGTACGAATCCGTAGACGAGGTATCCACAATTTCATAAGCCAAGGTCTTTACGTTTGTAAGCTGGGTTGTAAATAGATTCTTTGGATCAGTGAAATGAGGCATCTCGATTTTCCAGGTATCCGTAACGCAATATGAATAAGGTGTCGTGCTGAAGCGCCCTATATGCTTGAACACACTATCGGTTCTTGTATTCATAATAATCATTTGCGCCTGCCAGGTGGTTTCTCCATCCATACTAGCGGAATCTTCCATGTAAACTATATTAGCAAGGGAAGGATCCCAATAGACGAGATTATCTTGACATAAGAATCTTCTGGCCGTGTTGTTTGCAACATCTGCGCTATCAGGATATATATTTACAAGACCCATAGGCAGCCAATCCGGATCCTGTTCACCCTGATCAATGGAATGAATACCAGGGTACGGTTGGACATTAACATTGACAAAGAGATTATTCGTCAGACTGACATTGCTTTGAGATCCGTTATTCATGAATACAGAACCAGCACAGTCAACGAACGTGTTATGATTGAAAATTATTCTCTTGAATTGATAAGGACTCCTGAATCTATACATAGTGCCCTGAGCATTAATTTGGGTACAGTTTTCAACAAGCAATGTGTCCACGTTGGCAAAACAATCGAATAGACCTCCATTACGCCTGCATGGCTGACCGTCCATATTTACAAAGTAACAATTTCGTAAGGTCACATCGCAATTTGAATCTTCGATCACCACAAATACCCATCTTACATGTTCAAATATGCAGTTGTCATACACCAAATGGAGGTTAGGAGCACTTGGACCTGTAACAGCCCAACCCAGAGAGAGATCATTTGCTCCGGGAGTAAGAGTACAATTCTTAATCGTCAAATCACCACCCGCAGTGATATAACCGGTATTTGTCGCCCGTCCTGACACGGCATAACCGGAAATCAATGGGGGAGCCGATGCTGCATTCTTGTTGTTCACCACCATTGTAGGATCCGATCCTATAATCACCGTGGAGTGTTTTGCAGAAGTTGAAGGGTTATTATAGAGAGGATACCATCCGCCAGCCTGTAACTCATAGACGCGTCCCGCAGGAACATTACTCGTATCCAGTAGCAGGGTATAATACAAAGCATCAGGCTTACCACCCATGTCATCATACGTTTTGATGACAAGAGTGTCTCCTTTTACTTGCTTGACGTAATCGCTCAAAATTTGGGCATACATTGTTGATGTCGAAATGAGGACCACCAACGCAATCAATAGGAGGGTCTTTTTCATTTTGGGTCTCGTTGGTTTCTCTTGAGATAATATATCTCCAATCTTATTTCACCAGCATCATCTTCTTCACTTCTGTGAAGTTGCCGCTTGTTAGTCTGTACAAATAAATTCCTGAAGCGAGATTCGCCGCATTGAATTGGATTTCGTGCATCCCCGATGTTGTATAGCCATTCACAAGGGTGCCTACTTCACGGCCCAGCATGTCATATACTTTCAAACTGGCACTGGCCGAACGAGGTAAAGAGAAAGCAATTGTCGTGCTCGGATTAAACGGGTTAGGATAGTTTTGATGAAGAGTATATTCTGCGGGCAAGGCGTTAATGTTCTTGGCCGCAGCCGGAACGGCCCCATCCAATGCAGTTTGAATTTGAGCGTATTCTGCAGTTCGTTGAGCTAACCACGCAGTCTTTTGAGTAGGGAACCAATTCAAGTCACCGAGCGGGAGACCACCTAAGCCGGCTGTTTGTAGACCAGCCTCACTGTATGAGAGATCAACCGGAATCGGCCAGTCAGGGTAGACATATTTGCTTTTATCAGAATTGACCAAACGCCAGTCGGGTAACAAGGAAGCGGGGCCATAGTCGGCAACGTTAGTATCTACCGTTGCAAGAGCGTAAGCTTTTAGAATTGGAAGCTGAGTTGTAAATAAATCCTTTGAATCGGTAAAATGTGGCATCTCGTCTTTCCAGGTGTCCGTAACGCAATATGAATAAGGTGTCGTGCTGAAGCGCCCTATGTGTTTAAACACACTGTCGGTTCTTGCATTCATGATGATCATTTGAGATCGCCAGTTCGTCAAATTGTCAATCTTATTGGCATCCAGTGTGGAGTCCATGTTGGCAAGATATGGATCCCAATAGGCAAGATTATCCTGACATAAGAATTTTCTCGGCGTGTTGTTTGCAGCATCTGCGCTATCAGGATAGACATTCACAAGACCCATGGGCAGCCAATCCGGATCCTGTTCACTTATATCTATTGAATGAATACCAGGGTACGGTTCAACATTACTATTTACAAATATATTATTAGTAAGGCTTACATTGCTCTGGAATCCGGGATTCATGAATACATAACCGGCGCAGTTAATGAATGTATTATGATTGATAATTATTTTCTTGAACTCATCAGATTCCCTGAATCTATACACGCTGCCACAAGCATTAATGTGGGTACAGTTTTCAACAAGCAATGTGTCGAGATTGGCAAAACAATCGAATAGACCACCGCTACGCCTGCATGGCTGTCCGGTCATGTTGACAAAGTAACAGTTTCTGAAGGTCACATTGCAATATGGACTGTCGACCAGCACAAATATCCATCGGGTGTGTTCCATGATGCAATTGTCGAAAACCAATTTCAGGTTAGAGGCATTCGTATATGCGACATCCCAACCCAAGGAGCCATCATTTGCCCCGGGAACAAGAGCACAATTCTTTATAGTCAAGTCACGATTCGCAGAGATATAACCAGTGTTTGTTAAGCTCCCTGCATAACCGGAAATCAATGGGGGAGCCGATGCTGCATTCTTGTTGTTCACCACCATTGTAGGATCCGATCCTACAATCACTGTGGGATGCTTTGCGGAACTCGATGGATTATTCAGCAGAGGGTACCATCCGCCAGCCTGTAACTCATAGACACGTCCCGCAGGAACATTACTCGTATCCAGTAGCAGGGTATAATACAAAGCATCAGGCTTACCACCCATGTCATCATACGTTTTTATGACAAGAGTGTCTCCTTTTACTTGCTTGACGTAATCACTCAGTGTCTGGGAAAAAACCGAAGCCATCGGCAGAAGAAGAGACACCGTTAAAAGCAATAGTACCTTTTTCATAAGAACCTCCTTGAATTTTATGCTAGTGCCATTTCCCAAAACAAATATTGAATTTTCAATAACTAATTCACCGCAAAGGGCGCTAAGGGCGCAAAAATTTCTTATTATTTTAAAAACTCTTTGCGACCTTAGCGTCCTCTGCGGTCAGATTACAAGATTTAATATTAGAAACAGCACCAGTCAACACAGGCGAGACGACTCCGCCTCGCCCGCGTTTCGAAATTGCTATTTTGTCAAAAGCATTTTTTTAACTTGATCCTTCCCGGGCTCCGTCAAGCGGTAGAAATAAACGCCGCTTGCGAGTCTCGTGCCATCAAAGGTTGCCACGTGGGCGCCGGCATTTTGAATTTCATTCACAAGCGTTGCCACTTCTCCTCCGAGCACATTGTAAACTTTCAGGTTCACATGAGCTGCGAATGGGAGTTGATACTCGATCTGCGTCGAAGGGTTGAATGGATTCGGATAGTTTTGGTCAAGCCTGAATGCGGCTGGCATTTCGCCGGGGGCTGCGTTTACCGATGTAACTATCTCAGACAACGGCCGCCGCCAGACACCCCCTCCTTCAGTGCCGGCAAGGAGAACCGTGTCGCTCACAGCTAAGGAGTAAACATATAGGGCAGTCAATCCTGTATTGACGTCGGTCCAGCTTGTTCCGTTGTCCGTCGAAAGAACGACACCACCGCCATAAGTCCCGGCAAAGAGATTTGTCCCAATGACTGCAAATGCTGCCACATCCCGGTTCGTCAAACCTGTATTGACCGCAGTCCAGCTTGTTCCGTTGTTAGTAGAACGAAAAACGCCGCCTCCCCAGGTCCCGGCAAAAAGATTACCTCCTTTCACGGCAAGAGCATAAACAGTCTTGTTCGTCAGCCCCGAATTGACCGCGGTCCAGCTTTTGGCGCTGTCGGCCGATAGGAACACACCCCCTTCAGTCCCTGCGAATAGATTCGTGCCCGAAACGGCAAGGGACCAGACAACGGAGTTTGTCAAGCCCCTGTTGATTCCGGTCCAACCGGTGCCGTTGTTTGTCGAAAGGAAGACTCCTCCGACACCAACCCCGGCAAAGAGATTCGTGCCCGATACGGCAAGAGATAAGACAATCGTGTTCGTCAGACCGGTATTGACCGCACTCCAGCTTGTGCCGTTGTTCGTTGAGAGGAATACGCCTTCATAGGTTCCGGCAAAGAGATTGCCACCGGAGCGGAGAAGAGCATCAACATAACCTGCATAGATCGAGGTCCAGCTCGTGCCGTTGTTTGTAGAAAGATAGACGCCGCCATCTACTCCGGCAAAGAGGTTCGTGTCCGAGACGGCAAGAGAATAAACCCTCACTGCAAATGGTCCATTGGTCTGCACCCATTGGGCGTATGCCGGCCTGACTACCGTCGAGGTAATGGCGGCAAATATCACAAGGCAAACTGTTTTCTTCATAGAAAAGCTCGCTTCTCATGATTTTCTTGAAGGGCAACTGCATCTGACAACCGTAAAAATGTAGCAGCCTGTATTTTCCCTGACGAAAATTGTCACATTTAAACATTTTCGATTAAGTACCCCGGCAAGAAGTTCTCACAATGACTCCGTAAAAGTATACTGCATAACTTTTCCAACGTCAATTGATTTTCGTCGAATTGCGGAATACGTCGCCCAAATGCGGAAATTCATGTTATGTTGCCTGCAGAATTATGAAATTCCTCGAAACGATTTTCTAGACTCCACACGTCCTATAAACGTGCATAAATAGAGGAATTGCCAATTACTCTAGTGAGGGCCTTTAATGATGAGGAAGAAGGGTGAGAATATACAAAGCATATTCTCCGTTGTAGGAATTTCAGCCAGCTTTTTCAGTTATTGACGCGGGCGAATAACGCGGACTCTATATCCACTTACCGGAACTTCTTTAGAACGCGATGAACAATTGTGTCGAAACAGGGTTTGCTCTTCGCTTTCAAATCATCTGCTTGGACTGGAAGCTATATTGCTAGTGCTATTTCCCAAAACAAATATTGTATATTTCAATAACTAATTCACCGCAAAGGTCGCTAAGGACGCACAGATTTCTTAGTATTTTTACAAAATCTTCTTTGCGACCTTAGCGTCCTCTGCGGTTATAATACAAGATTTAATATCGTAAACGGCACTAGTAGTCCCGGTAGACTTTGTTTGGAGAAATCCGTAAGGTTTGTAGCAGAGGAGATTGAAAATCACGAAAAAACGAATTACCAGATAGTCCCTCGCAACTTCGCTGCGTACGTTCGACTTACTTTCACCTTAGACTTATCCATCAGTATCGCTATGAATCCTCCTTCACCATCTCTCTCAAGGTGCTCAATTGAGCTTGTCGCAATTATGGAGGAACGATGCACGCGCATAAATTTGGAGGAATCCAACTTTCCTTCGAGCACATTCAGGCTTAAGTTACAAAGATAGATGCCGGTATTTGTGTGCAATTGAGTATAATCGCCATCAGCTTCGATCCACAAAATGTCGTTTAGCTGAACCGAAATAATCTTCCTTCCGACACTGACAAAGATGCGTTTTGGATAATCTTCTGGCTCTTTCGATTGCTGCACGACACGCAATAACCCACCCAACTCGTCATTGGATTTTGTACTTCGGTCGACTACTTTTTGAATCGCTTTAGAAAATCTCTTCTTATCATATGGCTTGAGAAGATAATCAATTGCATTGACCTCGAACGCTTTCAGCGCATAATCACCGTATGCTGTTGTGAAAATGATACGAGGCATAAGATCTATGTGCTCCAGGACTTCAAATCCATCCATACCCGGCATCCTAATATCGAGAAAGACCAGGTTGGGATTTTCCTCGTTGATCGCCTTAACCGCTTGCTTGCCATTTTTACACTCTCCAACTATTTCTATATCAGGAAAATCTTGGAGATATTCTTTAATCAGTTTTCGGGCTAAAGGCTCGTCATCAACTATTATTGTTGAATACTTTTTCCTCATTGTGATGGCAGTACAAAAGTGACTTCACATCCGGAATTCTTGAGTGAACTAATTTTAAGCCCGGCTGAATCGCCATACATTCTTCGCAAGCGAGCATCTATATTCTTCAAACCGATACCGCCTGCCGTCGACAGCGGATCAGTGGACGATAAGCCTACACCCGTATCGGAAACTCGAAATACAACTGCATCTTTATTTTTTTGAATGTGCACAGTAACCCTTCCTCCTTCTTCCAGCGGTGCAATGCCATGCTTGATTGCATTCTCAACGAGTGGCTGGAGAATCATCGGCGGTACTGGAAATGTGGCAAGTGATTGATCAACCCGAAACTCGGTTGCGAGTCTATCTCCCATTCTTTTCGATTCCAAATCAACATAATCTCTTACAAATTGGAGTTCCTTCTGCAAAGGCACCAGGTCATTTTTAGAACCTTCTATCACGTACCTGAGCATATCACCAAGTTCTGCAATCATAGTACGTGTTTCTTCTGCATCTGTTGAGGCCATCTCACTAATGCTGTGAAGTGTGCCAGAGAGAAATTGAGGATTGATTTGCGATCTCAATATTGCAAGCTCTCGCTCCTTCTGAAGAGTCAACAGTTCCTGAGTGATCCTCTCTTTGACACGCAACTTTCTCAGGATTTCATAATTATGGTACAAAGCAAATTGCATGATATAGATGAAGAGATCGAACAAAAGCCATCCGGGGTTATCACGTAATTGTTCTGCGTACACTTTGTTTCCGAACCCTGCGGCCACATAATGCTGACACCCAAGATCCAAACCCACATATATGGGACCAAGAAAAAGATGTGCAAGCCCCTTCCAGTACCATCGTTTTTCATCCATCCACCGAATGACAATGAGCCATATTGGTACACTGAGAACTAACTTCACTAGGCCTTGAAGTGTTTGCCAGAGCAACGACGTGAAGAAAGGAGCTTGGATTGACTGAAGACACGCATTGAGAAGTATATAAATACACCATGAACACAGAACGATCGCTATGCCTCGCTTTGTGATGCGCGGCTTGGAAGATTCTTCCGATAGCTGAACAGGAGAGGTTGCTATTTTTATTGTTCCATTATCCATTCTTCAATACGTATTACTCCATCAAAAGAAAGTGTTTCATCCAACCATGTTCTGAATTGGTTTCCAACGTGGCTCTCCTATTTGACGAGTAAGTCATTTCTACCGCTCTTCGCTACAATTGCATATTTTTACTTCAGAAGCAAAAGTTACTTCACAGCCCCGTAAATCCCGGCCTGTCCCGAAAGGGATCCTACGGAAAGTATATAGAAATACACTCCGCTGGGCAAGTTGCATGCGTTGAACCTGGCTGAGTAATTCTTCTTCATTTTGACGGCAGTAAAAAAGCGACTTCACATCCGGAAATCCTAAGTGAACTAATCTTTAGCCCGGCTGAATCACCAAAAAGTTTTCGTAGGCGAGCATCTATGTTCTTCAAACCGATACCGCTCGGTGTCGACAACGGATCAATAGACGATAAACCCACACCCGTATCGGAAACTCGGAATGCAACCGCATCCCCATTCTTCTGAATTTGGACAATGACCTTCCCTCCTTCTTCAAGCGGCGCAATTCCATGCTTGATTGCATTCTCGACGAGCGGTTGGAGAATCATCGGTGGCACTGGAAACGAAGCCAGCGATTGATCAACCTGAAATTTAACTGCGAGTCTATCTCCCATCCTTTTCGATTCCAGATCGACATAATCTTTAACAAATTGTAGTTCCTTTTGCAAGGGCACCAGGTCATTCTTAGTGCCTTCTACCACGTACCTGAGCATATTGTCAAGTTGTGCAATCATGGCACGTGTTTCTTCTGCGTCTGTTGATGCCATGGCACTAATGCTATTGAGTGTGTTAAAGAGAAAATGAGGATTGATTTGCGATTTCAATATCGCAAGTTCTTGCTCTTTCTGAAGAGTCAATAACTCCTGGGTAATCCTCTCTTTGATGCGCAACTTTCTCTGGATCTCATAACTGTGGTACAAAGTGAACTGCAGAACGTAGATGAAGATATTGGCGAACCAAAGCCCGCTGGGACTAACCCGCAATGGTTCAGCATATACTCTGCTTCCAAACCACAGAGCCGCATAATACTGATACCCAAAATTTAAGGATACGTATGCAAGACCGAGAACAAGGTGAGCAAGGCCCTTCCAATACCATGGTTTTTCATGCATCCAACGAACAACAATGAACCACACTGGCACGCTCAAAATAAGCTTCACTGCGCTTTGAAGTGTCTGCCAGAACAACGACGTCAAAAAAGGAATTCGAAACGAAAGAACAGGTGGAATAGCAGTATACAGCGAATAAAGGCACCAAAGAGCTATGACAATGGCTACACCTCGCTTCGTAATCTGCGGCTTGGAAATTTCTTCTGATATCTGAACAGGAGAGACTGTTATTTTTGCTGTTCTATTATCCATTCGTCAATATGTTAGTGCGAACAATTATCAAAAGCTATGGACCTTCTTTTGACTTTTTAAGACTCTTCACACCCCGTGCGTGACAACTAGAGGTAAATAGATCAATGATTAAAGAAGGTTATGAGTTTTATTTTTTGAGCCAATTCTCTTTTAGATTATTAATACCTCTTCATTAACTATTGAAACCAGACTGACAGGTTTCCTTATTTTACTTGAATTAAAACCTCAGCCGTCTGAAGACCTTCGGATTCAGCGGAAAGACGGATTGTACCTCGTTCGCGTTTCGATTGAACTATCGCTAAACAGAGTCCGTGAAATGCCTTTCGCTCTTTAGCTTTAAAGTATTCGTGGCTTACGGGGTTGCCATTGCCCACGCCGGCGATGACGCCCGTACCTTCAATTTTAAATTTCACAAGGTTGTCGGCGTCGGGGCAGACACGTCCATCTTTGTCCACAATCTCAATTTTGATATTCGAAAGGTCGTCCCCATCCGCGTTGATCTCCGTGTGGTCCGGCGTCAACACTATTTTGGCCGGAACGCCGGCTGTTTGGACTTCGTCCGTGCATACCGTCTTCCCGTCTTTTTTTGCAATTGCTTTTAAAGTTCCGGCAGCATACGGAACCTTCCATACAACATGGTAATCTCTTGTATCGCTGAATTTCTTTTCGCCAAGTGATTTTCCGTTCAAAAACAGCTCCACCGATTCACAATTGCTGTAGCACCAGACGGGAATTTCCTGACCTTCAAAACCCTGCCAATTCCAGTGCGGAAGAATGTGAACCATGGGTTTGTCGGTCCACTGGCTCTGGTAAAGATAGTAACGGTCTTTCGGAAAGCTGCATAAATCAACAATACCGAAGTAGGAACTGGCTGAAGGCCATGGGAAAGGTGAAGGTTCACCGATGTAATCGAACCCTGTCCAAACGAATTGCCCCGCAACCCAGGGAGCGTTTTTGATTGCCCTGAGGGTTGATTCTGCAGTGCTGTCATCGTACGAAGAACACTGGTTGTGCAGTTCTCTTCTGATGTTGAGTGCGCCGCTGTCCCGGACAAGGTTGTATTCTCCGCGGGTGCTGACAGCCGATGCGGTTTCAGAAGCGAGCAGTTTTCCCTTCCCCTGTAAAAGCTTGTAAAATGACATTTGATAATTTATGCCGAACACGTCGAGCGGTTTTGAAAAACCGTTTGCAATGGCTGCGGCCGGAGTATTGCAGGCCGAGGTCACAGGCCGCGTCGGATCTTCCCTGTGACAGATATCCACAAGCCGCTTCGACATGTCGTATGCATCGGCATTCTCCTGTTCCGGGATTTCGTTGCCGATGCTCCAGAGAATAATGCTGGGATGATTTCTGTCGCGATGGATCATATCTGTAAGATCTCTTTCGCTCCACTCGTCAAAAAACCTGCCGTAACCGTACATCGTTTTTGGTCGTTTCCACTCATCGAACGCTTCGTCCATCACCAAGAACCCTATGCGGTCGCACAAATCAAGCAATGCAGGATCGGGCGGATTATGGCTCGTGCGTATAGCGTTGCATCCCATGCTTTTCAAAATTTCCAATTGACGCTCAATGGCTCTCTTGTGCACGGCGGCTCCCAAACTGCCAAGATCATGGTGATCGCATACGCCCTTTACATCCACGTGTTTGCCGTTTAAGAAGAATCCTTTGTCTATCGTGAATTCAATCGTGCGGATACTGAAAGGTGTGACGCCGGCATCCACTGCCCGGTCGTTCGTTCGTACTATGGATTCAACGCGGTAAAGCCGGGGATTTTCCAGCGACCACAAATGTGGTTTTGGAACTTTGAGAAACTGTTCGAAAACGCATGTGCTGTCCGCCTTCACTGTTTGAGTCGAGCTGCTGCTTGTCACTTTGGTTCCCGTATCATCCACAACGGCGGTTTCAAGCATTACCTGTTGAGCCGAGCCGGATTGATTCTGGATCTCCGTTTCAATGCGAACCGTTGCTTCATTTTCAGTCACTTCCGGTGTGGTAACATACGTTCCCCAGTGCGTTATATGAACCGGGTCTGTAACTGTCAGACGCACGTGCCGGTAAATACCTGCGCCTGAGTACCAGCGCGAGCACGGCTGCTGCACTCTGGCCCGGACTGCCAGCACATTTCTTTCGCCGCCGAATTTCAGATGCGGAGTCAATTCGTACTGAAAGCTGGAATAACCGTACGGCCGGTTGCCGAGGTGCACACCATTGATCCAAACGTCGCTATTCATATACACGCCGTCGAATTCGATGAAGACGCGTTTGCTTTGAACGTTCCCCGGTAATCTGAACTCTTTTCTGTACCAGCCCGTGCCAGCGTTTATGTATCCCCCGCCGCTTCCGCTGGGAGAAGTCGATTCAAATATTCCCTCCGTTACTTTCGTTCCATCATCATAGATGCCGCCTGGGCCTACGCCATTGAACACTCGGACGGCAATGATGTTTTTGCCGCCGTAATGGATAATTTCATGAGGAACTTTATAATGCCGGGCGACATCCCAGGCAGTCACATACTGGGGTGGGAAATGACCTAAGCCGCCCACTTTCACGCCGTTGAAAAAAGTTTCGTCGGCGTCGTCAATTTTACCAGCGTTGAGGAAGACGTCCTTCCCCTGCAAATCAGCAGGGATGGTCAGTTCACGGCGGAACCAGCCGTACACGTTCTCCTCTGTGTAGTTCGAATGTTCCTGCCATGTCGCGGGAAGCTTTACGGTCTGCCAGGAGCGGTCGTTAAAATCGGGGTTCTTCCAAAGCGTATCGTCGCCTTTATTGAACTTCCATTCTCCCCTGACGACAGGCAGCTCCGATGCATCCTCGACGATTGCTTCGGAATGAGCAAGTCCTTCAATGCTCCAGTCGTGGGGAACATCCACCTTGAGCCACGACGCGTCATTGTATTCCGGTCGTTCGGCACCGGTGATTTCACCCGCGCAAAAACGCCAGGCCGTATCAAACGATTGAGTATGTCTCGTTTCTCCGGCGCTTGCGCGTCCGCTAGTCAAGGTCGCGATTAGGGACGCGATGACCAAACACATGACCGATAATTTTTTGAAGTTCAACATGGAATTAATCCTCACTTGGTAATGAATACAATAGAACAAATTGATCGAATTATTTTCAACAACTACTGGCGACACTAAAGGCTAACCGCAACCTTTTTACCACTATACCTCACGACTCTATCATACACAGCAGTGGTATCCATCCCGCCACCTTTGTTCTTAGAAACCCAGACAATACTAAATTTCCGCTCATTGAGCAATCCGAGAAATGAACCTTTTCGGTCGTTGACGGTTAAAACTTTTTTCACGTCATCCCAGGTAAACGTAATGGTAGAATACATCCCTGTCCTCATTCGATTTTGAACACGATCGACGTCGCGAACGATATTTCCGCCGGACAAGTGATAGCCAGGCCGTCAGTTTCCTGTTTCCATTGCACTTCGCCCTCGTGTCCGAGCAGAGTCACTGTTTTAACTGGCCGGGTAAAGTATTTCGCATCCGTGCCGAGTGACTTGATTTTCAGCTGCGTTCCGGGTGCTGGCACCGTCATGCAAAACGCGTAGAGAGCACCGTTCTTTCCAATCGTGAAACGGAAGTCCTGAGAATCGAACTTGAAGTCCGCGTGACGACGTTCCAGTTTTCCTCCAGGAAGCATCTTCAGCTTGCCGTTTGACCTGCCCCCATATTGTGTGCCAGTGCACAATTTAATTTGTGCTTCAGGCATGGGCAAGCTGAAGATGATAAAATGTCTCTGGTGCCGACGGTCGACGACCTAAAGAACTATGCGGTCTGATCGTGTTGTAATATTTCCTCCAACGTTCCGTAACCACTCTAGCCTCCGTCAGCGTATCGAAGACCTCTCCGTTAAGCAACTCGTCTCTGAACTTCCCGCTAAATGATTCGATGTATCCGTTCTCCCACGGACTTCCTGGTTCGATGAACAGTGTCTTCACCGAGTCTTCCCGGCCATGATCGTACAGTATCCGCAACAAACTCCGATCCGTTGTCCGACCGGATATGTGCAGGGGTTCCTCTCGTCACAAATAATTCTGACCGGTTTCTGAAACTGCAAACATTCTATGATAAACCATGTGCTGCAATAGTTCGGGAGAATCAACAAATTCCGACCACAAGCAACCCTGCAAATCAAGTATATCTTTCTGCCTAGGGAACCAGCAATTCCTGTTCTTGTACTGCTCTTAAATTCCAACCATCCAGTTTGAACAATAATTTTCCTTCTTTTACCAGCGAGGCATCCAAATGCATTTCGATGGTACGATTTTCACCCGGTAATAATGAGAAATAATTGTCTTGCCAGAAAATGGGCAACACAGGCTCTCGCGTTGAGAATGAAAGCAACTTAGGGTTCACCGCGAAAGCGAGTGAAGTTGAAGAATTCGTTAGTTCTACGGCGAGTTTAAGGTTGCCATTCTCTCTTGAGAGCGGGCTTAGTTTTACCATCACGTCAACCGGGGATAGCTTGGCCAGATCTGTGAAATCGGCATTCTCGTCACCCTTGGCCGACAACCAGTAGAAATTTGATGAGATCTCCTTTCCTGCTTCATCCAGCAATCTGAGCTTCACAAAGTATACATTGGTAAGTTCCTTCGGCAGGTCCAACTTGAATAGTATCCTGCTTTCATCTGCCATAATGCCGGTTGTAATTGCTTTCGAGAATATTTCCTTCGCGTGGAAATCGAAGACGCTGGCGGTGACTTTTAATCCTGCGAAATCTTGATAAAAACAGTTTACAATTTGCACCGCATTTTCCTTGTAGTTGTATTGCACATGCAGCGGTTCACAAGCCTTCTTTGCACCGTAAAAAGCGCCGGTCGGCATAAGGAAATAATCGTACAACTGCCAGTAGAACTTGGGCCAGGCACTGTTGAACATCCAATAGATGATACCACTCGATTTGTATTTGTTCCCCGCGAAGGCCTCGAACATTGCCTTTACTCCCTCAAGCTGGAAAACCTGAGACTTGGTGCAATATTCCTCGAGGCTGACGGGCTTCCCGTACCGGGATTCAAGCCCCTTGCGAGCCCAGGGATAATAGACCTTGCGTAGCCTCAAATCCCAGCCGGGACCAATAGGCCAGAGATCCCTCTCGGGCATCACCTTCTTGATAGTTTCAATTGGAGGTAGCTGTTCGCCGTTGGGCCCGCACTCGGTATTGAACTCGAGCTTGCCATACCAGTAATTAGGAGGGAAATAACCGTATACCTGCGGCCAAGGACCCATCCACAAACCCGTGTAGCCATCGATCTTGCTGGGTTCCTGCGTGGCTGACGAGGAATAAGGCCTCGTTCCATCATACTTGTTAAGCACATTGATGTAGCGTCGTTCCATCTCCTCCGGCGGGAAGAAATCGCTCCCATACAACCATGTGAAAACAGAAGGATGCGCTCGAAGATGAGTTATTTGATCGTGCCAGCTTTTCTCGGCAACGTCGTCTGTAAGTGGAGTCCAATTATTCCAACGCTCGAAGGCGCTGCAGCAGCACCAGCCTACCATGAGCAGGATACCTTCCTCGTCACAACGCTCGAAGAGATAATCCGACCCACGGGGAGCTTCCATCCTTAGTGCATTCATGTTCATGAATTTCAGGTAACGGAGATCGGCATCAATGCGCTCGTTGGAGGGACGCAACATTAAATCTTCCACGTAGCCGCCGCCGCGGATCACAATGTTCTTGCCATTCACCTGGAAGACCTTGGTACGTTGCTGATCGAACTCGTTCATCCAGGCACTGATCTCCCTGATACCAAAACGTAAATTACATTTGTCGGAAACCATCCCGTCTATCTCGAAGCTCAGATTCAGATCGTAGAGGTTTTGCGGGCCAACGGTATGCGGCCACCAAAGGCGGGGATTTTTCACAACAAGTTGAGGAAACTCATCGGGCGTGAAGGTAACTTCCTTTGTCTCATTTGCAACCAAACTCACTTCTTTCGAAAAGCTAATGTTCCCGATTCTGCCTTTCAGAATGCCCCGGACGGAAGTGTTTTCCGCGTTCTTCATTTCGGCGATCACACTAAGCTTGGCCTGGTCGTTTGAAGGTAGATTGAGCTTGGTTTTCACGAAGGGGTGGTCAATGGCCACGGGACCGCTTGCAGTAATGGTAACATCATACCAGATACCCATCCCCCCGTCGGGTGTTGCAGGGTTCCAATCGACCCAGGTGATGGTGAGGTCCATACCTTTGGGGGGATAGATCTCCAGTGCGAGACAATTCTTCTGCCCGGCTTTCACGTATTGCGCGATATCAAAGGAATACAGCCGGTATGCACCCTCCATCTGAGCAGAATCGGCCGCCTTCTGCCCGTTTACCCACAGATTTGCACGGTAATTCACACCATGAAACTTAAGCCACACGTGCTTGCCTGCGTAATTAGAGGGAAGATCGAACTCAGTGCGATACCACCACGACGATTCGAATGGATTACCTTCAGGGGCGTCCCACCTACGCATACCAGGCAATTCCATGATGTTATTTCCGTAATATGGATCAGCGTACACCTTGTTTTTCACGAGTGCGGCAAGCACGGTCGAGGGAACCGATGTAGGATACCAGTCACTCATGGCATAGCCGGGTTGGGATATAATCCGACCGTCGTCC
>Ga0182027_10006276_pt1 | contig 17866 bp, 10 predicted proteins | sample 712E1DmetaG_FD_121300 | JGI IMG/M metagenome (GOLD analysis project Ga0182027, IMG submission 121300) | Permafrost microbial communities from Stordalen Mire, Sweden - 712E1D metaG (Illumina Assembly) | ecosystem: Environmental > Terrestrial > Soil > Wetlands > Permafrost | place: Sweden... | reverse complement strand
GACATTGACGGTTCCCGCCTCTTTGCCGTGGTCGTACCCTCCGAAGAAATCATCTTCGTAGTTCCAGGCGAACATCGATCCCCAATCGGGATGGTTCTTGAACCAACTGACGTCTACGCCCTTGGTGTAGTCAATTCCACCGTAGACTTCACGCGAGAAGGGCCAATGGGCGAACTCGCTCTTAGCGTGCTGAGTCACGAACTCCGTGCCCGGCGGGAAGAATACCTGGTAGTCTGCATTAGCGACCACGCCAGCGTTCGCGAAACAAAGAAAGGACTGAATAAACGGCGTGCGATTCATCAGCTTCAAGCGCGCTTCAATATAGGATTTACCGGGGTATAGCGTTAACTCAACAGTCCATCGCATGCGATGGCGGAGTTCCAACTCTCCCACCGAGACCGTGGCGCTGCCGTCCCCATTTTGGCGGAATGCGTAATCTAACGGCATAAAGCCGGTTGGGCGATGGTGATCGGGGAAGTTCCATTCGATCCCTCCGCCAACCCACGCGCCGAGCACTCCCACCATCGCAGGTTTTATGACATGCGCATGAAAGAAAAAATCATATTTATTCGTCTTGTCTAAGGCATAGAACAAGCGCCCGCCGAGCTCTGGCAGGACACAGACTTTAATATACTCATTTTCTAGATATACGGCCTTATACGACACATCTTTTCGTTCATCGGTCAGAACGTCGATCATTGCGTAGGGATAAACCCGTCCTTGCGCTCCTTGATAGGCGCCGCCGTCGTAGAACCTGGGGTTCCGATCGGGTTCGCCCGTCAGGGATGTGGGAATGACGAGTGGCTCCTGCCAAACCCGCACCGGCGCGGCCGCGAGTATCGCTGTGCAAAGGACCAGGCATACCGTGCAAACAATGGCAGATGAAACGATAACCTTGAGTTTTAGCATGCTGTTTAACACCCCCACCTGTCTTCTTCCTTCTTTGGTTCCGGCTTCGCCGCCTCAGGAAACCTTACTTATCCTGAATTCTGAGGTTGGAACCGGCCTGAGTGCCCCGCGCAGGCTGAAGCTCGCCCCACCAAGGAACTCCGCCTGGAAGCGACTTTCCCGGGGGCCATTGCAATGACCGAAAGAATGACGCGCGCCGCGGCCGGTCCCAACCCTGGAGTTCAGGCTCCACGTCATTCACGCATCAATGATGCTACCGCCAAGCTACGGGCCCCGTCCAGTTAATCGGACCTAACTATCCCAATCGCGGTCAGCAAAGGTCAGTCCATCCGTTCCGTCGCCGGCGCTCTCTGCACTTGGGGGAAGAGAACTCGCGTGTTAGGTGCGGCTCGCGGCGAGTGGCTACGACGTTACCCGGTCTGGATTCCGCGCCGCCTCCGGGATGACGCGCGTCCCCGCTAGCTCGCGCATCGGGTCACGGCCGCGACGGCCCCGGCGCGCGCTGTTGCCGCATTGGCTTCCCGGCTTGGTACAGCGCCATCCGCGCTGTCAGCGCTGCAACCAGTTGGAGGTCGTTGAGCTGTTTTGCAATTTCGATCGCCCGCCGCTCTGTCTGAACCGCCTCGGGGAAACGGCCCGCTTCCGCATATGCCGACGCCAGCGCATCGAGCGCCCCCGCTTCGCGCCCGTCTGAGAGTTTCACCGCGCGTTCCGCCAGAGTGACGGCTTCCGCGCCATTGCGCAGCGAGCCGTCGGAATCTGTGGCCAGTAGTCGCGCCGTCTGGCTCAGGGCGGACACGTTGTCTGGCTCCAGCCGCAAGAGCGCGCGCCAGTGCGCCAGGGCCTCCGCCGAGCGGCCTTGCTGCGATCGGAGGATCGCCAGGTTCCGATGGCCGTCCGCGTAGTTCGGGTCAAGTTGCAGGGCCCTTTCGAACTGCGCCGCCGCTGCATCCAAGCGTCCCTGCCGCGCCAGCACCGCGCCGAGGCTGCCGTGAACGCCGGCATTCCCAGGCATGAGTTGCACGGCTTTCTCCAGGTGCGCCAGCGCTTCGTCGGGACGGCCCGCGCTCGCGAGGGCGATCGCGTAGTTCGCCTGCGTCTCGCCATCCCCGGGGTTCAATGCCAATGCTCTCGCGCAGTTGGAGAGTGCGTCAGCATGCCGCCGTTCGCTCAGAGCCAGAGCGCCGCAGAGGCGACCCTCCGCCAGCTCGTGGCCGGGATTCAACCGCAACGATTGCTCGAGATTCGAGATCGCGTCGTCAAGCTGGCCCCCGCGCGCCTCGACGCTGCCTAGATTGAAATACGCGTCGGCGTTGCGCGGGTCGGTCTCCAGCGCCTTCTTGTATTGTGCGATCGCTTCACCCATTCGGCCAGCCTTCTCCAGGGTTATGCCGAAATCGTTGCGCGCCCTTGCGTCCTGTGGCTCCAACTCCATCGCCTTTTCAAACCCGGCAACCGCCGCAGCGGTCTCGCCCTTCTTCACCAGTTCGTAGGCCTTGTCGGCCTCGCGATAGAACTCTACGGCCGGCACATCGATATGCTCCAGCCCTTCGCTCGAGATGTTCACGAATTCGGGAATGTTCACGGCGCGGTTCGCGGGGGTCGAGTTCTCAATCAGCACGGCCGGAGTGTCGTTGCCCTGCTCGTCGATATGCGTCAGATACATCTGTGTGTACGGCGAGCGGCTCTTCGAGGAAAACACCAGCCACCGGCCATTCGGCGAGAAGCTGTGCCACGAGTTCATCAACGCGGTGTTGCAGCGCATGCGGCGCGCCGTGCCACCTTGCGCCGGAACGATGTACAACTCGCTGTCCGGACGCATCAACTGTCCATTGCGCGCTTTGACGAATACGATCCAGCGGCCGTCTGGAGAAATCTTCGGAAACGAATTGCTCATGCTGTTCTCCGAAGCGCCCGGAATCGGCTCTGGCGTGCCGCCCTTTCCGTTGTTGAAGGGGATTCGATAGAGATCGTAATGGATCTGAGTTTCGTTCGGATCGTTCGCGTAGGCCGCGAGGGGCGAGCCTTCGGAATATGGATCCTTGGCCTCCGCGCGCCCGAACACCAGGTACTTGCCGTCGGGACTCCAGAACGCGCTCAGTTGTACGTAGCGCGGGTCCGAGGCGCCGGGCAACGGTTGCAGCCACCCGCTCGCCCGGTTGTACCACGCCAGGACGCCGCGGGTCGGATAGAAGACCTGGAGGAAGCGGTAGTCTTTGAAGTTCGCGACATAATAGCCATTCGACACTTGCTGGTTGCCGGGCAGAGTTAAGCCCGCCGCCGACGGATTGATCGTAGTTACGACGTATTGGCCATCCGGCGAGACCTGTGACATGAAACCGACGCGGATGGGAGAAGCCAGCTTGCCCTTCACCGACCGCCACTCGATCACGTCCTCAGTGCGGATCGACATGCGGGGACGGATCGATGCCAGCGAATAGAGGCCCTTTTCATTCCGCGGACCATCGAGATCCATGCCGAGCGTCTTTCCGTCGCGTGAGAAAGAATGGCAGTTGGCGCACGTCGGCATGCCCGTCAGCACGATGTGGCTGCTCGTCTCGCCGATGTTCCGGATACGCCATGCAATCAGCGGCACGGCTCGCGGCGCCAGAGGCTTGATGACTCCTTTCTCCAATTCGGACGGCATCAGCGGGACATCCCGGTAAAACACCGGCGCTCCGACGGGATCTGTCGAAGTGACGATAGAGACTTGGCCCTGGGAAACCGGCCGACTTGCGCCGCCGCCGCGCAGGCCGGTGATCGTGACTCTTGCAGGCCGGTCGACGGAGTGCTTCTTAACGACAGCCCAAAGCTCCGCATCGGGCCTCCACGTGTGCGCCACTGCCTGATCGGGCGTCAACTCGGGCGGCTCGTTCGTCGGCGAGATACAGCGCGCATCGAGCTCGCCTATCTTTATTCCTTCGCCGTGCGATTGCACACGCAGCGCCGGCGTACCGTCTGCGAAAGTGATGTCGACGCGCCACTCACTGGCCTCAGCGGCGGGATCGCGCCACTCAAAACGAGGTGGCGGGAACTCCGGCGGAAACATCGAGTCCTCGCTTGGGGAGTCGACCGTAATGGCGGCGGGCCGATCCGGGGCAGCGGCGCTTCGCCCGGTGCCAACACGAACGGCGAACAATGCGGTGCCCGCAAACACGGCGCTCACAATCAGCGTGCTGGTCCCGGTTCGCTTCACCCTGCCTCCCACTTGGCCCCTCGCCGACGGTCCCGGTCCAGCCTCAATCCGTTGCCCATCCAGCCATTGATCCGCCCGGCATGCAAATCTCTCAGCAAGATCCCGAAAAGCTCGCTTAGGTCCAGAATACGCCACTCACGCCAGCGCCGGCCGGCCGGCTTATTCGCCTTCGAGAAGACGTTCAAGTGGTGGATGGGGAATTCAGGCGGCGTGGACGAGATATAGCGGCAGGGCTACAAGGTCCCGGAGCGTTGGACTGGAAGACGAAGCAGCGATTGTTCGGACCTTAACTCTGCGGACTCTTCGGTCCCACCGACGGCGGTGCGCGGACCATGTTTTCACCGTGAAAACACCGTGTCCTCACCGTGAATTTGCGGTGTTCTTGCGGTGATTCCACGGTGAAACCACGGTGAAACCACGGTGTTTTGACGGTGGATCCACGGTGATTCCACGGTGAAATCGCGGCGTTTTCACGGTGAATTCGTGTTCGGCGGCACGGTGAAACGCCCGCCGTCCCCTCGCCCGCGGGCCACGGATCTGCAACGCCGAAGCTATCTCATACACGCATCCGCTCAACGCGAATCACCTTGGCGGGGTAAGGGTTTCTCGTCAAGTTGACGCGACGTCGGCGGATCGAGTCGAGGAGCGCCGGGAAAGCGACCACGTGCCCGATTCTAAGGTCACGGTCATCGCGTTACAACTCCTCGGAGACAGCCCAAGTCTCAAAGTCACCAGAAGGGCTTGGTCGTACATCCGTGAATCCGCGACTGCGGAACTCCGCCGCAATGCGATCGCTCATGGTCCGGCAATGAATGCTGATACACGCCGATTTCTTGATGTTATCAAATAACAGTTGCCGGGCGCGGACATCCGCAGTCGGCATACTATAGCCATGAATGAAAACTTCGTTCGCCGCACGAAGACGCTCACCTGCGGTTCTCCATAGCGGCTTCCAGAACGATTCCCAGTAAAATTTCTTCCTTGGATCAGGGAGAATGAACGTGCCGGAATTATCCACGCCCATCCCGTTCCCGCCGACCCTTGGGTCGACTAGACCCCCGTATCCAAGTAGCTCAAGATCTCGCCTGAAAATAACAGGGGGTGGCATGTCGTTGATAGGTTCCTTGAACCAATTCACGCTGCCGTGAAGTTTGTACACGGTCACCTTGGACGCGACGCGGCCAGGCAGGAACGGGAATCCGTAGCCATTTCCTATGTCCCACTTCCCAGTTTTCGCGAGCGCACGCTCAAGGACAACGTCATAGTTGAAGGTGATGACGGTCGAATCAGGACCAGCTCTCCGCCCAGCGAAACCGTCATACGCATTCGGCTCGGTACGTAGCTCCTCCGTCTGATAGAAGAACTCCCGAAATGCGCCGATCAAATCACTCCGTAGGTATTGCGGGTAAAAACCCTGGGCAGGTACGCCGGGATCGGCGATGTTGACACCCCGATATCGTTCGGCGCAGTCGTGGAAAATGTCCTTGGGATCCTGACGGTACGCTGTCTGCCCAGCCGGCTTGACTCGCTGGTATCCGTAGTCTTCAAGCTTGCCGAGAATCCCCTCGAAGTCATCGAGGGAACCGAATGTCTCACGAACTTGAACGATTCGGTTCCGCGCCCAAGGTACCCATTGCACCGAAGGATCGCAACGATCCAACCATGCCGCCAAGCCTTGCAAGAGCTGAGACGCCAGTGGATACCCTGCGCCTGCTGATGCTCCCGCTCCGAATACGTAGGCTTTCACGTCCCTTCATCATACGTCGCAACTCCTGGGAAACTCCGTTCTCGACAGGGCACAGACCATATGGCCGTATAGTCGGAGATTCGCAAAAGTGACCCTCCGCGCGGACCCATCCACCCGCCCCGCCTCACTTGCGCACTACGATTTGCATCAACTGCACCATCGGCATCCGTTGCAATTGCGCCAGCACGATTGCCTGCAGCCTCTCAATCTGAGCCACATCCAGACGCAGCCCATGCACCCGCCCGGTCTCGCTCACCGCGGCGGCCAGCGTGCGTTCGAGCTGGTCCAGCGTGCGATTCAGATCCTCACTCTTCGTCACGGCCTGCTCCGCGGCGTCATCCATTCCGGCCTCCGCGCCTGCCCGGCTGCCCGCGTCGGAAGCAGCCCTCCCGGCGCGCCGCAGCTCCGCCACCGCTGCCGCCAGGCGCGGCGTGTTTTCGGCCTGAATCGGAATCTCCTCCCCCGCGTGCAGCAGCGCCTGCCCGCGCACGGCGCCGCTGATGCGCCGGTACTCGACTGCGTTGATCCCGGTGGCTTGCGCCAGAACGAAGTACTGCGGACCGAACTCCTGCAGCAGGCCGATGATCCGGTCCGCGCTCGCGCGGCTCATGCCCATGCGCTGCTTGCAGAACTCCCCCCAGTTCATGCCGAGCGTCCGGTAGTGCTTGCTTTCCCGGGCCTGGCGCATGCATTCCGCATCGGCGGCCGAGCAGCGTCCAGCCACCTCGGCGAAGGCCTGTTTGCGGCCGACCCAGGCGCCCAATTGATAGGCTCCATCGGTTTTGATTTCGCTCATTGTCCTCTCCTCCAGCTCGCGGCGATCCGCTCAGGCTGAGCGGACTGGTTATTGAAAACAAATAACTTACAGCCCAAAACCCGCTCAGGCTGAGCGGGTTTCCTCCTCTCAGCCCGCGCTGAGCGCCCCTGCTACCCCCACTCTAAGGCGGCAGTCAACGATTCCACTCGCGCCGCCGCAGTCTCCGCTTGTTACCAGTGGCACCGCGGTGCAAACCGAGATCGCATTGCAGCGTCTGGTGACGATCTACGTCGTGACTGGCCTGCTGTTTCTGTTGTTGCCTGAACGAGAATGGGAACGTTGGCTGAATCGCTTCCGCGCGGCGTGGACTGCGGCCCTCGCCGCCCCGACCGAATCCAAGATTGTATTCGATTTTTCGCAGAAGCTCGGCCGCGGCCTTGGTCTCCGCGAGACGCTGCGCCTTGAAGAGCAGGCAGCGGAGGCGCCCGATTCCTCGCGGCCGGTGATCAGCACGCATCACTGCCCAGCGCTGGAACTCCGAGCCTTAATTGAGATGCCGGCGGATGCGCGGTGCGCTCCCCCGGCTGGGGTGTGTGCTGCGGTGAATGCGTCCCCTGGGCGGTGTTAGCCGGAATTCGTATCAGCCTCACTCCGCTTCGCTAAAGGATGTTATACCTGTTTTCGATCGGCCGGCTGTGGTAAAGCGGTGGAGCGTTTCGCTCTTCGATCCAGCCAATGCGCATGCGCTTCGACTTGCGAACCGCAAACAGGTCCATCACGCGCTTCAGTTGCTGCCCGGTCATCTCGGAGACTCCGACATCGTCGCCGAAAGCCCCGTTCGAGATAGCAACTGGGACATCGAAATTCTCCACGCCGTATTTCATGAAGTCGAAATTGCTGACAGGAGCCCAGTTGCAGGACCAGAAGGTATTTCGGAAATTCGGGAAGATCGCGTAAGGCCACGCTTCAGGCCGGCATTGACTGTCCTGATAAGTGCCATGCGCCATGAGGCAGTAGGGGGCGTTGTGAATGTCCTTCCGATACCCGATGTTATCGGAGGACAGGAACGCCAGCCCCGGATAAGCTGCCACCGCATCGGCCACTTCTTTCATCAGGGTCATCAACGCTCGATCCGCAAAACCCGGAGCAGACGGGGATCCGATGGCTCCAGGTGCAACCGTGTAAGTCTCGTCCCAAACGAAGCCATCCAGTTCCTTCCCGTACTCCCCGAGGAGCGCGTGAATGTAGCCCGTATAGAATCTCCGTACCTCGGGATGAATTGGATTCTGGGCATACACCTTGCCCATCGTATCGGGACCTTCCCAACCGCCCCAGTTCAAGACTTTGGCGGGATCGTAGATGTCCTTCAAGGCGTCGGAGGCATTCAAGCCGTCGGCGAAATAGAGAACGACGCGGAATCCGCGGTCTTTTGCAAACCGGATGCGCCGATGCATCTCTTCAATGCTCATTGGAACCGGCTGAAGCGCTTCGACGGATTTTCGCGGCCAGTCGTAGCCGGGCGTTTCGAGCAGGGTGGGGAGGCTGCCGGCGCCGGGCCCGCGGCCCCAGGACTGCACGAGCGCGGAACGCGCCGCGGGGAATGCAATCCATTTCTTTTCGAGCGAGCCTGTCTTGGGCAGGAAAGTGTATTTTCCGACCAGGTCGTACCAGCCATGCAGCGCAAGGACTATCTTGGGCCGGTCCGCGGGCGCGATCAGCTCGGTCAGCCTGTTGATGTCTGCGAACCAGCCGCGGCCGTTCTTACTCTGGTAGTCGAAATCGACCATCGCCACGTCGTGTAACCAATCCGGGCCTGGTTTCACGTCAGCCAGGGCGGTCCGGTAGAAAAGATCGATTGCCTCCTCTAGGCCGCCATGGTGGACTATTGTGTAAACCGTCCGTTCTTCTTCTCCCGCCAGCATTCCCACGGAAGCGGGATAGATCCAGTGGATCTGGCCGGCTAGCTCGCCGAAGGGAAGCCGGATCAATGAAGTGAACAACGCATCCGTGCAGTGGGTCAGCCGGACGTCGCTCTGTGTGGAGCTTTCATGCACCATCGGGATCGCGAGCATCTGCGGGCGCGCACTGCCGCAGGAGCCGGATAACTCAAAGACGTAGTCATCTTCATTGTCAAGGCCGCGCACCTCCTTCAACCGTCCCACGCCGTTCTTCATCGGCAGGAACACCTGGCGAGACGAGAATGGCAGTTGGATGTTATGCGGCAACTGGACCATGATCTGCTCGTGAATGGGCCTTGAGCTCCGGAGAACTATCTTCTGCTTCAAAACGGTGGCGCGGGATCCGAGGTCCAGGAGTTCCACCTCCCACCGGACCTCCAGCGGGTAGGGATCCCAGAATCCATATTCGAAGACTTGCGCCTGGCCTCGCCGCATCCGATTGTTAGGCGTATCGCAGGTATTGATTGCCTTACCGGGGTACACTACGCGCGGGTGAGCAGCGCCCAGGCGGACGTTCAGCAGATCGAGTCGCTCAGCCCGAAAGGAAGCGAGCGAGCCTGAGCTGTCGAGGTTGACTTGACATCCGTTCGCCTCGAGAGTGGGGCCGCGCTCATCCTGACCAAAGGAGGCGTCTGCTGCGACTGAGGCGGCAACGGGGATGAATTCTCTTCTTGTCATTGACCTACCCGATCTCTTGCACCAGTGGCGTGTCGCAGTGACTTCGTCAGGATGCGCGAAACCAGTCGCTGAGGCTCGCCCCTCAGAATCGGCACGTGGCAAACACAGCTGCTTACAGGCCCGCGACCGTGAAGGAGCAGGTTGTACTAACGTTTTCTCCGCGACAAGCCACTAGTTCGATTGAGCCAAGATTCCCTTCACGGATCCTGATCGGCCTCAATTCTACACCCAAGGGCCTTTGTGGAAGCCGTTCTTTTCATCCTCCGATCCCCAGCGGACTGAGCGGCCCATGCAAGGGCCACTGCTGCCTCCTCCGCGTACGAAAAAACCAAAGAGTGCTTCATTTCAAGCGATTTCTCAGATCGCAGTCCCTCCGCGGAGACGCAAGGGAGGTTCAACGATGGCCAAGCAGGGTGCGTGCGAGGAGCAGATTATCGCGGCGCTGCAGCCAGTGGAGACCGGAGCGCGGATCGCGGTAGTGTGAGTGGAGGAGATTTATGCATTCAACAGCCCATCGCAACGCCCGGCAGCCCCGTGCGGGGCTCCTCGTACTCGCGATTCTCCTTCCGTCTGCATCCGTGCTGGCGGCGGATACCGTGGAGAGCGGATCTCTCTCCTGCCGTTTCGACAGCCGTGGGATGCCGGTCGGCATTCGCTCGGCCCACCGGGTCTGGCTCGGCGAACCCGCGCACCTCAGCGTGCGCGATGAGACGACCAGCGTCTCGAGCGACGCGCGACCCGAATCCCGCTGGAGCGCCGGACGGAGCGGGCTGCAATGGGACTTGACCTTCAACCTTCCCGAAAAGCGCGCCGGGCACGAGGTCGTCATCGACCTTCCTATCCTGGCGCCCGGCCTGCGCGTGTTCACGCCTTCGAACGAGGGCGAGATGGATGTCGCCGAACACCCCACCCATCGCCCCGTGCCATACGCGCACCTGGGCTGGGACACCGGCCAGGCATACGTGCTGCCGCTCATCACCGTGATGGACCCGAAGGCCGACGACGCGCTCACGCTTGCGTTGCCCGCCGATGCGGCCATCCCTCACCTGCAGTTCGAATGGATCGCCGGCCGGGTGTTGCGGCTCACCCTGGGCCATCGCGCCATGGGCGACGGCAAGCCTTCGCCATTGCGGCTGCTCTTCTACTCGCACCCGGCCGATTACCGCGCCGCGCTGAAAGCCTACAGCGGCGATTTCCCCGCTTACTTCGAACCCGCCCTGCCGCGCGGCAGCGCCGAGGGCACCTTCTGGTACCACCACATTCAGGACCATCCCGACTTCGCGGAGATGGCGCGCCAGCACGTGCGGTACATGTGGTCGAGCTTCTGGTTCACATGGCTCGGCGACTACCTACCGGATGCGCCGGAGTGGGAACCGTTCACCTACGCACGCATGTGGAAGCTCGGCCAGAAGATGAACGACGACAAGATCAACGCCTTCATCCGCCTGATGCGCGAGCACGGCATCGGCGTCTACGCGTACCTCAATGTGACCGAGTACGGCGGCGCGGGCGGAGCCAGCGGCGACGCTACCGAAGCGGCGCGCCTGCTGCGGGAGAAGTACGCCGACGCGCTCATCAAGGACGAGCGCGATCGCGACGTCCCCAGCTGGGAAGGCGCGATGGCCATGACGCCGCGCCGCGACCGCTCGCTGTGGCCCGTTCTCGAAGAGCAGGTCCGCAGGCACCTGCGGCGGTTGCCCGGCATCGAAGGCTTCGTCATCGACCGCCTCGACTGGGCGAGCGGTTACGATTACGGCCACGACGACGGTCTGACGATGATCGGCGCGCGCGCGGTGGAGAACATGGCCGTCCCGGTCGGGGAGGCGGTGCAGGCGGTCTGCCGGTTGGCGCACGAATCGGGCAAGCGAGTCTTCGTCAATCAGTTCTATCGCGTCGAAGTGCTGCGCGACGTCGACGGCTACTGCCACGAGAACGACTACGTCCCGGCGCTCGGCTACCTCTCGCCCTACCGGCCCGTATCGGCGTGGCACATGCGGACGAACTACGACGCGGATCTGCTCGAATTCGAAAAACAGATGAAACAGCGCCTGCAGTTCGCCGTCTTCCCGCAGATGATCGCCCACGAGTTTCCCATCTCGCAGCAAAAGGCGAATCCGGCGGCGGCGGACATGCTGGAGCTGTACGCGCCGCTGTTCGATCCGCTGATCGGCAAGCGCCAGGTGCTGGAAGCGCACTGCGTCGTTGCGACCGGCGACAACGACGTCAACCTTTTCATCAACGGCGCCGGCGAGTATGTGGCGCCGTTGACCTCCCGCGCGCGACACCGATCGAGGAACGCGTCAGGCTCGGAAGAGGTGACCGTCACGCTGCGCGTCGCGGACGCCGCCAGGCTGAAATCCGCGCGCATCTACTCCGCCGACGGTGCGCCTTACGACGCCCCTGTGTCCGTGAGTTCAGGCACGGCCACGATCCACGTCGCACGCCACGGGACAGCGTCCGTGGTCGTAGTGCGGTAGAGCGCTGTCGCCTGCGAGCGAGGCCGCAGGGACCATCGGAGTTGCCGCAACCGGCGGGCATCAGGTAAGGCTCGTGGCGAGGCGCGCACACTTGGGATATCGCGAGTGTCGGCTGGATCACACCGATTGTCGGCCAAACGAGGCCGGACGGAGCGTCACCGGACGGCAGCCATGGCGCACTTCCTGCCAGAGGTATCCGCGCACTCAAGAGATTGAGCCACGTGCGCTCGATTGGAGATTGACCGGGGCGGGCGTCAGGCCGTGACGGGCCCCGAGGACTGCCGGACGATCAGTTCGGGCTCGATTGGAATCTCGTGGCCCATTACGGTTGCGTCCTGGCCGGGCAGCAGCGCGCCAATAGCGAGTTGGGCGATTTCCTCGCGTGGAATTTCGATGGTGGTCAGCGAGGGAATCGTGTACTGCCCGAGCGCGATATTGCCGAATCCCGCCACCGACACTTGCCGTGGGACGGAGACGCCCTGCTCGCTCAATTCCTTCAATACTCCGATCGCGGTGATGTCGTTTACGCAGAGTATGGCGGTTGGCGGGCAGTCGGACATGAGCAACGCCCGGGTTGCTTTCCGGCCGCTCAGGGGTCCTTCCCTACCGGCGCAAATGACCTGCGCCGCAGCGCCGTATTCGCTCGCGGTCTGCTCAAAAGACAAGCGGCGCTCTTCGGTGGACCAAAGTGGTAGCGGATAAGAGACGTACGCGAGGCGTCGATGTCCCATGGAGCAGAAGTACTCGACAAGATTGCGCATCCCCTTGCGGTAGTCGAATCGGATGTTCGTGATGCGCTTGCCCGCATGGCCCACATCACAGAACACCACCGGTGTCCCGTTTTCGGAGAGCTCGGCAACGATGCGAGGCTCCATTTCGGAGACCATGGCCGCGATGCCGGCCACTCTCCTTCCGATCATGAGACGGATCGCGGCCCGCAGTTTCTCCGGGTCGAAATGCGTGCTCATGACGAGACTGTCATACCCTTGCGTCTGTGCGAGTTGCTCAAACTTGTCGTAGATATCCAAGAAGAAGGGGTCGTTCAAGTTGGATGCGAGAAACCCAAAAGTCTTGCTCCTTCCGCCGGCCAGCGATCGCGCGTGGAGATTGGGGTAGTAGTTGAGCTCTTCCATCGTCCGGCGCACGCGCGCGCGGGTGGAGGCTTTGACGCTGGGGTCCTCGTTGACGACGCGGGAGACGGTGGTTACCGATACTTTCGCACTACGGGCGATATCGAGCAGCCGCACAGAAACATATTATAACTTATAATTCTTTAGGGAAAAATAGCAGCGCTTCCGTAAAATCCAGACTTCAGCCTTGCCATGCGCCCGATCACATCCAGAATGATTTGCCGCAAATCTTAATAACACCTTGTTTTTCAACAACCTGCACAATTTTATTGACAATGAGATCCGATTGGGACAATATCCGGCAGCGCTACTATTTTCTCTTCAGGGTGGGGGATCAGCGCGGACCGGGGTTGGCATTCGCCCCCATGAGAGACGGGGTGGCGCGCGAGACGAAAGACGAGTGACGAAAGAATTCCAAGATGAATTCAGCAAAAGCGCTCGCTTGCTGCGTGGGCGCGCTCTTGGTTCTGGGAATCATCCCAGCAAGAGTTCAGGCGCAAACGAGTGCGGTGGAGATCACCGGCACGATCACTGACGCTAGCGGTGCTATAGTCCCCAACACGAAAACTACGGCGCCGAACGAACAGACGGGGCTGAAGCGAGAAACCCAGACGAACGACCTGGGAAACTACACTCTCTCCATGCTCCCGCCGGGCCAATACTCCAGCGTTGCGGGAAAGGCAGGGTTCGCGCGCGTCGAACGAAACGGCCGCGTGATGAACGTCGGCAACGTCGGCCGCGTCGATCTGTCGCTGCCCGGGGGCGATGCGCAAAGAACCGTGCTTTTCGGAACGCCGGCCGAGGTCCAGCACGAGGTAAAGTGTAATATTGACGCGCTTGCTCCGGGAGGCGGCTTCGTGTTTGCGACCGTGCACAACATCCAAGCTGGGGTACCGCCGGAGAATATCCTAGCCGCATTCGACACAGCGCGTGAGCATGACCGCTATCGCGCCTTATAAGAACAGGTAAGGACCATGAAGAGGAATCCATGACGCCACGAGAACGAGTTCAGACCGCGTTGAATCACGAGCAGCCCGACCGCTGCCCAATGCAGATCAGCTTCACGCCCGAGTTCGCCGTGCGGCTACGGGAGAACCTGCACCAGACTGGCAGGGCGGTTCACAATCCGCTTGGGGGTGGCAACACCTATGAACTAGAGCGGGCGTTGGGCGAGGATCTCCTGCTGAGTTCGGTCGGCTGGGCAAACTCCTACTATGCCAACGAGGCGTATGCCGGCGGAGCCGATTCGTATACCGACGAATGGGGAATCGGGTGGAGGAGCGCCCCCTACGAGACCCGGTTCGGCGCGGGCTCTTATACCGAAATGGAAAACCATCCGCTGGCCGATGCGCGCGCCTTGGATTCCTACCGCCCGCCGGACCCCGACCGGCCGGAATTGTACGAGGAGGCCGAGCGGCTGATCGCCAACCATAAATCGGAATACTGGATTGTGGGCGTCACCGTCACCACCATCTTTGAAACCGCTTGGGCGCTGCGCGGACTGGAGCGCATGCTCATGGATTTCGTCGAAGAACCCGATCTCGCGGACCGTCTGCTCGAGATCCCATTCCGCTATCATCTGCGCGCCGCAACCCGGCTGGTCGAGTTGGGCGTAGACATGATCTGGACTGGCGACGACGTGGGGGCGCAGCACGGGATGTTGATCTCGCCGCGCGCCTGGCGCAGATTCCTGAAGCCGCGCATGGCGGAGTTCATTGCTACGTTGAAGGGGATCAACCCGGCTGTGAAGGTCGCTTATCACTCCGATGGCAACATCGAGCCGATTATTCCGGAACTGATCGAGATCGGTGTGGACGTTTTGAATCCCATCCAGCCGGCCTCGATGGATCCAGCAAAGCTCAAGCGGCAGTACGGGGACAAACTCTGCTTCTGGGGCGCGATCGACGAACAGCACACTCTGCCGTTCGGCACCCCTGAAATCGTCCGCGCGGAGGTGGCGCGGCGCCTGGCCACGATTGGTGCAGGCGGCGGCCTGATCCTGGCCCCCACCCACCACGTGCAGCTTGATACGCCGCTGGAGAACTTCTGGGCCATGGTCCACGCCATTACCAACCAAGCTCCGGCCTAGTGTGGGGGGCGCGGGCCGTCTTTAACACCGCATGAAACCGTCTGGTGCGGAAGGGAGAGCCTGAGAATGTGGGTTGGTCTGCTGTTGGTCTTGTTTGCCGCGCTTCTTCAGGGCACGTTTCTGATGCCCTTGGCGCTGACGAGAAAGTGGGCCTGGGAGCACGGCTGGGCAGCGTTCTCCCTGTTCGCCATGATCGTTTTGAATTGGGCTATTGCCTCGGTTGTGTTGCCAAACCCGATAGCGATTTACGCTTTGGTCCCGTGGCGCGATCTGTTCGCGCTGGCGGCATTTGGAGCCGGCTGGGGCGTCGGCGCAGTGCTATTCGGTCTCGGCATGGACAAACTCGGCCTGACTTTGGGCTATCCGCTGATCATGGGTCTCAACGCCGCGGTCGGAGCGCTGGTGCCGCTCTTTTGGCTACGCCAAGCCGACCCGTTTTCAACGCGGACTCTGATTCTGGCGGGCGGCATTGCGCTGGCGATTGCCGGGATCATCGTCTGCTCCATCGCCGGAGCGTACCGCAACCCCGCTCCAAATTCCCAAACCGCACCGCCGTCGGCGTTCCGGACAGGCTTGCTGATCGCCGTCGTGGCAGGGTGTTTGAGTGCATTGCCGAATGTCGGGATGGCCTGGGGCGCGAGCGTGATCGAGAAAGCCAGATTGATGGGCGCCACCGCGACCCTGGCCGGCAACGCAGTTTGGGCCATCTTCTTCACTGTGGGTGGGCTTGTCAATCTGGCTTACTGCGGATGGCTGATGGTCCACCGCTCGAGTCTGGCCGCGCTGGCTGGTCCGGAAAGCCCGCGCAATCTAGGGCTGTCGTCGGTTAGTTCCTTGATGTGGATTGGCAGCCTGTATCTCTACGGTTCCGGCGCTGCCCGGATGGGCCAATGGGGCGCCCCCATCGGTTGGCCTGTTATGACAGCGACCTCCATCGGCGTCGGCATCTCCTGGGGGCTTTTGAAGGGCGATTGGCGAGGCGCGCCTCGCGCGGCGAACCGACTGCTGGTTGGCGGTCTGCTTCTAATCGTCGCCGCGGTTGCATGGCTGGGCTTCGCGAACAGAGTTTAGTTGCCTCCGGTGTGACCCATCGTGGTGATGATTGACGCAATACAGGAGTTCATGGGAGAAGAACCTGGCTGATCTGCAAAGGCTATTCGATGCCATCTTGAAGGGCGACGGATATATCGAAAACGCGAGTGCGGCCGTAGCTCTGGCGCGTACTCTCCTCAAGATCGAATAGGCATGACGAGCACAGAGCTGGCGATTCCCCTAGCACCGCGGCTGAACTTCAGCAGTTCCGGCTGAAGACGTACATTCTGACTGGTCCCAACAGACCGGGCCGCCCACTAAAACAACAGATCGGTCAGATAAAGGTGTGACTGATATATGGAACTGCACGGCAAGCCCGATTTTGAGAACGCGATGGAACGCATTGAAGCGTGGTTCGCCCACGAAGTGCTTGACCGTCCGCCAGTGCGGTTCGCCGAGCACAACGCCGACTTCGACGGCGCGAGCACGCTCGGCGAGCGAACCTGGCCGGACTTGCGAACGCGTTGGTTCGATGCAGAGTTCCAGGTGGACTCCTTCATCGAGTCCATCCACGGTCGGACGTTTTACGGAGAAACATTTCCGGTCTTCTGGCCGAACCTCGGTCCCAATGTCTATGCCGCATTTCACGGCGCGCAACTTGACTTCGGCCATGTGACCTCGTGGGCCCGGCATTGCGTCAAAGAGCGGGCCGACGTGAAACGCCTGAAGTTCAGCCGCGACAACGTGTACTTCCAGAAGATCGAGGAACTGACCCAAGTCGCCCTACAGAAATGCGCCGGCAAGTTCATGGTCGGATACACCGACCTCCACGGTAGTCTCGACTGCGCCGCTGACTGGCGGAGTCCACAACAACTGTGCCTGGACATCGTGGATTGTCTTGAGCTGATCCACGCGCTTGTCGAGCTCGCCGACGAAAACTTCCTGCCCATTTTCGACCACTACGACGCCGTGCTCAAGGCGCATGGCCAGATGTCCGTCACCTGGATGGGCATACCAGCGCGTGGGAAAATGCACATTCCCAGTTGCGACTTTACCAACATGGTGTCGAAGAGGGTTTTTGACGAATTCTACTTGCCATCGCTGCTGGTGGAGGTTCGGCACATGACACACAATGTTTTCCACCTCGACGGCAAAGGCATGCTTCGGCATCTCGACCGGATTCTGGAGATACGGGAAATAGAAGCGATTCAGTGGGTGCATGGCGTCGGTGACGATGCACCGATCATGCAATGGCTGCCAATCATCACAAAGATCCAGACCGCCGGCAAGGGCGTGATTGTGGACCTCAAACTTCACGAACTGGAACCGTTCATCACCGCGATGAAGCCAGACGGACTCTTCATCTGCCTGGCCGCTGAGGAGAGACTGCAGCCGGACATTCTCAAGCGCCTGGAGAAATGGTAGGACATTCAACCAATGGGATTATTGGCTCCCGCATAATATAGCTGCAATTTTCTGGGCGATCCTGCATCTAACCTGGCATAGGTAACCCGACTGGACTTCGATAAGGTCCTGTAGAAATAACACCCGCCGCGTCGGTCGCGACGAATCTGGTTTGGGGCTGCTTGGCGTCACTTCTGCCAGTTCTTTTCCTGGCGGCATAGGCTAGCAGAGACCGTCTGCGTTGTTCGGGTAGATCACCTCAGCGGAAAGCACATAGCGGAACACGATCCCGAAGTCCCCGAAATGGGCAGTTGAACCGGATTCCGCCTCGGTAACGCCGAAAGGTATACCGATCCAGTCACTTGGTCGGTAAGCGTCAGGTGACGGCCGTCTAGGCAGGCTGGCGTAGTGCTGGCATGCTCGAAGGGGGCGCGGTGCTGCTACCTGGAGAGCGGATGGACGGAGCAAATCGGAGCTCAAACGCGAAGT
>Ga0182027_10006275_pt1 | contig 17868 bp, 19 predicted proteins | sample 712E1DmetaG_FD_121300 | JGI IMG/M metagenome (GOLD analysis project Ga0182027, IMG submission 121300) | Permafrost microbial communities from Stordalen Mire, Sweden - 712E1D metaG (Illumina Assembly) | ecosystem: Environmental > Terrestrial > Soil > Wetlands > Permafrost | place: Sweden... | reverse complement strand
TTAGTCATAAATTAATAACTCCCGCAAAATGACAGCTTGTGAATATTTTAACACATCAGGGAAGAAATCCGCTGATTTCCTCATTGCAACTAGTAATCAACTGTCGTTTTTAATTTGGTAACAGCCCAGCCATAGGTAACTGTGTTTGTGAAGTCTTTGCCAGGTAAAATTCATTGAAAACTTTATTTTAGGACTTAAATATGGTAAATTGATTAACGGATAGGAGTGTAGCTCAGTTGGTAGAGCAATGGTCTCCAAAACCATCGGTCGCGGGTTCGAATCCTGCCACTCCTGCCATTATTTTGGTATCGAGGGCTTGCCGAAGTGGTGGAAGCTGGTAGACACGCCATCTTGAGGGGGTGGTGGGCGAAAGCCTGTGAGGGTTCAAATCCCTCCTTCGGCACCAATAGATAAATAAAATGAGCGGAAGTAGTTCAGTGGTAGAATGCCTCCTTGCCAAGGAGGAGGTCGCGAGTTCGAACCTCGTCTTCCGCTCCAATTAAGCCGGAGTGGCGGAATTGGCAGACGCGACAGTCTCAAAAACTGTTGAGAGGCGACTCTCGTGTCGGTTCGACCCCGACCTTCGGCACCATTAGACGGCCTTTGCCGCGTTGTGTAGAGGTAGCACGAAGGACTTTGAATCCTTTTACCCAGGTTCGATTCCTGGCGCGGCAGCCACTCTTTGATTTTCTCTGCAAATAACATTTCTGACAACTATTGACAAACACTATTCTGACTATTATAGTAGATATATAACAGTAGATAGCAATCTACTGTTATATCGTAGAATTTCAGGATATGGGTAAAGGATAATTTACCAAACAATGAAAGGACATGCAAGAAAATGAGAAAGACAGGGATATTATCAGCAACTTCAATTGTTTTAATTGCGCTTATTATCGGCATCACCGGCTGCAAATCCAGTGATACGGGGTCAAGCATGACACCTACAAAATTATCCACCTTGACATCGGTTACCACTACCGTGACTACAAGCAGCGACGACAGCGCTGTCCGGGCTTATGCCGATGCTGAGACTGAAACGACCTTACGGGGATTAAGTGAAAATAACCTGGCAAAATACACTCAATATGGTAATCCTGCGTTTAAAGCAGCGGTGACTCAAGATGTTTTTGACAAAACAGTAGCTCAAATAAACAGCCAACTCGGGGTGTATGTGTCTAAGGAATTTCAAAGCACCGAAATACAACAGGGTTATACGGTTGTTTATTATAGGGCGAAATACACTAACGCAGATGTAAATGTTAAGATGGTTTTTGATGCGAATCACCAGGTCGCGGGTCAATTTTTTGTACAATGATAATAAGACTGCCTCAAAGGTTATCGGTTTTCGTCAATAAGGAGTGCGTGGCATGCTTAATCAGATGACCAGTTTTTTTATTTCCGCGTTCAATTTCCCCGGTCTGGATTGGAAATTAGTTCTGGTTGCCATTGCCCTCAGTATTGTCTTTGGGGCTATCTGGTTAACTGCTTATTGGCCGTCTCTTAAAAAACCTTCGCTGTGGATAATCGCTGTCATCAGTGCTTTCCTCACTTGGACAGCTATCGCTTTCGTGCAAGTCCCGCTGCAATCATGGGCAGGACAGGCTCTGTTTCATATTTGGAGCCAACAGACACTGACAAAGTGGATACTGCTAGCTGCGATACCGCAGATACTTCTCAGCGGCATTGTTCAGGAAGCAGCCAAATTAATCCCTGTGTATTTGTTCTGGTGGCGTAGTAAGAAAAGTTTTACGCCCAAATTCGGGCTGATCGCCGGAGCTCTATCAGGGGCAGGGTTCGGTATCTTCGAGGCTGTTTGGGCGCATAATCAAATATTTGCCTCCGGCTGGGCCTGGCACTTGGTGGGGACTTATGGCTTTGTGGCAATATTGGGATTCTGGGAAAGATTCTTTAGCGTTGCTTTTCACATTGCTGCTTCCGCGCTCGTGGGCTACGGTTTGGCAAAACATAAGGGCTGGCAGTATTATCTTATCGCGGCATTCTTGCATGGATTAATGAACTATTCAGTTGTCCTGTTACAGACCAATCATCTCACTTCGGTGCAGGACGAGATATTTACCGCAATCCTCGCTGTTCTTGTCACGGGTGTAGTATTATGGCTGCGCTGGTACAAACCGAAAGAAATCCCTGTAAATAATCCCCCGGAGGTTACCGCTCCACCTGAACCGCTAGCCCCGGCGAGTTGATTATTGAAAAATGTCGGTTTCGGTCGATTATTTCCGGGCTCGTTTCCAGTCCCAGTTTTCCAGCAACAAAGCCAGCCCCAGAATAACGGCCGTGACGACAAGGGCAATGCCACACACTAACAGCAATGTCTGGAGGCTTTCATTTTTACTAAAAGCAGCCCATCCCCAATAACCAAGATAGGCCATAAAAATATACTTGATAATTTTGCCAAACATACAGGGCACAAAGTATTTCCAAGCGGGTAAGCGCAGGTTCCCGGCGGCCAATCCCATCACATCAATCGGCATGGGGGTGACGGCGAAAACAAAGACAATCAACATTCCCCATTTTTTTAACCAGCCGACTGCTTTCTGATAGGCTTGATTATCATGCCAGATAGTGCGTCCGCTATAACCGGCTACGTAGGCCGTCATCTCTCCGATAGACCCTCCGAATCCTGCTACCAGACCGATGTATAGAGGATTAAAGGTTGCTCCGAGAGGTATTATCATCAGGATGCTGGGCATCGGGAGGATTATAGTGGCGTTTGTGAACATGCTAAGAAAAAAGGTCCCGAGGTAGCCATAATTACCCAGCCGGATAAGCTCTTTTTTGAAGATAAAAAGTATAATGGTAAGCACTAGCATGAGAAGTAACATTGCCAGCGCGAGAAAATTTCTGCGAAGCCAGCTTTTTTTAGCTGGGGGAACAGGTGTTTCCTGATTGACGTAATTTTGAGTCATTGTAATTATTTTAACACATCGCCGATAACAATCAGGAAAGACCAAGTAAATTATAGTTGACGAAAGTTGAGCCATCGGCTAAAGTAAGCTCAAATGGAGAGCAAACATGTCTTTTAATGTAACCCGGTGCTGTAAATCGGAATTCCGTTGGGGTGAACGCACGTATGTGATGGGCATCATCAACGTTTCTCCCGATTCTTTTTCCGGCGACGGCGCTTCCGATATTGAAACGGCGGTAGCTCAAGCCTGCCGGTTTGTGGAAGAAGGAGCGGATATTCTGGATATAGGTGGGGAATCAACTCGCCCGGGTTCGTCCCCGATTACAGTCGAAGAGGAAGTCAGGCGGGTAATACCGGTGATTGAGAAGTTGGCCGAGCGAATCAATGTACCAATAAGTATAGATTCTTATAAATACGAGGTTGCCAGACAGGCGCTGGATTCCGGCGCATCGATTATCAACGACCAGTGGGGATTAAAAACAGAACCGAAACTGGCAGCATTGGCGGCTAAGAGAAACTTTCCGATTATATTAATGAGCAATCAGCGTGATCGAGGCGGCTATGATGCCGGTGTGGGAAGAGACACGGCGAATTACCATGATGTAATGGTTGAGGTGATAACTTCGCTAAGGAATAGTGTGAATTTAGCGCAGCAAGCGGGCGTACCCAAGGAAAATATTATCATCGACCCGGGCATCGGTTTCGGCAAGACCTGGCAGCAGGATATTGAAATCATCAGAAGGCTGAAAGAACTGGAGGCATTGGGTTTACCTGTTCTTGTAGGGGCGTCCAGAAAATCACTGATCAAAATGGTTTTGAATTTACCGGCTAGCCAGCGCGTCGAGGGCACCGCTGCGACTGTAGCCATCAGTATCGCCAATGGCGCAGATATTGTGCGGGTGCATGATGTGAAACAAATGGCGCGGGTTTGTAAGATGACGGATGCTATTGTGAGGGGAGTGTAGACTGCAGATTCGTCGCGTAAACACATTACAACTATACATTTAGCCTTAAATTAAAAATTTGGGTCCAATAATATGAAGCGTTGCGAATTGAAGAGAATAAGATAGTTACCCCTGCACGAACATCGGGATCAAAGCACAGTCATGAGTACGATTACTTGATTCCGTTTAGCTTTTCGGTTAAAAACAATCAATTGACTATTGTTTGAAAGATATTAATGCACTATGGCGGTGCAAACATATCTTTCTCTTTCATCAGTAGCTTATTATAATCGGATTTTCTTAACCAAACTAATTCTTTGTCTCCTATTCCACGTTTGTAATAAATATCTGTTAAATTCTGTTTTTTTCATGCCGATATCAAAGTCGAAACCCCTCCTCGATATACAAAAAGGCAGAGTGCCAAGTTTCTGTAGTCGTGAAGCTATATTTATACATGAACCTACGAAATCACTATCATTACCTATTGACAGTACACTTCCTCTAGCAATACCACATCTGAGACTAGATGGAGGCTCTACAAAGTCTTTTTTAATTGTAGGTAAAAATACTTTTTTATAATCGTCACAAATTGTGTCTAAAGAAATAACAACATTACATATGTTGACTTTATTCTTTCCATTTGCGTCTATTAAAAAACAACCTTACTTTTTCCCTAAATATGTGTGCGGATATTACTTTCCTCATGCCGGAGATTAAAGCCTTCGTGTCCTTTAATTTAAGTGTCCGGTCTTCTTTAGGATAGAGCCTTGACACAGCAGCAATCTGACGCATAAAACTCTCTATGTTTTGTGTCCTGCTTAACACGCCATCAATTAATTGCTGACAACCTGGTAATTCCCAGCATTTTTTAATTTCCCCGAATTTTTTCTTAACCTCACCCGACTTATCCAATACAATCATCAAACAGGTGTAACAATACAGGTAATTCAATGTTTCAGGCAGCATATAATGACCAAATTTAGGCTCTTCAATTTTATTTACCATGCTCTTATGATATCGTATAATACTGCTAGTAGTCAAAATATATTTACTAAAATACTTGACTAATAGCCAATAATATGAAATAATTGGCAATTAACATACATGGTATATGTCAACATTACAATGATTATATGACAATATTTGTGTTTGAAGGGAAATATCCATGAGGTTGCACGCTATATATGGAGTGGCAGTTAGATAGTATTTTCGCCCTACTTGCCGGAAGTAAGGGCGATAGAAATAGTCACAAAATATTTGATTTAGGCAAGGGAAACGAAATAAATTATTAAAGGAGTAAAATATGAAGAAAATTCATGCCACTCGATATTTATTAGTTATCGGAGTAATATTGGTCGCGCTTCTAGGAAATATCGCTACAATCAATGCTTCTCCATCCAACCAGACAAATTATCCTCCCCCAATTACAGATCTTTCAAAAGCAGTACCATTCTTGTACCCCCTTGATAATACAGTCAACCCTGCTAGTCCTAAGTATAATCCTTCCATGGAGATGCTGGAACCCGCTTTGGTTCTCCAGGACAAAGAAGTAGTGATTCACCTTTCGATGTGTCTCCCTTGACCGCAGGACATCGTTATTTTGGAACAGGTATTATCACTTACACCAATGCAATCGGTTTTTATGCTATACAAAACTTCAATACTACGCAAAGTATCCCTACTGGTACAACTCTTTACGCTCCAACTTTGTTGGGATCAAACTATTGTCCTCTAGAAATAACTACAGAATATGTATGGGTTTCTGGTGTACTTCAAAGGGCAATTGGTGTTTGGGATCATAACTCGAACCAATTTGTTGTTTCCGACACCAACGTAACCCCTTTCTTGAATTCGTCTAACCAATATATAGCAGAAATATATGATAATTCTGGAACGTGGGAAGCTATGGTTTATGATTATAGCATAAGTCAATGGCTAATTCTTTATACTGACTCCACTTCAACAACGTCTATGTATGGGTTTGATATTTGGGAGGAATATAATTTTAATGAATCTTCATGGCCTGTCCTAGGCACTCAGTTTGATTCGAGTTCTATTGAGATCTGTATTTCTGGTACATGGCACAATATTACAAGTACATACGGCAACCAACAAGCCGATCTTGGGACAGCTCCTTATACGTTCACCTGGACAAACCAATATTATCATTGGCATGTCAAATAATAATTATTGTTTCGATTGCCCGTGATTAGCGTCATACTGTAACCTTGATGAACGTTTGTCACTTTGTTAAGGTTACAGTATGAGTAAATTTAATTAATATTGTGATATACTTTTAGCGAATATTGTCGACTAAAGCTGTTTGAAGGTATAAGTATGAAGATCAAGATAATGATAATAACGATAGTGCTACTGACTACTTGTGGATGTATGTCTAGGTCTCTGAATCAAACATCAATTGCATATTCCGGGCCTACAATCTCTGGTGCGATTGACAAAGGCTACCAACAGGCAACTGTTTCTAAGATAGAATCACTTTTAGGACAGAAGCTACCTATTCCAACATATTTTCCAAATAATTATCAAATTAAAGAAAGTTACTATTATCAAGAACCTAATAGCAATCCCCAAGTTACCGATATTCTCCTCTTAATTTCTGACCAATCAATAAGTTGGTCGGGTACTCAATATACTTGCCGACTCGCACTCTCAATCAGTTGGAATCAGGCTGGATTGGGCTTGAAAATGCCGTCAGCCGAAATCATTCCGTCCATAGATGGTAGATTAGAGCAAAATAACAATGAATATATATTATGGTGGGAAAGTTACGGGAGTCCAGATTCATTGGGTTCAACTTTAGAGCTATTTGCTAATCAACAATTTTCAACAGACGAATTGATTAAGGTTGCTGCTTCTACACCTTCGAATACTCCCTCAACCAATTAATTTGGTTCTCATGCGTTCGAGTGTCTCCTGTGTTTTTCATGCTATAATAGCCTCAATCGTATTTAAGGGGTGAATTATGACTAAAGAAGATAGGTTAAGACTTCTAAAAGACAGTAGTGATTTATTTAGTGTTGATAAAATGACATCAAGCACTATTGTAAAATTACGAAAAATCCTTGACGGAAATCCCAAAATACGAGAACGACTTGAAAAGAATGAACTGACTAAAGAAAATGTCGAATTAGCCTTTGTTATTCTAAGCCCCATATTCGCTGAACTGATTGTAGAAAACAATTCAAAATTCCTTGATGTTATTTGCTCTTTGCTAACTTTGGACTGGAAAAATTAAAGGCCACGTTTACATTTTTTACCCATAAGTCTAAATCAACTTCTGGAGATGCTCTTTTTGCCTCTTCAATGATTTTGCGTAATTCTGAAGGTGAAATCATTTATCCTGCCTCACAAATTCCGTCCATGTCTTGGCTGTGTCATTTTGAATCCATTCTTTGCTTATTTTTCGATACCATCTATCTTTATTGTCTATTCCAATTATGCCTATTTTGACCTTATTATTTTCATCAGGACTTTTTAGGTCTATGAATCGGTCTTTAATTAGCGTATCTTTAATATCCAATAACCATTTTATTTTAGTGGTTCCCTGTTTTGTAATTATAACGTCGTGTAAATCTTGCAATTCTGCTTGAGGTCTCATATCTTCTCCATTAACGATGATATAGCCTCTCAAAGCATTAAAGTTAATATCAAAATGTAATTCACTTTTTACCATCATATCTATATAGATATGACCTATGGGCATTGCGTTATTCAGCATTAAAAGAGCATCGTTATCAATATTAAAAATTCTAAAATCTAAATATTTGTCTGGATTAGCATCTTCTTTTATCCAATTAAGAGGTAGTATGGAAGCAATGTTTTGCCAGAAATTAGAAAGTATCATTAATATGATACCAATGCATAAAATTAACACTCCAAAGAAAAACCCGTTTTTGATAAAAAAACTACCTGCCACAGCCCCCACCCCCAACCAAACAAGATTTATCCCAAGTCCAATCATTGGTTTTTTCATATTTATCCCTCATCCAGAGACGCATTTTACTCACCTTGCGCCTCCATTTGGTGATATTGTATCACCTCCTGATAAGGGGAAACACTCCGTTGCATGAGAACCATTAATTTTGGTAACTTGACACGAAGAGTCCAACATCCGCTTTAAAAGAGAGATAATACATTTGTTATGAATGATCAATGATTCTTTTCCTGGAGGCCGCTCGTAGGTGCGAGAAATCAAACATCACAATAATTGTCCTATTTATTTTGCTTTAATGGAAAATGAAAAAGGTATTGCATAACTATACCTATGGCTTGACATACATCGGGATAATTACCATTGCGTGAGTACGGTTCTAAATGTCAGACTGATCTACTTTGCTGGTTTCTTTGGTGTGTTGCCTCGTGTCGCTGAAGACTTGTTGGTGGTTTTCACTTTAGCGTGATTGTAATCCACGGCAGCTTGGACAAGAGTTTTTAGCGAGATCCCATTGATTCTGTCATCCTTGTAAATGTCAATGGCTCGCCATTGTTTGCCTTTGAGTTCATTATTGAAGAGCTTGTCCGGATCCGCAGGGCTAGCCCCCTGAATAAAGGTTAGCTTCACTTTATCTCTGAAAGCTTTAGCCAAACAGACTATTCCGTCGTGAGACCAGACGGGAGTCCCCATCCATTTTAACTCCTCTATTATATCAGGGTCAGCATCTTTGATAATTTTACGGATATTGATAATAGTCAGACCACGCCAGTCAGAAAGTTTGGCAATGAGCTCATCGATTTGTTCACTTGCATTCATTTTATATCTCCTATTAAATCATCCGACATATATGTTTAAATACTGATGATAATGCTGTGTTTTTTCAGTTGTCAAGACAAAAACTTGCTTAATGCTCAAATGTTATAAATTTGTAATACTTCACAGACATATCGGGGTTTAAAGGAGGTTAAACTGTTTTGTATTTGTTTCCGTGGGAAATGGGCAAGTTTTGTCCGAAATTAAATTTCGTTCTAATATTGTGAAATGATCCCAGATCCTCGATATAATTAAAGGGATGCGCGTTATCAACCGATGAGTTATTCTTTTGGAAGTGAGGGGCCAAAGGCAGGAAGTATTTCGCGTGATCAAATGTGGAGAATTTCTCAATCCAACCATTACTTGATTATCATTTATTCCACAGTTTCTTTCTGCACCATTTCTTTGTAGGCTTTCATTAATTTGCGGGTTATTGTACCCGGTTTGCCGTTGCCTATTGGTTTCCCATATAAAACAGTGACCGGCACAATTTCAATCAGGGAATTAGTAATAAAAACTTCATCTGCCTGCAATAATTCTGTCGCCCTGAAATTTACCTCTTTGACTTTGATGCCGAGTTGCGCAGCCAGTTCAAAGACAACTACACGAGTAACCCCGGGTAAAATACCCGCCTCATAACGGGGTGTTTTTAGAACACCATCTTTCGCCAGGAACAGGTTACTGCCTGCCGCTTCTGTTAAATAGCCTCTATCATTCAGGAAAAAGGCCTCGTTGGCGCCTGCTTCTTTAGCCTCTTGACGTGCCAGCATATTCTCCATGGTGTTGGTAGATTTCAGATAGGTTACCGGTGAATGACTGTTGCGGCGTATCGCAGAAAGCAGCACTTTGTATCCCTGGCGGTACTTTTCAGGACCGGGAGGTATATAATCTGCAGCCAGTATGGCAATGGTGGGTTGTATGCAGGAAGCCAAATCAGGGGATATCGTGCCCTCGCCAATAGAGACGCAAATGCGGAGACGCGTCTGATGAAAATTATTTGCTTTAATAACGTCTTTTACGGCTTCTCTAATCAGAGCAGTGTGTATTAATATCCCCAGGCGGTCGCCGGAAAACTTGAGGCGTGCCAAATGGCTATCCAATCTGAAGGCTGTGCCTTCATAAGCGCGTACGGTTTCATAGAGGCCGTACCCAAAAAGAAAACCATAATCGAGCACAGAGATTTTGGCTTTTTCACGCGGTAACAGTTTCCCATTTAAATAATAGATTTCACTCATGGCTCATACTCCTCTCTGTGATCGATGGAAAGTTATTGTCTTTAACATTAAGTGCCGTTAAACAAGTTTTGGAAATTAAAGATTATCGTACAATAGCAGGGAGTGAAACTCAAATGATATTCAGATGTATTACAGCGAAAGGTTATGGGAGAGTAAGAGTTATAATGGATTCCTGCCTTCGCAGGAATGACAATGGGGTGAAGTGAGGATTCTGCTGCTGGACAACGCCTTCCGTCAGTATGGGGATGGCAGAGAATCCTTTATTTCTTCTTGCCCTGGTCGAGAGTCTGTGCCAGCTGCTCGAAGAGCTGTTTCTGTTCTTTAGTCAGTGAGTCTGGTGTTTGGACGGAAACAGTGATAATCTGATCGCCGCGGGCTCTTCCCTGCAGGTGAGTAATACCTTTATTCCTAAACCGGAAGATAGCGCCGCTTTGACAGCCGGGGGGAATCCTGAGTTTAGTGTCACCTTCGAGTGTCGGCACAACCACCTCTGTACCCAATGCCGCCTGAGCGAAGTTTATCGGCAAATCATAGTAGATGTCATCACCCTCGCGCTTGAAGAATGCGTGGGGCTGAACTGACAGGCTAACGAAAAGGTCGCCGCTAGGTCCACCGCGAGCACCGGCATCGCCTTCGCCGCGAATACGTATCTGATTACCATCGGTGACGCCGGCGGGAATTTTGACAGTAACCGTACGTTGATGTTTTTCCTTACCGGTACCGTGGCATTTGGGGCATGGTTCGGTAACGATTCTACCTTCGCCGCGGCACTTCGGACAACTGGTGATATTCGTAAAACGCCCGAAAACACTGGATTGCACCCGTTTGATTTGTCCGGTGCCGTTACAGGTGGGGCAACGTTCCGGCTGACTGCCGGTCTTGCTACGGGTGCCCTGACACTCCGAGCAATATTCGGTGCGCATGATGGTGATTTCCTTTTCACAACCAAAAGCGGCTTCTGCCAAGGAGATGCTGATGTTATATTGCAGAGCTGAGCCTTTTTCAGGAGCCTGGCGAGCGCCGTTGGCGCTTCCCCCGAAGAAGGCTTCAAAAATATCCCCGAAACCGAAATCGAATCCATCCGATTCCTGTCCGAAGAGGCTGGTGCCGCCGCTGTGCCCGAAACGGTCATAGGCAGAACGCTTCGTAGGATCGCAAAGAACCTCATAAGCCTCATTCAACTCTTTAAACTTATCCGATGCGCCTTCCTCGTGGTTATGGTCGGGGTGATACTGGAAAGCGAGTTTGCGGAATGCCTTCTTAATATCTTCGTCGGTGGCGTCCCTGCCAATACCCAAGACTTCATAGTAATCGCGTTTTTCTGCCATATAAATTAATTATTTCCTCGCCTGAATGGAGCTAAAAGTTTTGCTGGAGGGGCATAGCCCCTCCAGCACTCTTTATTTTATACCTTATGCTACTTGCCGTCTATTGTTTATACCTCGTGGAATTCACCTTCGACGGTGCCGTCATCTTTCTTGCCACCGGGTGGCGGTTGGTTACCAGGTGGTGGCGGCGGTTGTTGTTGCTGTTGTTGCTGCTTATAAATTTCCGCCCCGACTTTTTGCATTGATTCATTCAATTGTTGAGACGCCTGTTTGATGGCTTCCATGTTGCTGCCTTTCATTGCCTCGCGGACAGAAGCAACCTTGCCTTCAATCTCTTTATTCAACGCTTCGGGAACTTTATCTTTATTGTCGCGCAAGGTTTTTTCGGCCATGTAAGCCATGTTATCGGCAGTGTTGCGAACTTCTACCTCTTCTTTACGTTTGGCATCTTCAGCGGCGTGGACTTCGCCTTCCTTACGCATTTTCTCGATTTCTTCCTTGCTGAGGCCGCTAGAAACGGTAATCGTGATTTTCTGTTCCTTGCCGGTGCCCTTGTCTAATGCCTTAACGCTCAAAATACCATTGGCATCGATATCAAAGGTTACTTCCACCTGGGGCATGCCGCGCGGCGCCGGCAGGATACCATCCAGCATAAATCTACCCAGTGTACGGTTATCGTTGGCCATCTGTCTTTCGCCCTGGAGGACATGAATCTCCACGCTGGGCTGGCTATCCGTGGCCGTACTGAAAATCTGACTCTTGGAGGTAGGGATGGTGGTATTGCGGGTGATCAACGGTGTCATCACACCCCCGAGAGTTTCGATCCCGAGTGTCAGTGGGGTGACATCGAGTAGCAATACTTCTTTGACCTCACCTTTAAGAACGCCGGCCTGAATTGCCGCGCCGATAGCCACGACTTCATCGGGGTTAACGCTCTTATTCGGTTCTTTGCCAAAGAATTGTTTAACTTTCTGTTGCACAATCGGCATTCTGGTCTGACCACCGACTAGAATGACTTCGTCGATCTGTGCGGTGGTTTTTCCAGCATCGTTGACCGCTTGCTTACACGGCTCGAGGGTTTTCTCGACCAAATCCATAACTAATTGTTCCAGTTTGGCCCGGGTTAAATTCACATTCATGTGCTTGGGCCCGCTGGCATCAGCCGTAATAAACGGTAGGTTAATATCCGTCTGCTGTACTGTGGAAAGCTCGATTTTAGCTTTTTCGGCTGCTTCCTTAAGTCGCTGTAGTGCCATTCTATCCTGTCTCAGGTCGATACCCTGGTCGCGTTTGAATTCTTCGCAAAGCCAATCAATAATCCTCTGGTCGAAATCATCACCGCCCAGATGCGTATCACCGGCAGTAGATTTTACCTGGAAGGTGCCTTCACCGATCTCCAGGACGGAGATATCAAAGGTCCCGCCGCCGAGGTCATAGACCGCAATGGTCTCATCCTTTTTCTTGTCTAAGCCATAAGCCAACGCGGCGGCTGTCGGCTCATTGATAATCCGGAGCACATTCAATCCGGCGATAGAACCGGCGTCTTTGGTGGCCTGACGTTGGGCATCGTTGAAGTAGGCCGGCACCGTAATAACGGCATCGGTCACTTTCTCGCCCAGGAAAGCCTCGGCATCAGTCTTGAGCTTCTGCAAAATCATGGCAGATACTTCCGGCGGGCTGTATTCCTTGCCGCCCATCAACACGTGAACTTCATTGTTAGCGCCACGTATCACTTTATATGTCTTACGTCGAGCGTCTTCTTCAACCGGTAGTTCTCTTCCGGGCGGTTCGCCCCATTTCCTTCCCATAAAACGTTTAATGCTATAAACGGTGTTCTCCGGGTTGACAATCGCCTGACGTCGGGCGATTTGCCCGACCAGGCGTTCACCTGTCTTGCTGATGGCCACAATTGAAGGGAACAGATGGCTGCCTTCCGCCGAAGAAATTACCACCGGTTCGCCGCCCTGCATCACCGCCACTTCACTGAATGTTGTTCCTAAATCAATCCCTACTGTTTTTCCCACTTGCATGCCTCCTCACAATATTTTGAATGGTTATTTATCGGGATAAAATATGTTTTATTTTTCCTCTGCCGGCTCTTCTACAGGTTCGCCATTACCGACTGCAACCTTACTGGGGCGGATGACTTTGTCATTTAATTTATAGCCTTTTTCCATCTCCTGCACTACTATGCCATCTTCACCCTTCGTGTGCATCACAGCTTCATGCAGGTTAGGGTCAAACGTTTCACCAACGGCTTTAATCGGGGATAAACCCTGAGCTTCCAATGTTGTCATTAGTTTGCGTTCAATCAGTTTAACGCCATCCACCCAGTCGGTTTTCGCTAATTTGGGGGTGATGGATTCAAAGGCTCTTTCAAAATCGTCCAAAATCGGCAAGATACTGAGAATTAACTGCTGGTTGGCATATTTCCCTATATCCATTCTTTCCTGCTCGATACGACGTTTGTAGTTCTGAAAATCAGCCTGAGTCCTTTTCCAGCTATCCAGGTAATCATCGGCCTTCTGTTTTGTTTCAGCAAGCGCTTTTACGACATCCTGCTCAATTTCAGGCACACATTCCTCTTTTATTTCAGGGGTTTCGGGATTAGTCTCTTCTGGTTCTCGCGGAATCATTTTTCATCCACCTTAGTATTACGAATTATTTGTTTCGGGTGTGATTTTTCTGCCGTATAACCAGGCAATCAGGCCGCTCAGAACCTCGGCCAGATAATCTACGGAAGCGATGCTGCGCGCGTAATGCATACGGGTCGGCCCGATAACGGCGATACAACCGATGGCTTCACCCGGCAAGCCGTATTGACTGATAACGACACTGTAGTTCTGTATCGCCTCCGATTTATTTTCTTTACCGATAATGACATGCACACCTCTGCCAGTCAGCTTGTCCGGCAGGATCACACGTAACAGTTTTTTATTCTCAGTTAGGGCTAGAGACGTCGTTGTCTGACGCGCATTGGCAAATTCCGGCTGATTAAAAATGAACTGCAAACCATCCAGATAGGGAGTTTCGTATTCCACTTCGTCTTCAGTCTTCATGATATTTAAAATACAATCGCAGATACCTTTTTCAAGGTCGGATAACTCTGCCTTTTTTGCTTGAATCTGAGGATTGTTCAAGCCGGAAAAAATGGTATTCAGTTTATTACTGACAGTAGATAGCTCGGTTTGAGATACCGGCTGGTCAAAAACAGTCAGCTGTTGTCTGACGACCGCGCCTTGCAGAACCAGCACCAGCAGAGCGGTTGAATCCTGGATGCTGACCAATTCCAGATGCTTAAAGAGACAGTTATCCGATTTGGCCGTAGCTACAATCGCCATGTTCTGAGATAGATTAGCCAGTAATGTTGCCGTTAGTCTAGCCCACTCTTCCATTCTGGTTTCAACCTGGTGGAAAAGATGATTGATCATCCGCTGCTGATTAATCGGCAAACGGACATCGTCCAATGTCTCGACATAATAGCGGTAGCCTTTATCCGAAGGAACGCTGCCTGCGGAAGTATGCGGCTGAATAATATAGCCTTCCTGTTTAAGCCGCATCATCTCATTACGGATAGTGGCGGAAGAAACATCGAGTCCATTATTACGCAGAACACTTTGCGACGGTACCGGAGCAGCCCGGGCAATATACTGTTCAACAATGGATTTTAGAATCGTTTCGGATCTTGGTGAAAGCGCTTTACTCATATTTAGCACTCTATCTCCTCGACTGCTAACATTACTAAGTTAACATTTTGGGAATTTATTGTCAAGAGATTTTAGTCACACAATTGAATCCGACGTGAGCGTGTGTTAAACTAAATTCATGGAAATTACGTGGTTAGGGCATTCATGCTTTAAGCTTAAGGGTAAACAGGCTACCGTTATCACCGACCCATTCTCGCCGGGAATCGGCTACACGTTAGGAAAAGTTTCGGCGGAAATTGTCACTATCAGTCATTCACACCCGGGGCACTCTTACATCCAGGGCGTCAACGGCGAACCGAGGGTATTAAAGGGACCCGGAGAATATGAGGCAGCCGGTGTCTTGACGGTTGGCGTGCATACTTTTCACGACAGCGAAAAAGGCGCGCAGCGAGGTAAAAACACTGTTTTTGTTATTGATGTCGATGATGTGATGATTTGTCACCTCGGAGATCTTGGACATCCGCTCACTGCCGAACAGGTAGCAGAAATCGATGGGGTTGATGTGTTGTTGATTCCTGTCGGGGGTGTTTCTACAATCGATGCCGTTCAAGCAGCCCAGATTGTGCGGCATTTAGAGCCGAAGATAGTCATCCCGATGCATTATAAGACCGAGGCTACGAAGAAGGAACTGGAACCGGTTGACCGATTTCTTAAAGAGATGGGTGTAAAAGAAGCTGTACCCCAGCCTAAATTACTGGTGAACAAAAACAGTTTACCGCTTACGATGCAGGTTGTGGTACTGAACTATAAGCAATAACAGGAAACTCAATGACGGCGTCGTATCGTAGCTATCGCCAGTATCGTTAGCGTTATTACGATAATAGCCAGCAGAGCGATTCCACCGTATATTAACACCGGCGGTATGTTGATATTTACGTTCACTGTCGATTGATTGGTCACTGTTTGTGTTTGAGGTGGCAGCACAGACGTCGGTTGAGATTGCTGCGTAGTAATAGTAACAGGGACGGAAGTTTCAGACAAAACAGCTACAGCGACAGGAACTGGATCGTCCGTGGTAAAAACGCTGACAGCGCTCCAATCGCTGAAACTATTGTTTGAACAGGCTCTAACTTTCCAGTAATAGGTGATACTTTTTTCTAAACGGATATCGCTTTCCCAGGCATTGCCAGGTAAGGCGTTGTCACCTGTTTTATCGATTATGATATTCTGGAACGAGGCGTCTGTAGCCACGAGCAATTCATATTGATTAGCGGATGCAATAGTTCCCCATTGAAAAATAGGTTTGAGAGCAGTTATCCCGCCGGCAACAGGGACGGATAATAACGGCACGATATTGCTGCCTCCCAGTATTGTGGTAAATGATCTTGGGATTGACCATGGGCTAAGGAATGGTTTGCTGACGCGGACACGCCAATAGTAAGTAGTTGCCGGTTCCAAATCGGTAGGACGTGCCGAGCAGGATTCAGAGGCGCCTGTCAGTCCGCTCAGGATACCTGTAAAACCGGTATTATCACTTACCTGCCATTCATATTCAGTAGCACCGCCTAAAGCCTGCCATGTCAGATTAAGTTTTGAGATACCCAGCCCCGGTTTATTATCCTCCGGTGAAATCGGGATAACCGGCGCCGACAGGCTATCGGCAAATGTCATCAGTCGGGTATATTTAGTATCGACCGACCATAGTTGATGTTCGTAAATTGATAAATCAAACATAGTATCAGTGTCATCAAGGCCGCGTGTTATTGATTCAAAGGTTGGTGACGAATTGGTCGGATCCAACGAGCGGATGATACCGCCTTTTTTATCCGCAGCAACCACCGACTGTGTGTTTACCGCGTACAACGTCCCATCGCTGGCAATGGCTACTTGGCTGATGATGGCATTATCGGGAAGTCCGGTATATATGCTTTTCCAGTTAGTGCTCTTATCAAGAGTAAAGCGGAAAATACGTTCCTTACTGGTGGATGTTACTTTCGCGTCTGTTGAGACATAGATAATTTTATTCTCGCTGAACTTGTTATCAAATGCCAGGCTTATTCTGCCGATACCGGTAGTGGGTGGTAATTGTTGCCCCAACATCCTGAAAGTTACGCCGTTGTCTTCAGATAAATATACTTGCCCGACGGTGTTGCCTGCCAGAATCGTTTTGTCTTGAGTATAATTTGGCGATAATACAATGGTGGTTAGTTGCTGATTACCCACCTCTGCCGGGGTTATATAGGAAATACCCCCGTTAGCGGTGTAATAAATCAGCCCTTTACTGCCATCGTAACCGCCGATAAACCATTTCCGGCTATCCAGTACCGACCATGTGTCCGTAATACAAGGGGTGATATGCGGGGTGAAAGTCTGCCCATTATCGTTAGATTCCCAGATTATCGGGTTACTGTCACTTTGTCCGTCGATAATGATAGACGGAGTGTCAGGGCTGTATTGAGGAATTGTTTTTACTAACTTCAGATTGTCAACGCCGGTAAAACTGCCGCAAAAAATCCTATCCCATGTCCGGCCGCTATCCAGCGTACGCCAGAGGCTGTGTTTCAGATTACTGCTATTGAAGGTAAGCATAAAAACGGTAGTTGCTGAAGGTGTTGCAAAATCCGGGATATCGTCGATTTTAGTATCTATCAGACTAATTTGCTCCCAGGTGATGCCGCTGTCGTTCGAACAGGAGAAGCCGCTTTCAGTACCGCTGGTAACCGCATAGACCTTATGTTGATTCATAAAATCAGGTGCTATCACAACGAAGGTGTTCGTTTGTCACGTAGGCGGTTTATGACACTGCGTCCAGTGTACGCAATTATCCGAGCTTAGATAGACCAAAGAGCTGCCAGCGCAACCAGCAAGGATTGTGTTGTTGCTGTTAGTGAGGCTAGTGTAATGTACCAGTAATAACTAGACAATGGCGTATTCATTACATTATAATAAGAGCATGTGGAAAAAAGCGGATGCCTTAGTTATAACGCAAGAACAACAAATAATCATGGATGCAT
>Ga0182027_10006274_pt1 | contig 17868 bp, 15 predicted proteins | sample 712E1DmetaG_FD_121300 | JGI IMG/M metagenome (GOLD analysis project Ga0182027, IMG submission 121300) | Permafrost microbial communities from Stordalen Mire, Sweden - 712E1D metaG (Illumina Assembly) | ecosystem: Environmental > Terrestrial > Soil > Wetlands > Permafrost | place: Sweden... | reverse complement strand
CCCGTGGGTTGGCAGAGCCGCCCCGCGGGCGACGCCGATACGGTTTCGATTAGGTTAACGCTTATGGGCCGATGGCCTGGGCTTTGCTAGGCCGCCCCGTTGGGGCTGAATGCACCCACCCCCGTGTCCAGCCGAAGATATGGGTAAAGATCTGCCCCCACGGGCGAGGGCAAGACCATGCCATTCCGCACAAAGGGGGAATCCGTGATTCTCCTCACCATCCGGAAAGCGGAATCCAAACTAGCGCTCGATTTTGTTCGTCAGATTGTCCAGCACGTTGCGGTCAATCTCGTACCCGAGTCCCGGCTTGGTGGGGGCGGGCACGTATCCTTCTTTATCGATGCGGATCTGGTCCTTGAAATAAGGGCGGTCGGTACTGCCCTGGGGCTGCGTCATTTCGAACCAGACATTGTTCGGCATGGCAAGCTCGCAATGGAAATGGACGGCGTGGTCAAGCGCGGTGCCCCAGTTATGCGGCTGGCACTCCATGCCGAAGCACTCCGCCAAGCGGGCGACCTTCATGCCACCGGTGATCCCGCCGATATTGTCCACGATGAATCGCACCACATCGCAGGCTCCCCGGCGTATGTATTCCGTGAAGTCGTAGGGCGAGAAGAGGAATTCCCCGATGGTGATGGGCAAGTCCAGAACCTGAGCCAATTGCGCTAGGCCGTCGATGTCGCTGGTCGGTATCGGGTCTTCGTAGGAGACATAGTTCAGTTGATCCAGTGCACGGCCCACCTTTATCGCTTCGTCGCGCGTGTAACCACCCACGCGGTCGAATAGAAGCGGGAAATCGTCTCCGGCGTACTTCCGCACGGCTTTCGCCACGTCGATATCAAGCCTGTAATCCACCGCATTATCGGGCAACCAAGGCGGATGAATCTTGTAAGCCGTGAATCCATCCCCCTTGGCGTGCTGGAGATCGGCCACAAAATCATCCACGGTCTTGAGGTGCTGAGAACTTGCATAGGCCCTTACGCGGTCCCGGTACGCGCCGAGCAGCCGATAGACCGGGAGGTTGACAGCCTTGCCGAGGATGTCCCACGCACAGTTGTTGATTGCCGAGGCATAGGAAAGCTGCCCGACATTCGATCTGTACTGGTTCGTAAACTCGGGAAACTCCAGGACGCTCTTGCCGGGCAACGCTTGCCTCGCGTATTCGAGCCATCCCAGATTGCTCCAGTTGGGGTGAAAATACCTGCCGGCCAGCGTGTAGTTGCCTTCAATCCCGGTGCTCGTCACAAGCGAGGCGATCTGGTCGCCGGACTTCAAAACATACACTTTGACTTCTTTGATCGTGAGGTCGATAGGCTTGATTCCGGCCGCTTGAAGGGCCGCGCGAACCGGCCGGAGCGGAGCGAACGCTGCGGCGGCCGCACCCGTGCCTGCCACTCCGAGAAAATGGCGACGTGAAACGCTGTGTTGCGGCATCCGATCTCCTCTCAGGTCTCAATCCTTATCGTGATCCTGTCCAGCACGTCACGATCGATCTCGTACCCCAGTCCCGGCTTCGTGGGCGCGTACACATATCCATCCGGTGCGATCCGGATGCGGTCCTTCACATAGACACGGTCACTGAAGCCCTGCGGAAGCGTCATTTCAAACCAGACATTGTTCGGCATGGCGAGTTCGCAGTGGAAATGCACTGCGTGGTCAAACACACTCCCCCAGTTGTGTGGCTGGCATTGCATGCTGAAAGTCTCTGCCAATTGGGCCACTTTCATGCCACTGCTGATGCCGCCTATGTTGTCCACGATGAACCGCACTTCATCCAGCGCTCCCCGGCGAATGTACTCGCCGTAGTAGTAAGGCGAAGTGAGGAATTCGCCGATCACCACCGGCACATCCACTGCCTGGCAAAGTTCCACAAGGCCATCGATATCCTTCGTGGGGAGCGGATCTTCAAAAGATACATAGTGCAACTCATCCAGCAGGTGGCCGACGGCCAAGGCTTCCTGCCGCGTGTAGACGCCCACCGGGTCCATCAGCAGGAAGAAGTCGTCGCCCACGGCCTTGCGGACTGCCTTGGCAATCTCCATATCCAGCTTATAATCATGCTTGGATTCACCGTTACGGCCCAGCTCCGGAGGGTGAATTTTATAGGCCTTGAAGCCTTGGGCCTTGCACTGCTGAACCTCGTTGACAAACTCTTCCAAGGTCCGGTGGTGTTGCGTACTGGCATAGGCTAACACACGGTTCCGGTAAGCCCCCAGGATCTGGTAGACCGGAAGCCCCACCGCTTTCCCAAGAATGTCCCATAAGCAGTTGTCGATCGCCGACGCGTAGGAAGATTGCCCCATCCTGCGTTTGGTCGGGGTCCACTGCGAAGTAAGTGCGGGAAGATCGAGAACGCTTCTGCCTGGCAGGACACCCTTGGCATACTCCAGCCACCCCAGGTTGCTCCAATTGGGGTGCCAATAGCGCTCGGCCAGCGTATAGTTACCTTCAATCCCGCCCTTCGTCACAATCGCCGCTATGCGGCTTTGGCCATCGCTCGCGGCTCCTCCGGCTTTCGCAGGATTTACCACATAGACTTTGACTTCTTTGATCGTTAGGTCGGGCAGATCTCCCCGCCTGATCCCGACCGCCTCGCCGGCCGGTTCAGCCAAGGCCAACACTCCAGCGCCCGCCAAGGCGCTCCCCGCGGAGGCGCTTAAGAAGTCACGACGCGAGACAATACCGCTTGGCATACGCTCTCCTATTGCCCTGTCCTAATCACGATACTGATAACCCTTGTGGCCCGTGTCATTCCGATCCCTTCTCTGTCATCCTGAGCGCAGCGAAGGATCTCGCTCGGCTCAGGGTAAACTCCGCGAGGAATCTCGCTCTGAGGACCGTGTCAGCATCCTGCTATGCCTTCAGGTAAGGCTTCAAGTAATCCAGCGTCTCTCCAAGGGCCTGCTTGCCTTCGTCATCGAGACGCATGTCAGTCTGATCGCCGCCGGCGGCCCCTTTGGCGGCCGAGGAAAAGCCCGGCGATTGCCGCGTGCGCACCCCATAAGTCTTGAAGACGCCGCGCAGGTACAGAATATATTTCAGCGATTCGGGGCCATGGCTCAACATTTCGGTGAGGATGAGCAGAGTCTTCGAATGCATCGCCATGGCTTCATCGCGCTTGCCCTCGTGCCAGAGATCCCACGTCTGGGCGTAAAGGTCCGCGAACGGGGCTGCCGGCATGCTGCCGGAAAATCCTCGCCGCATTTCGTCGATCAGGTCGCGCCCGTGGCTGCCGGAGAATATCTCGAGCTGGTCCGAACTTCTCTGCCGAAGCAGCCCGACGCTCAATAACGGATTTCCCGCTTCGTCCTTGACGTACCGAAATGTGGGGATGGCCTTATACATTTCAATTAGCAGATCAACGCCCATGTTTCCGACCGCCTGCACAAACAGCGGAAGTCGGGTCGCGCCGCCAACCGCCTTGTAGTAGTCGAGGTCAGTCTTTGCATCACTGTTTTCGGAGGGCGGAAGCGAGATAATGGCGTCGGCGCCCACTCTTTCCGCATGTTTCGCATACTTAATCGCGCCGGCCACGTCCGTGCTCTGCACCCCAATCACGATCGCCGGCCGCAATTTCTTCCCGGTGGAAGCGATGGCCTCGGCTCCTTCCAACCGCTCCGCCTCGCTCAGAGTCATCCACTCGCTGGCCATCTGCGGCCAGACGAATCCATGCACCCCGCCGCGGTCGATGAACCGCACTTCTTCTATGAGGGCATCCAGGTCCAGCTTGTTCGATTCAGTGAACGGCGTCTGCGCGATGGGGAAGATTCCGCGCAACGGTTTCGAACCGGGTGTTTCGTTTCCAAACATCTTCCCGCCCTGCAACGCCAGGCCGAGCGCACTGACGCCCAAGAGTTGCAGGAACGCGCGCCTGTCCCGGTCTTCGAGCGGTCTCTTCGTCCCCATGGGTGTGTTCTCCTTCCTCATCTGTCCGAGTGGCCGCATGATACACATTCTGACAGCAGAACTGCAATACACTTCTGTCGCATCGAAAGCAAGCGTTGCGCAAGCGCCTCCTGCACCGATCCCGATGCCGTTGATCTCGAACCTCCAATCCGTAATCCGGCCACCGCCCCCAGCCCCTCCCCCAGTCCCTATCCCCTGCCCTTCTGACTCCTGACTTCTGATTTCTTCGTTTTGAAATCTCAAATCTGCCATCTGCAATCGCGCAGCGCCCCCCCCAGCCCCTGCTCTTCCAGCACCAAGCACCCGCCTTCTCTCCTCCGCCTTTGCCGTTCGTTATTCAGCATTCACAATTCATCATTTTCTCCCGTCCCCTGAAATCTGGCTCCTGCTTTTCAATGGCCCGATCACCCAACGACCCGATGGCTCAATGCTCTAATTCACCATTCATAATTCATCATTCATAATTGCTGTTCTTTCCCCCTTGCCTTCCGCTCCGAGTAGTAGTATATCGGTATCGGTAACGCGGCGATAACCCGCGCGGGCCGTGTTCTGGAAAGGGACTCGTGGTCGCGCATCGCCAAAAGCGCGATGGATGCGCCAGGGGCGGAGTTGCTCCATCGTTTATCGAAGGCACCAAACGGACAAACCGTGAAGGGCCCGCGCCTCGGCCATATACGCCAACCGGAGAAATTGTATGAAAGAGCCTCATCCAATAGATGGTGAATGGGTCGGCGTCGACCTACACGTCCATACACCCGCCTCGAAGGACTACAGGGGGAGCACTGAAGACCCAGAGTACGTTGACATCATTCGGCGGGCAAATGAGTTCGCCGGTCGAGGCCGGGGTCGGTTGTCCAGAAAAGGGCGCAGAGATCCCCAAAAGCCGATCGCGTGCGTGGCCTTTACCGATCACAACTCCGTTGAAGGGTTTCGAAAATACAGAGCAATCGCTGAGGAAGCCAGGCACCTACGAGACGCGATTCGCGGCCGCGACCTAGCAAACCCCTTACTCAAACAGCTCGAAGATGATCTTGAGGTAATTGGTTCTGTCCGCGTGTTAATGGGTGTCGAGGTCAAAGCATTTCCTGGCATTCATCTGCTTGTCATCTTTCATGAAACGACGCAAGACCGTGAAATTACTGACTTCCTACAGGACATATATGGTCGCCCTTACGGTGAACTCGCTGGCGATCCTGCTCACGTTACCCGGTGTACGCTTGTCGAGGCCCTGAATAGGGTAAGGGACCGCTTCGGCGAAAGATCGTTTGTGGTCGCACCGCATATAGACACAAGCGACGGTATTTATGAGGGATTAAAGGAGCATGGCCAGGCTCGGATAGAGGCTCTGAAGCATCCGGTGATAAAGGCCCTGGCCTTCAATAGAATCGAGACCCGAGAGAAAGTGCGCGGCCTACTTTCCCAGCCCGCTTATCGCCGCGCTGACGAGCTCGCGTTGATACAGTCCTCAGATTTTCATGGGCAACCTGGTGCAGTCGTCGGACAACCCCGAACTGAGGTCTGTGTAACGGCCGGAAAGGCGTCGTTTGCCAACCTTAGAGAAGCGCTCGGGCACCCCGCAAGAGTAAAGTGCTCGGTGGACTTCACACAGGATGAGTATCGAAGACTGACCAAAGGAGAGTTTATTGCACAGTTCACTGCCGAATCTGGCCAATGTCAGTTTCGTGAATCGGATTTCAGTGAGGTTGCTTCTGCTGTTTGCGCTATGGCGAACTCTCAAGGGGGGATCGTTGAACTGGAAGGCTTCGTCCTGCCAGAGGCCGATCGAGAGTCCTACGTGAGGGGCGTGCTTGAGCAATTCAGCGGCATCTTGGAAAACAAGGTGCAACCCCCTAATGTCCGATTCCTCCATTGAGACCTGCGTTTCTCGCCCGGTAAGGTCTCGGTTCTCATGCGTGCGCTGCCGAGCGACCGGCTCCACTCTGCCGATCGAGTTGTTTATGTCGTGCGTAACAATGAGAAGTGTGCAGGATCACCACAGGAAATAGAGCTGGTCGTCAGCCAGAAAATCTTCCGGCGCTTCGGCAGTCGTTTTGAGGACTGCTTGGGGAAAGTGTCGATCGAGTCGACGTTGCTGTCAAAGATGCCACAGGGCATCCCGCTCTTTCTAAGGTGCCAAGAGAAGTTGACGATTCGCCTCCCCAAAGCCATCGAAATCGAAATGCTCGAGCCGCCCTCAATCAAGGAAGAGGACGTTCGCGAGGTCGTCCAGAATCTATACCACAAGACTCGGGAAGACTTTCCTTTCGGAGTCCCAGAGGGCAACGCGAGCCTTCTGTGGGAGGGCATGCCCCCCCGTTTTGCAGGGCACTATTTGCGATTCAGTGTCCTCCGCGCACACGTGGACGAAGGGACGCTCGGAAAGTGCTCCTGGCCTAGGACCGAACAGCCAGCAATCGCCGTGTTTCCTGGCGGGGGTGTAGGCCTTCTCGAGCCCGGCCATATCATAGCTGGCATCCCAGCGCTTCTGTTGCGCCCCACCGGAGAGTGGTCCTGGGGCCTGTACTCGCTGTGCGCCTGGCTGAAATCGTCCTTCTTAATATGGTACTGCTCGGTTCACCTTGGCGATGAAGATCTATTCCTTCACCTTCAGAGGCACGTACCACCAATACCGGTCCCTAGGTCTGAGCATGAGGAGCTCTACCAGCGGCTTAACACGTTGGCTCACAACATTATCCTCGACGAACACAAATTCATGAAGGAGATCAACCGCGACCGAAAGCGTGGGGGGCTCGACGCGGCCGAAGAGGAGAAAAGGAAGAACCGACACAACGAAGCCGCCACCCGCCAGTGCCTTACCATCGACAAGGATATTCACACCTTCTTGGGTCTCTCAAATGAGGAAGCCGCCCACATAGCGGACACCTTACAGGCAATGCGCATGACCGACTTTGGTCTCCGACCTGAGCTAGATAAGGAAGAGAACTCTTGATCGGAACAAAGCTCTCGGAAGATCAATTCGCAGGCTGGCGCAGAGCGCAGCTCTGCGGCCCACAGACAAGACTGAAATCAGGCAAGCCGATCCATACTCAGAACCGACGAATCATTGAGGTAGTAGAACCGGAAGCTCGACCACGGCCAAGAAAGCAGTGGTGAGTTACCCTCTGCGGCGGGACAAGCGACAAGCCAATACAACTTCCTCCGCCCACGAGAGCAAGGGTAGCGCGGACCTGTTTTTTAGGTCCGCGGCTTTTCGTGGACGCCAGCGCTCGTTGGCTCGGTTGGCCATTGCCTCCGCACGGCGTCGCGCGCAGATTGATCGCACGTCAAAGTTGCGGCGCCCGTTCCTTTATGACCGCTACACCTTCGTGACCGTGATTTTGCTGAGTACCCGTAGCGCAGGGCCAAACGCAGGCCCTCAGCTACTCGCCGTTGAGCCCCAAAGGGGCGATCCATCCCAGCCCAGGCTGTCGGCCTGGGTTAAGAAGCCCAGCCTATTTCAACACGCAAGCCCTGAAGGGGCGATCGAGCGGTTCGCCCCTTCAGGGCTTGCGGCTGTGACCACCCCTTGATCCCCAGGGCGTTACCCTGGGCTGAGGTAGGTCGCCCCTTTGGGGCTGAACTACCACGCACATCTCCGATTGACCGTGTCGGCGGATTCGTCTATTGTTTCGCAGGCTGGCGCAGAGCGCTGCTCTGCGGCCCAAAGACAAAACTGACATCGTGCGAGCCCATGCATGCTCGGAACCGACGACCCATTCATGAGGCGACTGCTGCTCGCAGCCGGTCCAGGTTTGGTGACTAAGTGAAAATGTTCCGGCATAAAAACCCAGCCAATAAGCGGGAAGCCCCTCTCGATGCGAAGCTGCCCGAGGCCTTCGACGAAGCTCCAGCGGAACCGATCACTCTAAAAAAGCTTGGCGCGGCCATAAGTGCTACTGGTGAGGAATTGCGGCAGCAAGCGTAGCGCGGACCTGTCTTGTAGGTCCGGGGCTTTTCGTGCCCGCCAGTGCTCGTTGGCTCGGGTGACTATTGCCTCCGCACCGCATCGCGCGTAGATTGATCGCATGTCAAAGTTGCGGCGCCCGTTCCTTTATGATCGTTATATCTTCGTGACCGTGAATTTCCTGAGTACCCGTCGCGCAGGGCCCGCTTTCGGGCCCTGCGGTCTTTCCAGCGGCGCGGGTTCTTGCCGCGCCGCTGTAGCGTTGACCAGGCAAGGCGGGGTCAGCACGATGTGAGATTGCACAAATGCCGACCCCGCAGGGCGGGCTCGGCGCTACAATTGCTTGGCCGCGCCTTCAAGAACCGGGGGCAGGATTCAGGATACGGGCAACGGGAAACCACGTCGCCCAAGGCGCGTCCCGGTGGAAGAGCCGCAACGCTGGAAAGCGAGCGTTGCAATGCAAGGTCGTAATTTCTTGTTTTTTTAGCAAACATTTTGCGACTTGAGTGGGGCGACATCTCCTGTCCATTTATGACAAGTCATGGCCTGAGCTTGCGCGAAGCGCCTTGGAGTGCGGTCGCAGCAGCTACCGCCTTTCTGGCTCTCGGTCTTGCGCGATTGCGGTATGAATCAATAGCGGAAGGCGGTAGCTGCTGCGACCGCACTCCAAGGCCGGCTTCGCCGGCATGAAGGGCGCCCACATCGAACTCGGACCCACAAAAGACGCTCGGTTGCGGCTCAGCCGCTCTGCGCTACATTCCTCCGGCGCGGATGCGGCATTATTAGCGATTTGCGCTGACGGCCTGGGTTTTTCTGCCCGATCCCGCCGCGGCGGGGCATGCCATCATTTACCCACCCCATCCGCTCAGAATCGCGCGAGCGATGAGTGCGCGTAGCGCAGACTTCCACCCTTGAGTTCTGCGGCCCTTCTGTAGGGAGAACCGCGAATCCCAAAGACGGTGGTCCGCCCTCGGATTCGGGAGCGTGAATCTAAGGAAGAACCGCAGACCCCAAAACCGGGGGTCTGCGCTACACCTTCTTCGACCATGCGCTCCGCTATAGGCGTGAATGGCCCGCAGATGGTCGCGCGCAGTGTCCGTCCAGTGGACTTTCACTTTTGGAGGCCGAAGTCCGCGCGGACTGTTTCGACGCCGGTGGTGCGCCCAGCCTGGCTATCGGCCAGCCCTGATTCGATGGCCTGACGCACATAGGTCTCACTCATCAGATCATCCCAGGTGGAGTCGTCCGCCATTTTTTCGATAAGCTTTCGGGCCTCTTCCTTGATGTTGGCCGTTGCCATTCGCTGATCCCCCCTTCGCACAATCCGCAGATTACGCAGATACAGGATAAGAACAGCACCATTACGCTTCTCTTACTTTCTTATCACGAGTCTGTGAAATCTGCGGAATCTGTGGATTTATTTCTTGCCTTCCAATCCTCAATCATTCGTAAGGCAGTGTTCAAGGGCCGTGGCGGCGAACATCCTCAATGAACCACCAAGACACCAAGGCACCAAGAGAGCCCCCTCCCAAGGAAGCTCACGAATCATCTGCTCGGTTTACTGGTGAATTTCAATAGCGCACTCTTGAGGCAAAGGGATGCAGCGAATTGCCCTGTGACCGCTTGGTGTCTTCGTGTCTTGGTGGTGAGAGGATTTGAAGAGGTCCCGGGCTAGGCATGTGAACATATTGTCTCTTGACAACGTCCCGCCGCTGTGCTAGCCTACTCATGTGAACAGTCCAACCCGCGGGGAAGTCATTTCCTCGTCGAGCACGGAGAGGGCCCTCGACAGCGGCAATAAATCCGATGAACCGCGCAGTGTGGAAGCGATAGGAAACTTAAAGATGAAGGACCGATGCGGGAATGTCTATGAAAACAAAGGGCCACGTCTGGAGAATCCCGCACGAGCCGGGAATGTTACTGAAAACAAAAGTAGTTACGCGCACAATGCGGGAATGTTATTGAAAACACTCGGTGTTACCGGAAACACAGCGCGTAGAGCAGGGTCTGCGGTCTGGCCCTGCGGCCTTTCAAGCGGCGCGGGTTCTTGCCGCGTCACCCAAGGCGCGCCCCGGTGGAAGAGCCGCCCGCCGCGACGGGGCGCTCCATCTTTTATCCGCCCATCCGCTTAAGACACATCCGCTTAAGAGGCTTGCCATTACCGGCAAAGCCCGATAATCTCTACCTTCGTCAGATTGCTTCCAGGAGTATTTAACCATGCACATTTCGCGCACCCATATATTCCTTGCCGGTTTGGTATTCTCCGTTGCAGCTCTATCCATTTTTATCACTGCAATCGAGGCGCAGCCGGCGTCAGGGAAGATCAACTTTCACGACAACTTCTCTTCCGGCAAGCTCGATGCCTGGCAATTCCCTTTCCCCGAGGACTGGGTGGTGAAAGAAGAGGGCCCGCTGCATTTCCTGCACATGCTGCGAAATCGCGAACCCCTGGTTCCCCGCCGCCCTCAGCAGTTCGCGCTGGTGAAGGGGATCACCGTCGGAAGCTTCACTCTTGAGACACGAGTGCGACGCGAGGGCAGCTCGTTGCTGATCGCTTTCAATTACGTCGACACGCTGCACTTCTACTACACGCACTTATCCGTTGACCCCGGCGCAAAGATTGATGTTCATAACGGAATCTTCCTGGTGGATGGCGCTCCGCGCCGCCGCATCGCAGGCATAGAAGCGGCGCCGGCGCTTCCCGACAAGAATTGGCACAAGGTTCGCGTGCAGCGCGATGTAAATTCGGGTTCGATAAAAGTCTTCGTGGACGACGAGTCTCAGCCTCGTTTTTCGGTGGTCGACAACACCTTTAAGTGCGGCCAGGTCGGTCTTGGATCGTTCGATGAGACGGGCGACTTCACGGACGTCAAGCTTTCATCAAAAGACGCCGGCTGCCACCCCTGAGGAGTATAATGGATTCCGGGGCCAGCTCAAACTGATCGCAGGACATCCACCTTCGCCAAACTTTTGTTGAGGAGTCGCTATGAGCAATGATTTTTCGAGAAGAAAATTCCTGGAAAGGTTCACCATGGGGGGAGCGGCGAGGGCCAGCCTTCCTTTGTGGGCGAATCTCGCCGCGGCAAAGGAACGGGCAATGCCGCATCGCACCTTGGGCCACACGGGCGCCAAGGTTTCCATCCTGGCTTTTGGCTGTGGCAGCCGCTTCCTGATGTACGAGGACGAGGACAAAGCTGTCCAAGTGCTTAACCACGCTATTGATCTCGGCATCACCTACGTCGATACCGCCTATGCTTACGGCGACGGCAAGAGCGAAACACGCGTGGGCAAGGTCATGGCCACGCGCCGCAAGGAAGTGTGGCTGGCCACCAAGATTTCCGACCGTTCGCGCGACGCCTTCATGAGCCGCCTGGAAGGCAGCCTGAAGCGCCTCCAGACGGACCACGTTGATCTGCTGCATATTCACGACCTGCGCCACGCCGATGACTTGGAAAAACTCGAAGGCCCCGATGGCGCCCTCAAGGGATTGCTGGAAGCGAAGGAACAAAAGATGGCGCGCTTTATCGGCATGACCAGCCACACCGAAGGCGCGGTTATGGCGCGGGCCATCGAACGGCATCCGCTCGATTGTGTTCAGATGGCGCTGAACCCTACCGGCACCGGCGAGTTTGAGAGGACCGCCCTCGTCGCCGCCAACAAGAAGGGCCTGGGCGTCATCGCCATGAAGGTTTATGGCCAGGAGTTCCTGATCGGCACGGAAGGTGGCAAGAAGGATGTGGATACGCTCCTGCATTTTGCCATGAGCTTGCCGGTCACCACCGCGGTCGCGGGCATGCCCCGGGTGGAGATGCTCGAGCACAACGTGAACCTGGCACGCAACTTCACACCCTTTAGCGCCGAGAAGATGAATCAGGTGCGCCGCGACATGGCGGTCCTCCATGACGACATGCAGCATCACCTCGTTGGGCACGTCGATGGCCCCACGGATCACCCCGAGATGTTTTGGGCGTGAAGAGAGCAAGCGTACCGCGGACCTGTCATTTAGGTCCGCGGTTTTTTATGGCACTCATTGAGCCGCACCCGGCGCTCAACGCCGCCTCCGAGCAGGCCTCGCCCGCCGACATGTTTCTGGGCGACGACTTCCACCATAACGGCGCCTTCCGGCTTAGTTACGGGTTTGAATATGCCGCCATGATGGAGACGGGCAAGACCAACAAGACATTCCAGTTCAAACAGTACGATACTTACGATTGGTAAGCGACGCCGGCATCTCGATTATGTAATAAGCGTATTAATATCGTCAAACGTGATATCCATATAGATAATCTAATATCATGCAGCATTCGATTATTGACAATGCTGACACTTGACCTTTCGTAGGGCGGGGGCTTGTCCAAATTAGCAGCTCGCGGCAGTGGCCGGAAAGCCGGAGAAGGAGTGAAAAATCGAGTTGTAGGGGCGGCCCTTGTGGCCGCCCTAGGGCAACCATCCCGCGCCTGCGGGACCCCTACGACGCGACGGTAAAATGCGATTCATTCACAGCTTCGGAGGCTTTCCGGCCACTGCCGCACCCGTCATCCTCCTCCGTGCAGGCTGGAAGGCTCAGCCTTCCAGCCTGCACGGAGGAGATTGTTCGAAGCGCACGACCTTCGGAAAGGCGAAGCCTTCCCGCACGTCAGGCGGCGGAGCCGCAAGTTATTGTTGACAGGATCGAGCCTAATTTGGCCAAGCCCGGGGCAAGCCCCGGCCCTGCAAAACCGGCGCCCCTACTTCACGCGGTAGAAACCAAGTTGCGCATCGCCATGGCGAATGAGGCGATCCTGGCGCAGGTTTCCGTACTCTTCTTCGAGAAAACAGTAGCGCGAGTGTTCCGCAATCACCAGGGATCGGGAATCCAGCAGATGTGAGCGCCCGAGAAGGCGCAGGATGTGATGGTACTCTCCTATTTCGCTATAGGGAGGGTCCAGGAAGACGAAATTAAACTGCGAACCTTCCTGCTCCAATCTTTCGAGCCCCTTTGCAACCGTGGACCTGATCAGGTAATAGCCGGACTCGATTCTCAGGGTCTCGATATTCTTGCGGATGAGTTGTTGGGCCGGGCGATGATGCTCTATGAACACGACCTCGCTTGCCCCGCGGCTCAGCGCTTCAATCCCCACCGCCCCGCTTCCGGCGTAGGCATCGAGGAAGATCGCGCCCTCCACTTCGGGACCGAGCACATCAAACAACGTCTCGCGCATTTGGTCGGAGGTGGGGCGAAGATTGCCGCCCTTCAGAGTCCCTAAGCGAAGCCCGCGGTATGTTCCGGAAATAACACGCATCAGGAGAATTGACCCATCGGTTCATTGTCGCATTGATTCATTGAAAGAACAACGCGCCGAGACAGGCGTGCAGGGCCGCGTGGCCATTTTCCATTTCGACTGCCACTGGCCATCTGCACAGGCTCTCGACCCCCTCACCCGCCTGCGAGCCGAAGCCGATGTTGTTCACGGCTCACCGCTTTCCCCTTCGGCGGGCGTAGGCCCATCCCGCGCCGGCTGGTGAAAGCGCCGGCGCGGGCCACCCTCTCCCCCATAGTGGAGAGGGACAGTAATCCTTAACGCACTTTAAACACAGTCGGCAATCATCGAGCGACACTGGCGTTCTGCCTACTGCCTACCGCTTTCTGCCTACTGGGTCTATCACGCCACGCTGGCCAGGCTGTAACGTCTCGGCCATTCGGCGCGCAAGTAGTTCACAAACACTTCCAATTCCTGACGCGAGGAGGGCTGCTCGACAAAGCTCGAGGCTTCCCGCTTAGCCCACTCAAGAATCTCCTGATCGCGGATCAGGTTGCCAATGCGGAACGCGGGAATGCCCCATTGGCGCGTGCCGAAGAATTCGCCGGGACCGCGCAGTTTCAAATCGATTTCTGCAATCTTGAACCCATCATTGGTTTCGACCATGGTCCGGAGCCGCTGCTCGGCTAACTCGTTACGCTTCTCCGAGGCGACCAGAAGACAATGGGACTTCTGGCTGCCCCGACCGATGCGGCCGCGCAGTTGGTGCAACTGGGAAAGCCCGAAACGCTCCGCGTGCTCAATCAGCATCACCGAGGCGTTTGGAACGTCCACGCCGACTTCCACCACCGTGGTTGAAACTAGGATTTGGACGTCGCCCTGCTTGAACCGGCGCATCATGTCTTCCTTCTCCTCACTGGGCAACCGACCGTGCAATAACCCCACGCGAAACTCGGGGAAGACAGTATGCGAAAACTGCTCGAACATGCGGACAGCGGGCTTCAGATCGAGTTTCCCTCCCTCCTCGATCACCGGGTAGACCACGTAAGCCTGCCCTCCTCCCCGCACCTTTTCGCGAATGAACTCGAGGGCCCGGGTGCGATCACTCTCCTCCACCAAGCGTGTTTCGATGGGCGTGCGATGGGGCGGCAACTCGTCGATAACGGAGAAATCCAGGTCGCCATAGAGCGTCAGGGCAAGCGTGCGCGGAATGGGAGTGGCGGTCATGACCAGGACATGCGGCTTGACCGCTTTGCGTATCAACCCGTATCGCTGCAGAACTCCGAAGCGGTGCTGCTCATCCACCACTACCAAGCCGAGCTTGGAAAACGCCACATCTTCCTCCAACAAGGCATGCGTGCCGATCACGAGGTTGACTTCTCCCTTTGCTATGCGCTCTTTCAGGTCCGCCTTTTCCGCAGCCTTGCGCGCACTGATCAACAGGTCAATCTTGTAAGAAAGGGGTTGCAACAACGCTTTCGTGTAAAGGTAATGTTGTGTCGCCAGGATCTCGGTGGGGGCCATCAGGGCCACCTGATAGCCGTTTTCGATGGCCAGGATCGCCGCCTGGATAGCGACAATGGTCTTCCCGGATCCCACATCGCCCTGTAAAAGACGATTCATGGGGTGGGAAGAGCACATATCGTCCACCATCTCCTTCAACACGCGTTTTTGTGCGGCCGTCGGATGGAAGGGCAAGATACTGCGAATGGCGGCGCGGGCGCTCACCTTAGCTTCTAACTTAATTCCCTGGGCGGCTTTGGCCTTGCGCCGCCTCAAGGCGAGACCGGCGCCGACGTTGAAGAACTCCTCGAAGATCAGGCGCACCTGCGCAGGGGTGCGAAAATTGCACAAGGGCTCGAGCGGCTGGCCGGAATCGGGGAAATGAGTCTGGCGCAAAGCCGTGACGCGGTCTACGAGCCGATTCTTCTCGCGGACCGACCAGGGAAGCCGGTCAGGCAGGTTATCTCCCAGGGAAGCCAGGGCGGTCCAGATCAATCGCCGGATCGCCCGCGTACCAAGATTGGCCATGCCTTCGTAAATGGGCACAACGCGCCCCACCTCAATGGAATCGCCACCCTCCGGCTCGTTCTCCGGCAGGATTTCAAATTGAGGCTGGACGATCTGGAGATTGCCGGCGCCGTAAAAATCGCGCTCCACCTTCCCGTAGAAGAAAACGCGCTGCCCTTGGCGAAACACTTTGCTCTTTTCCAGGTAGATCGCATTGAACCACAGGCAGCGAATCATCCCGCTCGGGTCTCTGGCCGCCAAGTCGTAAATATAGACGCCCTTCCGAGTCCTCATGAGGCCGCAGGTCAGCACCTCCCCAAGGACAGTCGTGGTCTGGCCGGGAACGAGGTCCCGGATGCTGGTTATGTGGGTGCGGTCTTCGTAGCGGAAAGGAGTATAATAAAGGAGATCTTCGATGGTGCGGATCCCTCGGGCGGCCAGAGTCTCGGCTCGCACTGGACCCACACCCTTCAGATATTTCACTTCCGAGGCCGGGGTGAGGTTTGCGTTTGCCATTGCGCTTCAGCATTTCCTATTATAGCCGCAATGAGGTCTTGCGCCTGAAGGAGTAGCGAAGATCGGAAGTGTCCTCGACGTAGAGCTGGTCCCGCAAGGCGGGACCGGCTTGGCCGCCCCAAGTGGAGGGCATGCATTCTCCGCCCGAAGATCGGTTGCGCTCAGGCTGGTTAACAGAGATGAAGCCCGTAACGGTGAAATGGTTCAAATACGTGATTGCCATTATCCTTGGCAATTGCTTGTATTTCGCCCTCAATCCCTACTTGCCGGAAGCCGCCAGGCATCACACTTACAAGCTTGACATCGGGACCCTGGTGGATTTCTGGTTTTGTCTGTTGGTTTTCGGCCTCATTGAATTGGGAGCATTTATCCGCAAACCAGGCAGGCGTTGAAAGAAAGAGCCGGTCCCTAGGTTCCACTTTCTGGTTTCTCATGATTCCGTGCAGTAAGACCTGTTGAGTTTTTCCACCCTAAGTATCACTCCTCCGGACAATCTGAATATTTATCGCAGTGATAATGATGGGTGTACGAGATAAAAGTGGGAGCTACGGGGTGCGCGAGGCCCAAAAGTCTTCAAATCGACCGGAGAGAATGCAGCAACGCAGGGCAATGATGGCATTGGCTCCGGCTACGGACCAGCGCATTCCAGACTGTTTGAGGCGCTCACCGATGACCGTACGGCAGCCGGCCTCGACCACGCCGGATCCCACAAAGAACTTCCTTTCACGATATTCGGCATAGCGCATCTGCGGCGCATTATTTTCGAAGTAGCACAACTGTGTGAGCATCGACTTTTTACTTTGAGCGGAGGCCGGCAGATGTTGGCCGGCCTTGCGAATCAGTCGGCCGATGTCGCCCGCTTCCAGCCGATCTCGCCAGGCTTGGGGAACCTTGGCCTCCTGCCCCCAGCGAATCTGCGCGAGGGTGGTCAAATGCTCATAGGCATGGAACAGATCCACGATATGCACGGCCTGGGGGAAATGGGTTTGGATAAGGGTGTGGTTATAGCGAGCCCCGTCGGTCAGCACCACCACCGTCTTCGCCTGCTCCAGACCCCGGCGTAGAGCCTCCGCGTAAATGCGCCAGCCGAAGAGGGTGCTGGATTCAATGGCCCCCACATAGGTGGTGGAGTGGGGGGCACGCTGCGGATGGCCCTGTTTGTCCAAGCCGACTTGGGTGAACACGCAGCCCAGCTTGGCTTCCCGGGTGCGGGCCGAGCCATCGGCTTGTTTACCGCGCCGTCCGACCAACTCGTCTTGACGTACCGGGACCCCGGTGCCGTCGAAGCTGATATAGAACGTGGCCGCGGAGGCCGCGGTCGGGGTCGGTGTGCCCGCTGCTTGCAAGCTCCGTTCCTGTTCTGCCGCGAGCCACCCCTCGGCTTGCTGGCCCACCGCTTCGGCCACGCGCTCGACTTCCCGGGCTTCCACCGTTAGGCCCGCATAGCAGTGCAAATCCTCGGCAGCCTGCGCAAACTGAGATTGACTACCCGCCCGCGCCATGAGTCGGCGCACGCCGGGCGAATAGGTGGTTTGGACGATGTCCAAACGCTCGTCGTCGGGAAAGCGCCCCTGGGAACAGGGTCGGCATTGATAGAAGGAGCGCGCAAAGGGCACCCGGCCCAGGGTCGTTAACAACCCTTTGCCGCGCCGGCCTCGACTGCGCATGCGCTGGCCGCAGGGGCAGAGGATCACCTCTCGGGGAGCGTGTTGCTGCCAGTGACGCAGCATAACCCGCAGGACTCCCGCCCCGCCTTGGTGGGCGGCTTGCAGCAGGAGGCTCTCCCAAGCTTCAAAATCCGGCGTCTGCCGGGCGGCCAGGGCGCTGGCGAGGCGACGCACCTCGGCGGCTTGTTCCAGTTCCACCAGGAGTTTTTTTTTGCACCACCTCGGCCACCGCTAAATCACTGAGTTGCTCGCCCACCCGCACTAACCCGTCCACGACAGTTTCAAATTGCCGCAGGGCCTGAATCTGTTGCCGATACAAAGGCACCAGGGCGGGATCGGTCAGGCGCCGGGAGACCGTCTTGAGGCCCTGCTTGCGGGTCAGGAGCGGATAAGGGCCGCGCTTGACGCGCGAGCCATCTTGGCGCTTGACCATGAGAAACTGTTCGGTGAGCGAGCCGCGCCGCAGTTCTTGCAAGCCGGAAAGCTGCTGGAGAAGCTGCTGACGTTGGTGCTGGAGATTGGGGTAATCGGATAAGGTCCTTTTCATATGGTAGTCATACTACTACAATATACACGCGAAAATCAAGCCAAAAAGCCAAAACCCACTTTTATCTCGTCCACCCAT
>Ga0182027_10006272_pt1 | contig 17873 bp, 11 predicted proteins | sample 712E1DmetaG_FD_121300 | JGI IMG/M metagenome (GOLD analysis project Ga0182027, IMG submission 121300) | Permafrost microbial communities from Stordalen Mire, Sweden - 712E1D metaG (Illumina Assembly) | ecosystem: Environmental > Terrestrial > Soil > Wetlands > Permafrost | place: Sweden... | reverse complement strand
TCGGCCGCGCGCAGGAGTTGGAAGCCTTGCGCATAAGAACAGATCTTCGAGCTGAACAGGGCTTTGCGGATCATTTCGATGAAGGCCGCCTTGTCTCCGTTGAACTTCGCCGTCGGTCCCGCCAGCACGCTGGAAGCAGCCACGCGTTCCTTCTTCAGGGCACTCAGGGTGCGGGCAAACACCGCGTCGGCAATTGTGGGTGCCGGGACACCCAAGTCGAGCGACACCTGGCTGGTCCACTTGCCGGTACCCTTCTGCTCGGCGGTATCGAGAATGACTTGCACCATGGGCTTGCCGGTTTCGGGATCCTTCTTGGCGAGAATCTCGGCGGTAATGCCCACTAGGTAGCTGCTCAGTTCTCCCTTGTTCCATTCGGAAAACACGCGACTCATCTCGTCAGCGGACATGCCCAGCAGCCGCTCCATGATGAAGTATGCCTCGCAGATCATCTGCATGTCGCCGTATTCGATTCCGTTGTGCACCATCTTGACGAAGTGACCCGCTCCGCCACTTCCGATCCACTCGCAGCAGGGGGCGCCATCCTCGGCCTTGGCGGCGATGGCTTGCAAGATTGGCTTCACCAACGGCCATGCCTCGGGATTGCCGCCAGGCATGATGGCGGGCCCGTGCAAGGCGCCTTCTTCGCCGCCGCTGACCCCGGTGCCGATGTAGTAGAGTCCCGTGCCCTGCAATTCCTTGATGCGGCGGTCGGTGTCCACGAACAGCGTATTGCCGCCGTCGATCAATATGTCGCCCGACCTAAAATAGGGACGCAGGTCGGCGATCACCGCATCGACTGGCTTGCCGGCCGGAACCATCATCAACACCCGTCGTGGCGTGTCCAGGTTGGCGACAAACTCGGCCACCGTGCGCGCGGCCACCACCTGCTTGCCCTTGGTTCGGGCCGCGAAATTGTCGACCTTCTTGCCGTCAAGATCGAAGCCGACCACTGAAAACCCATGGCTCTCGATGTTGAGAGCGAGGTTTTCGCCCATCACGCCGAGCCCGACAATTCCAAAACTTTGCTTTGCCATAGTTGTTCCTTCAGTCAATTCTGGTGCCGTCTACACGCCGCTGTAGGCCGAAAAGCCGCCGTCAATGGGCAATACGATGCCGGTCACGAAGCTCGACGCGGGAGACAGCAGCCACAGAACCGCGCCCACCAAGTCCTCGGGCGTTCCGAATCTGGCCATGGGCGTGTGGTCGATGATCTTGTGACCGCGAGCAGTCAGCGCCCCGGTTGCCTTGTCGGTGAGCAGGAAACGGTTCTGCTCGGTGAGAAAGAATCCCGGAGCGATGGCATTCACCCGGATGTTGGTCGAATACTCCTGCGCCAGGTGCACCGCCAACCACTGGGTGAAGTTGCTCACCGCGGCCTTGGCCGCTGAATAGGCTGGAATTCTGGTTAGTGGCCGGAAGGCATTCATTGACGAGACATTCAGGATCACGCCTTCCTTCTGCTTGACCATGCACCGACCAAATGCCTGACTGGGCAGGATGGTCCCTTGCAAGTTGAGGCTCGACACGAACTGGATAGCTTCGGGTGGTATGTCGAAAAACGATTGCTCGGGGTTGGTGGTTGCCTTGGGATTGTTCCCACCTGCGCCGTTGATGAGTCCGTCGAGCTTGCCGTACTCGGCGATGAGCCTGTCGGCCGCCTGTTGCACCGCCGTCTTGTCCAGCACATCGATAAAATCGGCCTTGTGGGCTCCCTTGCTGCCTTTCAGGGTGGCAAGCACTTTCTCCGCCAGCCCAACATCCCGATCAAGTATGACTACGTTGGCATTGCAGCCGGCCAGTCCTCTGGCCATTTCACCGCACAAGACACCTCCGCCGCCCGTGATTGCAATTGTCTTCCCGGTGAAGTCATACGCGCCAATCACACTGTTGGAATCCATAGTTACTCCTGATTGATGGGTCGAAAGTCCTCAAGCGCTAGGCGCCGATTCCAAGAAACAGCGGCTGGATGTGGCGCTTGAAAATGTTGTCGGTGACATGGGATTCGATGCTGGCGCGATTGGATTTCAGCAAATCCAGATACTGCGACAGCCTTTCAGCGGCCAGCCGGAAGCTGATGTGCACCATCTGGCGGAAATGGATACTGAAGCGCCTGCAGGCCTGGTTGTGTTCGAGCGTCTCGACATACTCCCGGGCACTGAACGAATCCACGTCAGCCGGCTTGGGGAGCGCGCCACGGTCGATGGCAATGACCGTGAGATAGGGCTTGGCCATCTCGTCGTAGCGGCCGTAGGCGTCGCGATATATGGACTTGGCAAAGGCCAACCCTTCGCCGCCTGCCGCGGCAAGCCCGATGATTTCCTCCAGCCAGGTAGTTCCTGCCGTCTTTAGATGAAGACCCGCGTCGGCCTTCTTGATGGCCTGGTGGATCATTGGGTAAAGCGAGAACTTGTCGCTGCCCGAATGAATGCTCAGTTTGAGCGTTGCGGGCAGCCCGAAAGTTTGCCGGGAAAACGCCAATACCGCCAGATCCTCCTCGAATTCCCGGGCGAACCGCTTGCTGTCGCCCACGTAGTCAATCCCCTTGAGAAACTCGCCGGTGAACTTGGGCGCAACCGTTGCCACCGGGATCCCCTCGCGCGCGGCAGCGGCGAGAATGAAGAACAGTTCCGCGGGGGTCTGCGGGGTGCTGGCTTCGTCGAAAGACACCTCGGTGACGAAGTTTCCTTCGCCCTTGGTCTGCGCAATTTGGCGGTAAATGCGGCCCGCTTCTTCGACGGCGAATAGATACCGCGCGGCGATCTCCTGCAAGGACGCCGCAGTGACGGTCACCGGTTCGGCAACACCCGGAATGGCAAGCGCGCCTGAAAAACGCCGCATTTCGGCCACGTACCTGGCCATCGACGCGTCAGATGCCGGCTTGCCGATGGAGTCCGCGACGTCGATGGTGAAGAAATCGCTCGATGCGAGAAACTTGTCGACTGTGGCGAGACCGATATGATCCGCGTCGACAAAATAGTCGCCACTCCACTGGCAGGACTTTGCCGCGGCATCTGCCTCGGCGCGCACGTCTTCGGGCCGCGTACCGATCAACGTGTGTTCGCGGTTCGACTTGTTCCACACCGGTGCGATCACGACGCCGCGATGTTTGGCGATCTGAAAGGCCCGCAGCTGTGCCGCCCCTTCCAGGCCAAAGCGGTCACCTATCCCCATCGAGTATTTTGGGATGGTCTTCATCATTGGCATATAGGGTAGCTGACCCTCACCTTTGGGTCATGACACGCGAGGATGTCCGATAATAATTCTGGCGTCAACCACGGCACCAGGGATGATCGGCAACGCTCTCCGACGAAGATCCACACTCGGCAGCCTAGCGCGCGTGATGGGCTACCACCACATGCTGGCGGCGATGGTGAAGGTATGCTTGTCGGGCTGCAGAGGCATCCAGAGATTCCCCGACTGGCCGTAGGGAAAGGGAAGGCCTGCGGTCGGGCTGTTGAGGTACCAGCTTCCGCACGAATAGTACTGGTACTGAATCATGACCTGCTCGCGTGTGACGAACCGCGTGCGGAAGATCACCCGCGGCGACAGAACCCAGAAGTTGTGGGTGCGGTCGTCCATGTCTGGCTGAACCGAGTCGAACCGAGCGCCAGCCGACATGAACGTCAGCGGCGTGTAGAGCAACTCTGTGCCCAACTTCAGCTTGCCCTTGCCCACAGATGCCGCTGCCAGCTCGTCCGTCGCGGCAAGTCCACTGATACGGTTGTACATACCGAAGACCTGTATGGTGAAGTCCGTGCCCTGTCCCCACCACTCCTGCGGACGCAGGAGAAAGGCAGCCAAGCTGAACGTGTACTGGAAAGCGATGCTGTTGACCGTGCTGTCGCCGTGGCTGGTCGTGCTGCCGGTATAGTTGGCCTGGTACTGCCAGCCACCCTGAGAGTGAATGACTTCGATTGTGTCGGACAGGACGCCCACGTTTGCCGTCTTGATTGACGAGAAGCCGAGGTAGCCGTCGCCAAGCCAGCCACCGGCGAGTCTCAGATCGACGCCAAGGATTCGCATGCGGCCATCCCTGGCCGCGTAGCTCCGGTCCGGGTTGGATATTTCCCTGTTCGCGTCGGTCCGCGCGGCATCCATGGTCCAGGTGTACATGCAGTGGCCTGTCAATGTGAGCACCTGAGCAAACACACCACCAATGTGACCGTGGGCCAACATTGTAGTTCCCATCTGTGCATGCCCTGGAAAAGGCTGCCACGATGAGTAGGGTGGCTGATACCAATGCTGCACATCCATCTTGGCACCGCCACCTCCCTCTGCAACGAGTCTGAAATTGTCGGTCAGATCAAAATCGAATGTGCCCGTGACGCCGGCGATGCGGGTGCGGCCAATCAGATAGGTGTCGTAGGCACCGCCATCGTACTTGCCCATGGCGCCGTAGCGGTCCCCGAATACACCCACATTCCACACCATCATGCCGACGTCGCCGAGCGCGTCGGGAAAATTGAGAGTGAGGAAAGCGCGGTCGATACCAAGCTGGTCCTGCAACTCGCGCCAGCCGCCAGCGGTGATGCTGTAGCTGGCAATGGCCATGGTCATGGTCACGCGATTGTTCCCATACTGGAAGAGCATCTCGCCCCAGGGCCCGGGGTTGTTGTTGGTGAAGCTCCACGTGGTGTAGTTCGAATCAGGCGTCACGGGCGGGGCGTGGAACTGAAGTCCGTGGCCGGACTCGGAATCCATGCTCAGCCGCATGGGACCGCGGAGAAAACCGTGAAACCTGAAGCCCCAAATCGAAGTGGACGCCTCAGACTGCGATGGAGGACCCGCCGAAGGCCCAGCAACCGAGGTAGTCTGAGGAGAGAGTCCGAGCTGGGTAGTGTTCCCTCGATGCTTGGCTTGCGGGCTGGCCGTGCCGAATTCCGGCTTGGCCGCGCCTGCATCGTTGGGGAGGCCCGGGGCCTCCTGTGTCGCGCGGACACCCACAGCCGGGGCTTCCGCTGCCGGAGAACCGACTTGGGCAAACCCGGTCCTGCACAGGAGCAACAAAGTCGCAACTGTCGTCACGGCAGGGCGAGCCTGGTTGACCATCCGTGCTCGTTGGGCCATTTCGCACATTTCCGACGTGCATCAAATCACGCCCAACCATTGCTGTCGTCAAGAAACAGCCTCGTGGATTTCACGGACGCGCAGCATGCCTGCTGCGGTGGGCGGACCCTTCGTCTCTCAGGGCAGGCTGATAGCCGACAGGCAGAATCTGAAGTTGAGCCAGGCCTCTTCGGACAGTAGCTGCAGGGCGAAGTAGTCGATCTTCGTGAAGTCGGTCAAGCGTGAACCACCGGAGTTCCAGCAATCTTCGAAATCGGAGGGCGCCACGTTCAACCCGGATCGGTAGTTGCCAACGCAATACGCCCGCCGAGCTGGATCGCCCGCGCGATGGGCGACGAGCCGGTAGTGGCCAAGGTTGCTTCGGAATTCAAAGGCGATGCGCGAGCGTGCGTCGCCGTCCCAGGCTTTCTGATCTTCGCGCGTGTACCACATCATAAGTACGCCCCAGTTGGTGTCCCAGTCGCATCTCTTGGGCTGGCCGGCCTCGTCCACGCACGCAAGTTGGGGTGTCTTTCCGCTTGTGCACAGCGACCCGTCATCAACGTAGAGATGGTTGGCCGACGCATATGCGCGTTTCGAGAAGGTGGTCCCCGAACCGCGAAGCACTTGAATTGGGCCGGTGGCACCGCCGACCAGCTCGCCGCCGCGGCCGATCGTCAGGCGGCGCGGGCCAGGCGGCGCTGGCGCCGGCGCAGGCGCAGGCGCGTCGTCCGCCGCGGAAGACGCGGCCCATGCGCCAGGCCCCAGCTCTGGCATCGCGGCGGGTGGCTCAGGCGTCGGATCCAGGGTCTTCGTTCCCGCGAAGTATGCGAGATTGCGAGCCGCGGTCTTACTGCTCGACGGGCCTCGCTTGCGCTCAGCGCGAACCGTTGGGGCTGAGACTGCGGCCGATTCCGTCGCGGTTCTCTTCGGGCTTTCGGCAGCGACCGGCCGCACGGGCTTGGCCTGTGCGCCTGCTGGTTCGCCCATGTCGCTCTCGATCACGTCGGCGGTGACGGTGTTGACATCAAGGGTGTGACGAACCCGCACCGAAGTGGGACCGCGCAGGGGACCGCCGCTCACGCTCACCTCACCCTGGCTGACCTCCACATGGAAACGGCCCTGTCCGGGCGTCCAATCCACCGCGAATTTCGTACCGGTCACCCGAACCGCGATGGGGCCGGCCAGCACCTCCCAGCGACCGAGCGGCCGATGAAACACGGAGAGAGCCGCATGGCCATTCTGGAGAACAAGCTGGGCGCCGCGCCGGAACCACAGCGCGTGCACTCGACCGCGAGCGGCCTTCTCCAGCGCGATGGCGGTGCCGTCGTCGAACACCACGGCGCACGCGCGATCACCCGGGACCGACAGGCTGCCATCCGAAGCCTGGGTACAGCCCGCCAGCGTATAGCTCAGAGTTTGGCCAGCGCCGATCCAGAAGACCAGGCCCGCCACCGCCAGTGCCGGACAGACCAGGATCAACCAGCGGCGGCGCAAGAAGCCTGGCCTGCCCACCATAGCCTGTTCGATCGCGGCCCATTGGCGGAGATCGGCCGGCTGCTCCTCTGCCGCGCGCGCCGCAAGGTCACCCAGCGCGTGACAGCGGGCCTCGCCCGGGTTCAGCGAATCTTGTGATTTGGTCAACTACTTCCTCCCTGGTTCAACAGACCCGCATACTCTGCGAGAGCCGGCTCGGATTTCATACGCGCGTCGACCCGCAGGGTGAGACGCGCTATGCGCCGCTTGACGGTGGAAAGGCTCAGGCCGTGCGTGGCGGCCACGTCGGTCATCTCCATCTTCTCGACGTAGCGGGCGACAAACAGCGAGCGATCCTCTGCACCCAGGCTGTCCAGCAGCCGGTACAGCGCGCGCAACGCCTCACGTGCCTCGTCCTGCACCTCCGATGGGGCGACGGCTGGCCATTCATCGGGCGAAATCAGACCCACGATTGAGCGAATGCGATGCCGTCTCACCTCGTTGCGGGCGACGCCCAGAGTGATGCCGATGATGAAACCTGGCAGGGCCGCGGGCTCGCGCAGCTGATCGAGGCGCTTGAACACGCGCAAGAATGCTTCCTGGCACACGTCAGGGTGATCGGGACCCGGCCCGAAGAACCGCCTGACCAACCGCTGGACGAGAGACGCGTATTTTTCCCAGATGGCCCGGCAGGCCTGTCGGTCACCCCTGCGCGCCGCACCCACGAGCAGACTATCGTCTTCGCCCGCATCAGCGGGTACAAGCTGCGGCGGCGGCGGCGAGTGGACCACGGGACGAAGCAGAGCTTCCCTGTCATCTTGTGGAGAATAGCTCCTTAGCGCAAGGCAATTGCCAAGATGCGGAAGTTGAGGGCCGTGTCGGGTTCTGTGAAGGAGGATGGTCGACTCCGAATTGGTTGAGGTTTGCGGTGCCTTTCCGGTTCTCACGTCACGCTCGCCGAGCCAAGCGCGGAATGGAATCCCGCGTGCGCTTTCCTTTCTGGCCGTCGCTGCCCGTGGGGCCGTGCGATTCCCAGCAAGCTCCGACCGACTCGCGCGACCCCGAGCAATCGGCTGAATACCGTTCGCCTCGTGATCCCCAAGGTTTCAGCGATCTCGATCTGCGACATGCCATTCGCGTAGTACATGACCGCCACCGTCGCGCCGGCTTCACCACAACGGTCCAACACGGCGGCCGCGAATGCGCGATCCACCTGGCGACCCTCTACCGATCCCGAGCACGAGGATCGCATCCGCAGGGTCGTGGCAGCGCGAGTTTCAACCTTGACCTCACGGATTTGATTCAGACAAACATTGGTCGACACGCGATACAGATAGCGACGGGCATCGTCGTCGCTGAGAAAGCGCGGCCCACGCGTGAGCACGCGCACGAACGTCTCCTGGGTCGCGTCGCGCGCCGCTGCCTGGGACTGCAACATCCGCCGACAGTGGGCGTGGATCGCCGGCGCGTACTTCCTATACAACGCGGCAAGGGCAGTTTCGCTGTCAGTGCTCGGACCTGAGCTAGACGATAGTGTGATTTCGCCCAGTGCCGAATCATCTTCTGCACAGGCGCACGTGGTATCCGAAGATTCTTCATTGCTAGCCATGAGTCACCCTGCAGGATGAGAGTCGCGAACCGGCCCGCGCGGGTCAGGTTTCGCTTTCCGCGGGGCGGCGCCAAGCGCGCGGTCACCGCTGGCAGCAATTCATAGAGGATGCGCCCTGGTGCGATAGTGGCAGGCTCTCCCACCCCTCATCGCAACTGGAGGTCACAGCAGTACTTGGTCACCGGCTTGCCCGTCGTGCTGGTGCCCGGCAACCCTGGGTCAGGACAGTGCATGCCAGAGTAGTAACCTTCCGGCGTGTCGGACCCGGAGCAGGAAAAGCCGAAACGACCTTCCTGACATCCGGTGACTGCCAAGTCGGGGACGCAGGTCCGAAGATCGCAGCAGTAGAGAGTGGCCAAGTAGCCTTGTGCGCTAACTCCAGGGACACCCGGGTCGGGACAGTAGAGCGGCGGGTAGTCCTCGTCCGGCGTGTCGGGCCCGTAGCAGGCGATGCCGAACCGGCCCGGCTGACATCCGGGAACCGCGATGTCCTGGACGCAACTGCCACCGGGCGGAACCAGCCCGGCAGTGAAGCAACAGAAGATATTCTGATCCTGGTTGTCCGCTTGCTTGGGAACAGGGCACAGTTGATAGTAGACGTCGGCGCGGCTTTGGTTGGCCAGAAGATCCTGCGCGGTCGGCAGCGCGCCCGCCGGACAGATCCATCCCATCAGGGTCGCCGGGCACCCCAGGCTGGCGGACTGAGTACAAAGCGGAGCGCGTGCCGTGCCCGAGCAGCAATAATTTATGAAGTCACCCTGCCTGACGCCTTGATTGCAATGAATCGCGGCATTGAGAGCCTCGGGGCGGTCCGCTCCGCGACATTGATAGCCAATAGTGCCTGAATCGCAGGTCGCAACCGGATCGTAGGCGCAGGGCGTGGCCTGGGCCGAGCAGCAGTAGCCTAGTGCCTCCCCGCTGGCAGCCGGCCCTTGGTCGGCGCAAACCAGGCCCTGAGGAACTCCATCGATGTAGGTCGGGTCTTGGTCCGGCCTTGCTGTGCCCGTGCAGGAATAGGCGACCAGCCCCAGCGTCACGGCCGAAGCGTCGCCGACGGCGCAGCTGACTACCGCTGCATCGGCGGTGCAGGCGCCATTGGCAGCAGAGGAATTGGTCAGGCACGCGCCCAAACCACAGAGCAAAGGGGCTAGCGCGAAACCCTGCCAACAATTGCGTGCTACGAGCATCGGTTCACCGAAGCCATCCCGCGGGCATTTCCGGCGCGGGTAAGGGCAAAAAGACGCACGGCTGGGGCGTACTCTCGCCTCGGATGTCCGTGACCACCACTCCTTGACCTGCGGGCGTGAAGTTGACGTCTCCAGGACCGAGCGTGATGCTGGCAAATTCCGCTGCCACGTCCAGCGATCCCATGTTGTCGATAATGACGTTGTTCAGTGTGACAGGACCGAGAGGCAAAGCCGCATTGAAGCCTTCAAGTGTGACCACTGGTCTCTGCAGACCCATGCAAGTCACGTGATGGATATCTTGGAAAGTCAGCGTCCTGAAATCAGGGAATGACGTTCCGGCGAATTGGGGATTGTACGCGGTACTCACTAGGATGGCGTTGGTCATATCGCGCATGCAAATCTTGCTGTATGAGATGTTGTTGACCAGTCCGCCCCGGCTCTCATCGGACTTCACGCGAATGCCGTTGAAATCCGCGGCCGTCGCATCGGACCCAACCGGCCGAGAATCAGCGTCGATGGTGAGGTCGTAGATTTGGACATTCTCCACCCCGCGGGTAGCCACGCCATCGTGTGAGGTGTCGTGCCCGTAGGTCTCGCTGCCGATCGACATGCCATGGCCGGTTCCAAAATGGTTGTGCGCGATGACCAGTTCGGACACCAAGTGACCACCCTTGATCGCGATTTGGTCGTCCCCGGTGCTGATTGTACTGCATGCAATGACCCCGCACTGGGCCACATTTCCCTCGCCCGGGTCTATGCCATCGGTGTTGCGAGCGAAACTCGGTGACAGCACCTCGCCGCGACTGTTGGTCCATCGCGAAGGCGTGAGAATGGTGACGCCCCAGACGATAAAACCCTTGCCAGACGTCGAGCAGTCTCCGTCGGCGGGATACGAGGTGACCTTGACGTGAAACTTTGGCGAATTGTGCAGCGTAATTCGATAGAGCAGCAAACCGGTCGTTCCCGTGCTCGAGTTGATCAGGGTGGGATTTCCGATGCTGCCGTCGATGGCGCGAAGCGCGTAGGACGCCTGCCACCACGAGTAGTTCTTTCCGATGAGCGGCTCGCCGCCCTGTCCGTCGATGATTCCGTCGCCGACGATGGCTGGACTCTGGCCAGCCAGGGTTATGAAGTCGGTGCACGCGCCTGAATCGTTGATCCCGATCGAGCCGCAGTTCCCGGTCTTCTGGTAAAGGGCCGGATTGCGGGAAGCGTAGAGTGTAGTCCCCTTGTCGATCCACAATGTGACGCTGTCGATCTGTAGGTGTCCCGTGACGAAGGCGTTGTTGTCGCCGTCGCTCACCAGCTTGACCGCCTTGCCCTTGCACGCGAGCAGGGCGGTCTGAACTCGGGCAGTGTCCAGGTCGGTTGCATCGTCTCGTTCAGTAGGTGCCGACTTGACCGCCGTCAGGGTCTGACAGGCATCAGTCGGAAGCTGCGGTTCCGCTGGCAGGTTCAGATCGCCGGCGCCACAAGCCGGGCCGCCGACCGAATCGGCCGGGACCACGGTGCCGCAAACAGTTTCGATCGAGGGAATGTCATGATTGGCCCCGCAGGCAGCCAGACCCAGCAGAAAGACTGCCCACGAGGCGCGCGCAAGCGACAGCCGTGCCGCGAGCGTGCGAGACGTCAGGCCATTGCGCTGCTTCGCCATTGAATTGAGCCGGATCTAGCTCCTGGCTGTCGGCCGCCGACTGAAATGGAGCGCAGTCAGCATCCCTGGCCAGCCGGGCAGGGCCAGGCCGTCGTACTGGCGCAGCTCCATTTGCCAGACGTCCCTGCAGTCTTCGTCTGGCAGACGCAATAGCCGGTCTTGGCGGTTCCTTTCGAGTCGCTGTAGCCACCGCCGACGTTGCAAGGCACGCAATCGGCCACCGAGCAGTCCGTGTTTGCCTGCGGCACGGTGGTGGGACAAGACGGGGCGATGGCTGTCGGTATCTTGAAACAAGAGTAGTCGACACCGGTCGGAAACTCGCAACCTGTCTCTTCCGCGTAGGTTCCGCCCGAGCAGGTTTCCGACTTGAAACCGACGCTCTTGGGCCCGCAGGTGCCGTAGCAAAGCTGCGGATCGGTGGCGGTACAGACGACGGACTTGGCGGGAACCGTACCCGCAGCCGTCAGGAGGGTCGAGCATAGCGGACTGTAGGTACCGGTAGAGGCGCCAGTGCTGCCACCGCCGCTGGTGCCGGTGGTGCCAGCGGCCGTGCCGCCCGTTGGCGTTGTGTCGGGCGCGCTGGCTGCGCCGCCCGTGCCGCCCGCCGGCGTGGTGTTCGGCGCACTCGCCACGCCTCCAGTGCCGCCCGTTGGCGTTGTGTCGGGCGCGCTGGCCACGCCGCCCGTGCCGCCCGCCGGCGTGGTATCCGACGCGCCCGCTACGCCCATGGTACCCGCGGTTGGCGTGCCGGCCATCGTGCCCGCCGCAGCCGTGGTGCCCGCGGCTGGCGTCCCGGCCGCGGCGCCGGCCGTGCCGCTCGTCCCAGCGGCCCCGATCGTGCTCGGGTTATTGCTGCCGCAGCCGTGGGCAAGAAGCAGTTGTGACCAGAGCGCCACAGTTCCAATACACGTAGCAGAACGTATCGTCATCGAAGCCCTCGCTTTTTTCCTTGGGTTGCCTTTGCGTTTCGCCCTGTTTGTGCCCGAAGCGGGCACAATTCTTCGGGAACTTCACGGCTAGTCGGCGCTCGCATCGGCCGGAGCGTCATCTGTCGCGGGAGCATCGCCAGCCGCGCCAGCATCGGCGGCGCCCCCTCCGTCGGTGCCGATAGCTGCTCCCGGCCCGGTGTTTTCGTACTCGTATAGACGGTTCCCGCTTGCGCTGAACGCACGTCCGCTGGTCGCGGCGATGGCCCAGGGAGCAACAATTCTGACGTGGCCGCCGATCTCCGTGCCGCGAATCACGGCTTGGCCATTCGGCGCCGCGCCGACTGTGCTGTCGTCCCACGCCCGACCCAGATAGGCGGTGCCGGTCGGCATTCCCGAGTCCCCCACCATTTTGCTGTTGATGATGAGAAAGCCGAAGGAATTCGCCGTCTCGGTGCTGGGCGCGATATTCGTGCTGTCGGTCTTGCGGCCGCTCACATAGGTGATGGTGCAGCCGTCAAACACCGCCGTGCCCCGACCAAAGATGAAGTCCGTGTCACCTTCGATATAGCTATTCTTGAAATACGAACGGGCCACGATGGTCACCTTGGATGACTTGACCTGCAGGGTGTCCTGGTTGCCGATGAGACGAACGTTCTGGAGGATGGCCTGGTCGCCTTGCACCGTTAGCGCCACCGCCTGGATGTTCGCCGTGAGACTGCCCTCGGCGAAGTCATTGGCGATGGTCAAGTTCTGGGCTTGGAAACCCGCCGCGGAAACGAAGAACGTGCTGCTTCCGCTGGTTCCGTACGTGGTCCCAGTTGGGACGGAACAGGCGTTGGTCTTGGTGCTGTCCACGGTTTTGCCGTTGTAGTTGTCAAAGGCGATCGTGACCTTGCTCGCGTCCTCGTCGGCGCCATAGAGGGTAATGGGCACCGAGCCCTTCACGCAGACGACCTCGCGGTAGCTGCCGGGCTTCACCAGAATGTAGACGCGCGCGCTGCCGCCCAAGCTGTTGGCCGCGGTGATCGCGTCTTGCACCGTGCTGTGGGTGCCACTCCCGTCTGCCGCGACCGTGTAGGTTGGTGTGTAGCTGCTGGAAGCGGGAAGTCCAGGCGAAGGATCCCAGTTGTCACGCACCAGCGCTCCGATGGTGCCCGCTTCGGCCAGGTAGTTTTGCACGGTGAAACACGCCGCCGAGGCATCGGTGAGTTGGGGCCGGGTTTCCGAGCCAGTGTACGCGGCGGTGCAGGTCACCGGCGGAGGCGCGCTGCCACCGGTGGCAATTGCCCCGCCAGTGGCAGTGGTTCCAGCGGTCGCTGTGCCGCCGCTAGCAGCGCCCGCAGTGGCAGTGGCTCCCCCGACTGGAGTCGTGCCGCCGGTCAGCGATGCGCCACCGACCGCGGTTGTCCCGTTGTCCGTCGAGCCCCCTGCCGCCACAGTGCTTCCCCCGGCCGCAACCGAGCCAGCTTCGCTGGTCGAGCCCCCTTGTCCAACTTTTCCGCCAGCGTCTGTCTGTAATCCATTGTTCGAGGACGAACCGCAGGCGGAGACGACCAGGCACAATGTGGCGACGACGGGCACAGAAAATTGTCTTATGACCATAAACCTGCTTCCTTGCCTTCGGCCCACGCAGGGCACTCTCAGAACTGGTAGACGGTTTGGGCCATGCCGCGAATGTTGTGCGGCTTGGAACCGTCCAGGTAGTTGACTTGGGTGTACTGTCCCGACACGCCAATCCGTGCCGCGGGCGTTACGTCCCAGAAGAGGTTCACGTCGGCGTACCGTGACGTATTCGCTATTGTGCCGAGCAGATCGATCTCCGAGTTTCCCGGGAGGAACAGCTTGGCAAGATTTCCCGAATGGGACTGGGTGTAGTTCCCTGACAAGAGCAGCCGGCCCGACGGAGGCAAGTAGTACTGAAGGCCGACGCGGAATGCCTGCCAAGCGATGGTGTGCAGAACACCGTTCCCGTCAAAAGTCACCAGGCCGTTGTCGATATCCGGCGTGTAGACGAACGGTGGGCTGGCCTGGCCAGGATTCGGCAAGGTCGGGAACTGCGCCCCGCCGCCTGAGGTGATGAGGTCGGCAATTCCGGTCCCCTTGACGAAAGAGCCGATGACAGTCAGCCGATTGCCGCGGTCGTCCGGGCTGGCAGCAGGAATCACAGGAACAAGTGCATCGACCGACAGGCCCCAGCCGGTCGCGCTGTTGGAGTGCTGCACCGGAGGCGGGGTGAACCCATTCACCTTGAACTGCCGCACAGTGCCCGACACGCCCAGTGACAGAGGCAACGCCACGGTCCCCACGTTGCCGGGCGTGGTGATTCCCTTCCAACGGTTGACACTGAAGCGCAGGCCCGCGTTGGCGTCGGGAACTTCGGCATCGCGCTGGGCCGGACGCACGGCCGAGGCGGCCACATCCAGGCTGACAGCGCCGTTCGCCGCAAAGGTGTGAGAAACGCGAAGCTGCATATTGCGCGAAAACAGCTGATTGGGCAGCCCAAGGAATTCCACCGAACAGGGCGAAAAATAGTTCTGCCAGCCGAACACGTCGTAGGTTTGACCCATCAGCAGGTTGACGTACGGATTGTCCAACTTTACGAAGGCGTGCCTCAGTCGAAACGCGGGACTGCTGAAGTAGGTGGCTTCCGAAGTCGTGGGTGGGTTCTCTTGGTGGCCGAAAAAGTCGGCTTCGAGCACGGCCGACGGCTGCACGGCCCCGACCTGCGGCGACTCGAAGGCAAAGCCCAGTCGCGTGTTCCGAACCGAGAACTGCGTACGCCCATTCTGCCCTTCGTAGGTCACACGGCGGGCTACCAGTGCGCTGCCGATCGAATCGTCGTAGCTCCGCGTGGAATCGAAGATGAGGTCCGCCTCCACGAAGCCGTACAAGGTAGCCGCCCATCTGCGGCTGCCTTCGCCCACGGCCAGCGTCAACCAAGGCCGGGTGAACCAGGAAGGACTCGCCGTTTGGGGAGGCGACGGTTCAACTGCCGGACTGGCTGGCAACGGCGCGGCCACTGCCGGGGTAGCCGCCGGCGGCGTCGCACCAGCGACTCCCGTCCCGGGAAAAGAAGCAGGAGATGCCTCGGAGGGAACCGAGGAGTCGCTCGCCGCATCGCTGCCCGAAGTTTGTTCGGCGCGCGCACGCCCCGCCGCACCTGCGAGAGCCAACACGACTGCGACGAAGAACCAGAGCTTCCTTGCTTCTGCCGTCGTTCGATCCTTCATGTTGGGAGATCTCCGAGGAAAAAATTCGGGAAGCGCGCGAACCAAGACTTGCCTGCGCATGTGCCTTGCCGTGCTTAGTGCCCGCGGCTCGGGCTTTCTTCGGCCGATGTGTGGCTGCGCCGGAGCCAGCCGCCGACGGCATCGGGTTTGCGTGCGGTGCGTTGGTGCCTACGGCGAAATGAGTGCCCAAGCGCCAATCTCGGGTAGCATCGAGCGGGTGAAGGCCAAGGTCGCGAAGAATTGCGGCTGCATCGGGCACCTACAGGGCGATACCGTTCAACAAACCCACGAATGTTCTGTCGCGCCTCGGGGGAAAGCATGAAATCCATCCCGTCAACAATTGTCCTGGCTGCCTGTGTGCTTTTCCTCACGCCCTTGCTGGTTGCGGGCGGAGCCTGCACTTCGGCAAATGTCTCGGGCGTCGGCAGCGCCGGTTGCGGCGGCAATGATGGCGGAGGGAATTTAGGCGGCGCGGGCGGCACGGCCGATGCTGGCACGCTGCTGGTGGTGGTTCCCGACGCCGGGCCAGTCGACGCCTGCGTTCCGCTTGCGGCCTCCGCCGTATGCGCCTCTCAGGGCGGGCTGTATTGCGGCTCGATAGGCGATGGGTGCAATGGCGAGATTGATTGTGGCAACAGCTGTCCCACTGGATGGACGTGCGACCCGACCCAGCACACGTGCGTCGGCGATTCGGACTGCAAGCCCACCTATCAATGCTCCTACACTGTTGGGTCCGCCAGTGGTTCTTACTGCGGCAACATCTCCGATGGCTGTGGTCATGCGCTCACGTGCGGTGACAAGTGCGCCAGCCTCAAGCCGGGTTGGATGTGCGAAAAGAGTCTATGCGTCGGCGACGCCGATGTCTGCACGCCCACCACGTGCGATCCGGTGGCCGGGGCGCGCTACTGCGGGAAGGTCGGGGACGGTTGCGGACGCGGAATCGATTGTGGCGACAATTGCGCCAGCCTCAATGTGGGTTGGGTATGCAACATCGCTTCGAGTTCATGCGTGGGAGGCCCCGGTTGCAACAAGCTCGTCTGTGACGGCGCCCCCAACGTTCGCTACTGTGGCAAGGTTGGTGATGGCTGCGGGGGAACGGTCGACTGTGGGGATACTTGTTCTGCCTTCCAGGCCGGCTGGGTGTGCGACCAGAGCAAGGGCTTGTGCAGTGGCGGCCCCACCTGCGTGCATGGCGCCTGCACAACCTCGGGAGGCGGCCAATACTGCGGCGATATCGGCGACGGGTGCGGGGGCACCCTTCACTGCGGCGACTGCGCGGGCAGTGGAACTTGCACCAGCAACGTGTGCCCCGTCCTCAGTTGCGGTGCCATGTGTGCAGCCCAGATGAAATGCACCACCGGAACGACCAGCATCACCGGAACAGTCTACGATCCGGCTGGCAAGGTTCCACTGTACAACGTCATCGTGTACGTGCCCGATGCGCCGCTAGCCAACATCTCGACCGGCGCCTCCTGCGACACCTGCTCGGCCTCGGTGTCGGGCAAGCCCATCACCACAGCGCTCACAGACTCAAGTGGAAACTTCAAGTTGGACAATGTCCCGGTGGGCGTCGATTTCCCGCTGGTCATGCAGGTGGGCAAGTGGCGACGCCAGGTCACCATCAAGGCATCGGAAGTCAGTCAATGCACAAGCAAGGCCATTGCGGACGCGTCGACCGGCCAGGCGCGACGTTTGCGCCTACCGCGCAACCAGAGCGAAGGCAGCATCCCGAAAATGGCAATAACCGCCGGCGATGCTGACCGGCTGCAATGCCTATTCACGCGAATGGGCATTGATACTGCGGAATTCACCAATCCCGACGGCCAGGGCGCGATCAACATCTACAACGACAACTACGACCTGAACGGCAAGGCGAGCTACGACAACGGCACTGCCTGGCCGTCAGCGTTCCCGCTCTGGTCAACTCTAGCGACGATGATGAAGTACGACGTGATTCTGATGGCCTGCGGTGCAAGCCAGTCCCGCTACAACGGGAACAAGAAACCGGCCGACGGCACCGACCCCACGGCCAGCGGGAACGTTCTGACCGACGCCATGAAGCTCAACATGGTGGAGTACTTGGCGCAAGGCGGCCGCACATTTGCCGAGCACTACCACATCGGTTGGCTCAAGGCTTACCCGCCGCTCAAGGACGTCGTCAAGTACCCTTGCGTGGCCGGGGGCACGGACAACCCGTGTTCCATCGCTCCTGACGGCCACGCTCCCTTCGGCGACGTGGCAACCTGGGTGGAAGATAGCAGCGACGACAGCCTGGGCGACATCACGGCGACCATCGATCAGAGCTTTCCCAAAGGGCAGGCCTTTGCGAGCTGGTTGCAAGCGGTGAACGGCACCACGACCCAGGGCACCATCCAGCTCGGCAGCGACGTCAAGCCGACGGCCATCACTACCATCCAGCCGCCATCGCAGCAGTGGATTTACCAGACCACACCTTCTTCCTATGTCCACTACTTCACCTTCAACGCACCCACGACCGCGGCGCCCGCGGCGCAATGCGGTCGCTTCGTGTTCACCGGTCTGCATGTGGCGAGTGCAATAGTTTCGGGGGCTGACGCCGACACCAAGAACGCCACTTTCCCCACCGGCTGCAAGACCACGCGCGACCTGTCCGGGCCGGAAAAAGCTCTCGAGTTCATGATGTTCGACCTGTCGTCGTGCCTGATGCCCGACAGTGACATTCCTACCCCGCCGCCGGTCGGGGGAAGCTCAGCGCCGCCCACG
>Ga0182027_10006271_pt1 | contig 17874 bp, 14 predicted proteins | sample 712E1DmetaG_FD_121300 | JGI IMG/M metagenome (GOLD analysis project Ga0182027, IMG submission 121300) | Permafrost microbial communities from Stordalen Mire, Sweden - 712E1D metaG (Illumina Assembly) | ecosystem: Environmental > Terrestrial > Soil > Wetlands > Permafrost | place: Sweden... | reverse complement strand
GGTTGTTCTTCCATTTATGGTGGATCGGCTCCTTCAACTCCTTACCGTCCGAATATTGCTTCCGGACACGGTCCGGCCTGGGCAAATTCACTGTTCGAGGATAATGCTGAATATGGCTTTGGTATGTCAGCCGGAGTTAATAAGTTAAGAGACAGGGTTGCTTTGAGGATGAAAGCAGCCATGTCCAATGATCTGAAACAGGAAACCAAAGATGCCTTCCAGCTTTGGTTAGATGGTAAAGACGATACTGAAAAATCAATTGAAGCATCCGCCAAAGTGATCACAGCACTTGAAAAGGAAAAAGAACCATTTGCACTGGAAATACTTGCCCTGAAACAATACCTGGTAAAGAAATCCATGTGGATCATTGGTGGCGACGGTTGGGCTTATGATATCGGCTATGGCGGACTAGATCATGTACTTGCCACCGGTGCAAATGTTAACATGCTCGTACTGGATACCGAGGTATATTCAAATACAGGCGGACAATCATCTAAGGCAACTCCTATCGGTGCTGTGGCCAAGTTTGCTGCAGCCGGAAAAAGAGTAAGGAAAAAAGACCTTGGAATGATGGCCATGAGCTACGGTTATGTTTATGTTTGCCAGGTAGCCATGGGTGCAAGCCAGAATCAGTTTTTTAAAGCCATAAAGGAAGCCGAGGCTTATCCGGGACCATCGCTTATCATCGCTTATTCTCCATGTATCAATCATGGTTTAAGGGCAGGAATGGGTTTGACCCAGGCAGAAGCAAAACTTGCCGTTGAGGCAGGTTACTGGCATCTCTACAGGTACAATCCTTTACTCGAAAATGAAGGAAAAAATCCTTTTATTCTCGATTCTGCTGAACCAAAGTGGGATAAATTCCAGGATTTCCTTGGCGGTGAAGTTAGGTATACTTCACTCAAAAAGGCTTTCCCTAAAGAAGCAACCGAATTATTCAAGGCTGCAGAACAGAATGCCAAATGGCGCTACAATGGCTATAAAAGGCTTTCTATTATGGATTTTTCTAAAGTATAACGAACGTTTGTTCCTTTCAGGATGGCATGATTGCCATCCTGAATTTAAATAATGAGCAATAAACAGTAAAAAATATTAGTTATGGTTAATCTGAAAACGAATTATCTGGGCCTCGAATTAAAGAATCCCATTATTATTGGAGCCTGCAGTTTGTCGGCCGATCCTAAAAATTTGTTAAAATTACAGGAAGCAGGTGCTTCAGCCATTGTATTTAAGTCGCTTTTCGAAGAACAGATCCAGCTCGAAAGTCTTGAAATGGAAGAAGAAATGACTGAATATAACGAAAGGCATGCTGAAATGGTGAAACTTTTTCCTGAGCTGAATCATGCCGGACCTGAAGAACACCTCAACAACCTGAGAATCGCAAAACAAACACTTTCTATACCAGTTATAGCCAGTCTTAATGCGACTTATAAAGTTAGCTGGCTCGATTATGCCTCACAAATTGAAGCAACAGGGGTTGATGCAATTGAATTGAATTTCTTCGCTGTTCCTGAAAAGTTTGACAAAGATGCATATTCGATAGAAAATTTTCAGCTTGATATTGTCGCTTCTATGAAAAACAGGATTAAAATACCTGTCAGTGTTAAACTAAGCCCTTATTATGCCAATCCATTAAATATCATTCAAAAAATGGATCATGCAGGTGCCATGGGCTTTGTGCTATTTAACCGCTTATTTCAGCCCGATATCAACATCGAAAAAGAGGAACATTTTACGCCCTTCAACCTCAGTAATGACCATGATAGCAGGCTGGCACTCAGATTTGCCGGTTTGTTATACGGTAATATTAATGCCAATATCTGCAGTAATACAGGAATACTTACCGGTGCTGATGTTATCAGGATGTTACTGGCAGGAAGCGACTGTGTACAGATTGTCAGCACCTTGTATCAGAATGGCTCTTCAATAATTGGTGCCATGCTTTCTGATATCGAAAAATGGATGAAAGCTAAAAATTACAAGTCAATTGAAGATTTTAAGGGAAAGCTATCAAATAAAACAATAAACGATCCGTTTGTTTATCGAAGGGCACAGTATATTGATCTTTTATTGAAATCAGATTCGATTTTCAAAAAACCAACGATGCTTTAGCCTGTATAACTCACAATTAGCAATTTCTTTGTGTATCTTAGAGCCTTCGTGTCTTTCCCGTTAGATTGGGACAAGTTGTGGCATTTTCCCTTTCGCCACCAAGACACAAAGGCACAAAGGTTTCACAAAGTTTAAGAATAAGACATATTAGAAGATTTATTTTCCCTTGATCCTTAAAAATAATTCCAGGTATTTCCTGCCAGTTATTTCATAAGAACAGTTTGAAGTGATCATGTTCCGGGCATTCATACCGAATTGTGACCGCTTTTCCTTTTCCATATGGTAGAAACTCAATAAACCGGCAGCAATTTCCTCCGGATCGCTCTTCGAACACATATAACCGTTCTCATCGTTTTTTACGATTTCGGGAACAACACCCACATGATAAGATATAACCGGTGTACCGCACGACATGCTTTCTAAAATCGTTGTCGGGCCGGTTTCCTGTTTTGAGGTACAAACAAATACATCCGCAGCAGCATAATATTTAGCCAGTATTTTGTCATCATTTATCAATCCGGCATTGATGATTGAATATCCTGAACCTTTTAATTCGGAATCCAAAGCATTCCCAAAAACAACCAGGCCTATTTTTTCTTCAGGGATACCATGTTTTTCTTTTAATAATTTCAATGATGATTTCAGATCGTTGAAACCCTTATTCGGATCTTTTGTTATGCCAAAACCACCGGCAAGAATGATGAACCGATCGAATGCCAGGTTCAATTCCTTTCGTGAACAAAATTTATCAAACGGCACGAACACATCTGTATCGATGGCATTAAATATTTTATAAAGCCCGGAAATCTTCAATAAGGAACTTTGTTTTGCCTGAGAAAGAAACCAGTCGCTTACCGTTACCCAATGCAGGTCAGCATAACTATAAATATTGTTTTTCCTTTGCCAGATTTTCCCCGACAGGTCGTTCTCTTTTTTTGATCCCAGTACCGGACATGCTCCGCATTGATCCCTGAATTTTAAACATCCCCTGTTAAGATGGCAACCGCCGCTGATAGGCCAGAAATCATGCATGGTCCAGACAACCGGCTTTCCCAGGTTCATGATCCATTCAACCGATTTCAACGATAGGAAACCCCCTGTAATCCAGTGAAGATTAATGATATCCGCCTCCTTAAATGCAGTTTCGTGCCTTATATTGATCCCGGCTATTGCCGGTGAAAAAAAATCCGGATCTTTTCTCTGAGGATAAAATCTTAGAGAAATCCGGTCGAGGGAATGATAAATTGTCCGCAAAAATTTAGTTTCCAAATGACTGTAATCGTAAAAAACACTTTCTATCCCGGCTTGTAATAAAGCTTTATGAATGTTTTGGGAAGCACGATAAGCACCACCTTTTACATCGATATTATTTACCACCAGAACTTTCAAAATATTGGGGATGATTTAAAACACGCATGCTAACAAAACAAACATGATAGTCTAGCGAACAGTTTTTATTATTCAAAACTATGAAATAATTATTTAATCTCCCCTCTTAAATAAATGGCACAGTTACACTAACTTCTGGCCAAACCAGGAAATCTTCCTTAATAGCCAAACCTGTATTGGAATCATATGAGTCCTTTAACATATGACTTATCTGAGGAGGCAGGATTTAGGGTTAGGGTTATTATTGCCAACTAAACCATAACTTCAGATGAAGCTAGTCCTCAGATCGGACAGAACCTGACCTTTGTATTCTTTCAAACCGACCTCAAAATAATTTTCGTTACAATTCAAGGGACATGATTTGTGTATTGGGTTTGAAGCTAAGAGAACAGTATGTCACGAGCTAAAAATCCTGAATAAAGCTGAAACATAGCTTTCGTGACAAATCTGTTATCGGGGAAAGATCATGAACCGTAGAATTGTAGAAAATTGTTTTGCTGTCTTGAATTTTTGTTTACTTTTTGTTCAAGCAAAAAGTAAAAGCCTGTCCGGCTCGAGGACAAATAACAATAGAAGTTGGGATGCTTATTCTTTATCAGGAGTATCCAATAGAAGGGATTAATTTCAGCCTTATTGCTCCGTAGTGGGAGATTGTTTCAGATTTGTCCGTCGAAGTAGGACAAATCTCTTGATGAACAGATTACTATATTCAACGTCAAACCTGCACTGGAATCATCTGAGTTCCTTGCAGAGGATTCAGATGTTTTGTTACGAATTTGCTTCCAAATACCTTAAAAACTACTTTCATTTCCTTCATGATCTAAGGGGCGGAGACCTTTTAGGAGTCCTCGCAATGACGTTTTTTTTTAAATAAAGTAACTTTCATGCAACCTTTTTGATCAAAATTGTATCATGAATATTTAACCATCAATATAGAAAAATTTTTTATACGTTTGGATGTATGATTGTATTATTTTTGTAATCTCATTCAGAAATCTAAATTTAATTTGCTAATTACTAAATACGAATAATTATGAAAAGAATTTTTACACTTTTAAGTTTTACACTTATCTGCAATTTTATTTTTGCACAACCTTTGGTTTCAACATATGTAGGAATAGGATCACCAGGTGCGATTACTGTCGGAAGTCCTACTCCCAGACTCAATGCAGGTATGGAAATGCCCTATGGCGTTGCTATGGATAGTAAAGGCAATCTTTGGATTTCTGAAGAAGGTGGAGTGGATGTTTATGGTGAAGTTATAATAATGGTACTTCCCAATGGATATGCATACCCAAGGGCAGGCGCTACTGGCCAGGATTGTTTTCATAATGCTGCAGGAACTGCTTCAAAATTTTCGCAACCCCGTGGTTTGGCAGTTGATGCCAGTGATAACATTTATGTTGCCGATTATGGCAATTGTGTGATCAGAAAGATTGATAAATTCCTGAATCTGGGCAATTCCCAAACGGTAAGTACGTATGCTGGCAAGAATGATTCTACTTTAACTGGTTCTTGTTATCCAACACATCCCGGTTATGCTAACGGGACATTAAAAAATGCTCAGTTTAATGGCCCTTCCGATATTGCCATCGATAAAACTACAAGTTCAATGTATATTGCTGATGCTAATAACAATTGTATCAGAAAAATATCAAATGGACAGGTTTCAACTTTGGCAGGTTTAGGCCCCGATTCAGCCGGATACAGGGATGGACCTGCTGCAAAGGCAAAGTTTAATTTCCCTACCGGTGTATTTGTAGCTGCCAATGGCGATGTATATGTAGCCGATCATAATAACCAGAGAATTCGAAAGATTTCTGGTGGAACCGTAAGTACTGTTGTACCCTTTAATGCTGATCTCGTCCCTGATGATGTTTGGGTAACTGCAAACGGCGATATTTACATGACTACAAAGCAGAGAATTTGCAAATATTCGGGTACAACATTTTCTACTTTTGCAGGAAGCAGTGCCATAAATGATTTTGGTGATTCAGATGGTCTCGGCACTATTGCAAAGTTTTATAATGTAAAATGCATGATTGCCGATATTACTAATTCAGGTATTTTCTATGTAGCCGATCAGAACAATCATAAAATTAAAAAAGTGGTTAACTGCACCTCATATGTCCCCGGCATCATAAGATATGGCGGGCAAAATACCGGCGACACATCCTATACCTGCACCGGTGATACAATTTATCTGAAAACCGATAGTGCATTCACAACATATCACTGGTCAACAGGAGAAACAACACCAACGATATATAAAACATCATCAACCGGCAACATCACATGTACCGTAACGAACAGTAATGGTTGCCAGGGTATTTCAAACGATTATCATGTAAAAATAACGCCACTTAATCCCACAATTACAGCCAACGGGCCAACTACATTCTGTCCGGGAATGAATGTGGTTCTTGTCGGTCCGAATGGTTACGATACCTACAAATGGACAAAAAATGGCATCACCTATGATTCCGGGCACAACCAGAGTATTCTTGTTTCAACAGCAGGTAATTATATTTTACATGGTAAACTCGGTGCATGTAATGGGAACTCTTCAACAGTAACTGTTACTATATCAACGAGTTTGGTTCCGGATGTTATTATTAAGAGAGGTGCATTAAATCTCTGCTCAAACGACACCTTAATTCTTGAAGCAAATGGCACTTTTACCACTCAGCAATGGAAGAAAGATGGTAATAATATTGCTGGCCCTGCCGGAACAGCGAAATCTATTAGTGTTACTGCAGCCGGCGTTTATACGGTTTATGTTACCGCTTCCGGAGGTTGCAATGGTACTTCGCTGCCTCAGACAGTTACAATTATCCCGGCACCGGCAAAACCAACGGTTACGGTAACCAACATATCTACACTTACATCATCATCTGCTTACAGTTACCAATGGTACTATAACGGACAATCAATACCAAATGCTATAAACCAAACTTATACAGCAATAACAAATGGCAATTACTATGTAGTTATTGGCAGTGCAAATGGCTGTACGGCAAAGTCGGATGCAAAACAAATAATCGTATCAATTCTCGAACTTTCCAACGACCTCAGGTTTAATGTATATCCCAATCCTACAACTGGTGAACTGAATATCAGTGGTACCTTCAAAACTCCCGGTGATTTCAATATCAGGATAGTCGACCTGATGGGTAAATCAGTATACGAATATACCGAAAACCTTAACCCCGGGATATTCGAAAAACAAATCAACCTGCAGGGTAAGGCAACAGGCATCTACTTTATCATCATCAACTGCGAAGGCAAACAAGGCATGATGAAGTTGATTCTGAGGTAAGAAGCTAATTTGTAAATAATTCGAAACCCCATAGGCTAAAAGTTTATGGGGTTTTTTTATGAGGATTGGGTAATACCATTTCGGATTAAGAAATAGTCCAAAGGAATATTTCGAAATTCAGAAATGGTTAATATCTACCTGTCGGCAGACAGGCCCGAGAGCAATGCATTGGACTTAAATATATTGCGAATCGGTATAAGATGGTTTTTATAAAAGCCCCCGCCATAGCCCATGGATTAATCCGTGGACTATGGCGGGGGCTTTGCTGTTATCGATTATTATTTCCCTGTTTTCTGATCCAAACTTTCTACAGGTAATTTTACATGTTTAAACAGGTCTTTTTTAAAGTTGAGCTTGCCTTTTCCAATCTCAAAGTAATCGCAGCTTCCATCGGGAATATAGGTCCAAAGCTTGCCTTTATTCTTCTCTTCAGGTGGAATAAGGTTGTCGAAGGCAATCACCTTAGTTCCGGGTATGAACTTCAAACTAAAAACCGCACTTGAATTATATTGGAAAACTTTCCTGTTCAATACTGTTGTTTTATCCATCTTAATTATAGGTGCACCAAATACCGGTTTTCCATCATTATCAAAGGTCAGAATCTCAACAATCTTTTTATTACCTATAGAGTTGTATCCATCCCAGCCTAACAAAATATAATATGTTTTTTTACCTTTTTTTGTCATGCCCATTTCATAATACAGGCAGCCAAACCAGGTTTCGTTATTCAATATGGTATCTTCCTCCATGTCATAGGGGATTGTGTTCGATTTATCGAATAATGGTATTAATTTCAATTTGACGGGATCATTAAAATGAATTGCCCCATAATATCGAAAAGTCCGGTTGTCAAATTTCAGCACCCAGCTATAAATTTTGAAAGTGTTATCGGGGGCGATTATTTTAAACATAAACCGGAGGCTATCGAAAGGATAATTGTATGATCCGGGAAATTTGAGGGCATGTTTGAAAAGAGGAATAAAATCGGTAAGGGCATCCATTCTCACCCACTCATTACTACCGTCTATTATTGAATCACCCAGGTCCTTCATAATATTTTCATACCTTACAAGACTGTCGTAGTATGGGTTTTGCTCTCTCTGGGGGAAAACCTGCATGGAACTGTAAAGTAATAAAAATAGCAGCAATAATTTTCGCATAAAGGTATTTTCATTCATATACGCAAGGATTGAAAAAAAATTGTGATTGATCTTAAATTTTTTCCAGTGACCTTTTGATATTCAGGTAAAGTCTGTCCTCAAGATTTGTTCTGTCGGAAAAAACGAATTTCTCTCCTGTTATAATTTCATAAAGTTCGATATACCTGTTCATGATAGATTCAACAACTTCGTCGGACATTTCCGGTATTTCCTCACCATCCTTGCCCTGGAATCCATTTTCCATGAGCCATTCCCTTACAAATTCCTTGGATAGCTGCTTTTGAGGCTCATTCTTTTCCAATCTTTCCTGATAACCATCCAGGTAAAAATACCTTGATGAATCGGGGGTATGTACTTCGTCAATCAGGTATATTTCGTCGTTATATAATCCGAATTCATATTTCGTATCAACAAGGATCAAACCTCGCTGAGCAGCATATTGAGTACCTCGTTCAAATAACCTGTAAGTAAAATCTTCAAGTTTTTCGTATATCTTTTTATCAACCAGGCCCGAGTTGATAATAAAATCCCTGCTGATGTCTTCATCATGTCCTTCGAGGGCTTTTGTAGTAGGGGTAATAATGGGTTTAGGGAATATTTGGTTTTCCTTCATGTGGTCAGCCATCGGAATGCCACAAAGCTCCCTTTTACCCGATTTATATTCCCTCCAGGCATGGCCGCACAGGTAACCCCGGATCACCATTTCGACCGGAAAAGTTTGGCATTTATGGCCAATTGACACAGCCGGATCAGGTACATCGACCAACCAGTTAGGCAGTATATCTTCGGTCATTTTCATGAACCTGGCAGCAATTAAATTCAGTATTTCGCCTTTATATGGAATCGGCCGTGGCAGAACCACATCAAAAGCAGAAATTCGGTCGGATACTACAAAAATAAGTTTATCATCCCCCAAACCATATACATCCCTAACCTTGCCTTTGTAGAAACTGGTTTGGTTGTCGAATTTAAAATTTGTTTGCTGTATAGCTTCATATTTTGTTGTACTCATATAGTTGAGATTTTATTCTTTACTTAACTGTTTTTCCTTGCTTTCATTTGAATACGCAGTTACAATTTTTTTTACCAGTTTGTGTCTGATTACATCCTCAACCGAAAACTCAACGAGCCCGATACCATCAATACCGGCAAGGATGTCAATAGCGTTATATAACCCGGAACTCTGAAAAGAGGGGAGGTCAATCTGGGTAAGGTCACCATTGATGATGAACTTTGCCATAGGTCCCATTCGGGTGAGGAACATTTTTATTTGTAAACGGGTACAGTTCTGAGCTTCATCCAGAATCACAAAAGCATTATCGAGAGTTCTTCCCCGCATAAAAGCCAGCGGAGCAATTTCGATGGTATTGTTCTCCAGGAACTTAGCCAGCTTTTCGACCGGAATCATTTCATTAAGGGCATCATATAATGGCCGTAGGTAGGGATCAATTTTCTCCTTCATATCGCCGGGCAGAAAACCGAGATTCTCACCTGCTTCAACTGCCGGCCGGGTAAGTATGATCCTTTTTACCTGTTTGTGTTTAAGTGCCTTTACGGCAATCGCCACCGATACATATGTTTTACCGGTTCCGGCTGGTCCCGTAGTAAAAACAATATCATTTTCGTTCGTCAGTTCAACCAGCTTTTTTTGATTGGGAGTCCGTGTTTTAATGGGTTGTCCTTCAGTGCCAAATAATATCACATCATGATCGCCATTTGTTTCTATTTCAGCCGGGCTTTTTCCCTTGATGGCCTGTTGTATAACCTCTTCGGGTAGCTTATCATACTTTTCGGCATAGGTAACCAGTGTTTGCAAAAGCTTTTGCAATTTTAAAATATCTTCACCTTCTCCGATAATTTTTATTTCTTCTCCGCGGCCAAGAATCCTGGTATCGGGGAAAGCCTGCTGGAGTATTCTGATCTTATTATTGTTAACGCCAAAAAATTCTACGGGATCGATAAAATCGATAGTGAATATGTATTCCTTCAAGTTTTTAGATTGTTAATTGCCGGAACGAAGCTATGAAATTTGAACAAATCAGTCGTAAAATATTTTTACCGCATTAAAAAATCAAAAACACATTTTTTTTTATTTTAATTTTATCAATGAATATTAGTATTTTTATCCCCTCATTGATCATTTGTTTTACCTGACAGCCTGTAATTTTTGGCTGCTTAAGAAATCATTTCTGATCAATTTGCTTGTATTTTCAATTATGGCTATCATTACACTAACTACCGACATGGGTGTCAGAGACCCGCATCTTGGATCTGTTAAAGGGTTCATTTTGACACAGATACCCAATATACAGATCGTTGACATCACTCATAATGTTACCCCCTTCAATATTGCTGAAGCAGCTTATATCATAAGAAATTGTTATCTCGATTTTCCACCCAAAACCATACATATTGTTGCTGTTGATTCAGATTCAGATGAAAATAAGGATATACTGCTTATTCACTATAAAAATCAATACATCATTGCCCGTGACAATGGAATTATTTCCCTGATCCTTGAAGGGGCACCCGATAAAATAATAAAGCTCCATAAAAAAACAACAACCGAAACCATATTCCCCTTAAAAGATGTGATGGCTAAAGCTGCATGCTCACTTGCTAAAAATCTGAACGAATACGATCTCGGCAATCATGTAAAAGATTATTGCTCCATTACTACCCTTAATCCAATACTCGAAAATGAAATGATCAGGGGAACTGTGATCTATATCGATAATTATGGCAATGCGGTTACAAATATCCGTAAAAGCCATCTGGAAAGATTTGGTCCTGATCGTCCTGTAACTGTTCATTTTAGTAAAAAACATGTATTGAATAAAATCAGTGCGAACTATTCAGATGTTGAAGTTGGTGAAGCTGTATGTTTATTCGGATCATCAGGTTTATTTGAAGTAGCTATAAATAAGGGAAATGCATCACAATTACTTGGCCTGCAATTAAGGACTATTGTGCTAATCGAATTCATTTAATGTTCAGATACGTCACACTTTTACACTTTTTCCTTTTGTTATTTTTAAGAACATCCCTTCTTTTTTCGCAGAATGATTTGTTATTCCCTGATGCCCGTTCAATGGCAATTGCAGGCGCTGGGATTACATTTGCCGATCACTGGGCATGTTTTCATAATCAGGCGGCATTGGGATTCATAAAAACGACTTCCATCGGGGTATATACCGAAAACAGGTATAACATTAAAGAATTGAATTCGGGTGCAATAGCTTTGGCTATTCCATTAAAAAAGTTTGGCTCTTTCGGGCTCAGTTACTACATTTTTAATAATTCATCTATTTATAACCGGCAAAAATATTCCCTGGCATATGCCAAATTACTGGGGAAAAATTTTTCAGCCGGAGTGCAATTCGACCTGTTATATACCCATGTTAATAATTACGACAATAACCTCAGCTTTTGCGGTGAGATAGGCATTCTTTACAGAATACATCCCAAATGGGAAATAGGTGTACATGTGTTTAATCTTACCGGAGCGAACTATCAGAAATATGAAAAGGAACAGATCCCAACAATTATGAATATAGGAGTTGGCTGGCATCTCAGCGAAAACACCCTCTTAGTTGTCGAAATTGAGAACAGTACCTACAATAATATTACGGTCAGGGGCGGGATAGAATATGAGGTATCGAAAAAGGTTGCATTTCAGCTGGGAATGCGATCTAATCCGTGGATCAACACTTTTGGATTTTCATATAAAGCTAAGAACCTCCGGATAAATATTGCTATGGAATATCATCAGTTACTAGGAATTAGTCCGGGTATTTCGTTCGATAAATATTTCGGTGCTGAATGAAATTTCGCTTTCAAATAATCATATTATTACTTGGGATTCTTCCTTTCAAAGCTTTTACACAAGCGGATATCAACCCTGTCATATCTGATATATTACGGGAATATCTCGAAAACTTCATTGCTGATGCAGATTATAGCGATCTGGAGCAAACGCTTCTCGATTATTATCACAAGCCCCTTTCACTCAATTCGGCAACCGACAAACAACTAGCCGATCTCTTATTTTTATCGGATAAACAAATTAGCGATATTCTGGCTTACCGCATAAAATACAAAGGGTATCGTACTATTTATGAATTGGCTGCCATTCCATCTATGGATTCATTAACACTTGCCCGTTTAAAATATTTTACTTCAACCGACGAAGCCTTGCCACAACTGCAATTAAAACCTGCCGAAATATTTACCAGGGGCAGCAATAGATTGAATATTAAATACCAGCGAACACTGGAGCAGGAAAAAGGTTACAGAAACGACACCTCCGACAATCGTTACCTGGGAAGTCCGTACCGTTTGATGATCAGGTATGACCACCAGATTTCTGATAAGGTAAGTTATGGCTTTATTGCCGAAAAGGATCCCGGCGAAGAATTGTTCCGTGGTAGTCAGAAAAATGGTTTTGATTTTTATTCAGGGCATTTTTACATCGCAAACCAGAAATGGATCAAACAATTGGTAATAGGTGATTATCATGCAAATTTCGGTCAGGGGCTTGCATTTTACTCAGGTATGTCGTTCGGGAAAAGTGCAAATGCAACCGGTTTGTTTCGATATTCTCCGGGTTTAAGGCCCAGTTTATCAACAAACGAAAGCAATTTTCTCAGGGGTGTTGGAATAACTACTGCTTTTAAAAACATAAAGCTTACTGCATTCTTTTCACACAGAAGCATTGATGGTAGAGGGACAAACATCGATAGCCTGAATTATGAAGACAATTATTTTACAAGCTTAACTTCAACAGGATATCATCGGACCCCTTCTGAAATTGCAAAAAAGGACAATTTAACAGAAACACTGGGTGGAATGCATATCAAAGCCGGCTTTTCAAAATTAGATCTGGGTTTTACTGCCGTTGGTGGCAAGTTCAGTATGCCTTTGCTTGTAAGCGATCAATTGTACAAACTTTATGCATTCGAAGGTAGTTCTTTCCTGAATTTTGGAACCGACTATTCCTATACTTTTAAAAATTACCATCTCTTTGGAGAATTGGGTTTTGATGGAAAAACTTTTGCAAATATCACAGGATTAAATATCAACCTCAATTCACGAATGACAGCATCCATTTTATACCGGAATTATCCTAAAGAATACCGGGCCGTATATGCTAATGCCTTTCGTGAGAATACTACTACACAGAATGAACAGGGCTTGTATGTATCTTTTAACCTGATACCGGCAAAGAACTGGACTGTAAATATGTATCTTGATCATTTCTACTTTCCCTGGGTAAAATATGGTGCCGATGCCCCTTCAAAAGGATATGATTACCTTCTGGATATTACTTGGCGAACTAATTCCAGGCTGTCATTGAACAGCCATGTAAGATATAACTATCATGAAATAAATGTTTCTGAAAATACAACACCCCTGAATTATCTTACTTATTCAGAACGGTTAAATTTCAGATTGGGACTTACTTACAGTGTATCAAAAAAGATATCATTGGCTACCAGGGCTGAATACAATCGATATGCTACTTTAAATAAAGCTATTGATGGATTGATGTTTTATCAGGACCTGAAGTTCTCTTTATTTAGCGAAAAACTAAAAATAAGTATGAGATATGCCTTCATTAATAGCGACAACTATGAAACCCGTTTTTATGCTTTTGAAAATGATATGCCTTATTCTTTCAGTATCAATTCTCTTTACGACAAAAGTTTGAGGTATTATTTGCTTGCAGAATATGAATTGAAGAAATATCTGACATTTTGGTTAAAATTATCACAAACCCATTATCTTGACAGAAGCACCATTGGATCTGGATTAGCGGAAATCGAAGGCAATAAAAAGACTGATTTGGAACTCATGCTGCAAGTTGAATTTTAATGATCAAACGTTATTTTGTGGATGATTGTATGTAATTTTACAACATCAAACAATGCCCTTGTTTGGTATGATATCCTTGTAAAATAAATGAACCTATTACATAACAGCAATCATTTAAATAATCAGACTATCCTGGCATTCAAAACCTATCTTTTGGTTTGGCTGGCTCCTGATATGATATCTTTATGCAATTATGATCCCGGAACTAATGAAATTATTTCGCTTAAATCATTTAACTGCACCAAGGAAGATTTAACAAATATTGATTCTCTAATCCCTGAAGTTCATTCATTGAAGATGAATTACAGGAAGAAAATCCTGATTTATTCAGGCCAGCGCTTTACATTGGTGCCTGATCGGTTTATGGAGAATCATGAATTGGCAGAAAAATATTTCTACATTAATTTTTCCAGGGAAGAAAAAGAAAGTTTACACAATGATTATATTGAGCCTTTAAAAACGTACAATATATTCGGTATTGATGAAACTGCACAAAAACTGGTTGAGCATATCGACTTCGATATCGTATTTCATTCAATAAGTTCTTATCTGAGGACAATACTTTCTACACTCAACATATCTGAACCTAATTCAATTTTTATTGACATTCAAAACACTTATTTCACAATATCCCTTTTCCAATATGGAATATTACAATTGTGCAATTCTTTTCCATACAAAACTTCAGAGGATATCCTTTATCACATCATAAACATAAGTAAACACTTTAATTTAGATACCGATAAAGAAACGTACCGATTTTCAGGAATATTATATCCGGATAGCCCTTTATACAATCTCATTTATAAATATATCCGTCAACCCGAGCTCATTATGCATCCTTCAGGACTGAATTATCATTCTTCACTTTACTCAATTCCCCAACACATTTATTTTAATGTTTTTGCCCTTGCAACATGCGTATCATAAGCGGAACTAAAAAACACTATAACCTCAGGTTCCCATCTAATGTAAAACTGAGACCTACAACTGACTTTTGCAGGGAAGCCCTGTTTAACATTATAGATTTATATTTCGATTTTGAAGTGATGGATGTCCTTGATCTATTTGCAGGTACGGGTGCAATAAGTTTTGAATTTGCCTCGAGGGGTGCTCCGAAAATAACCTGCATTGATAATAACTATGTCTCTGTAAATTTTATCAGATCAGAAAGTAAAAAATTAAACTTTGATCAAATTATTGCTACTAAGCAGGATGCCTTAAAGTTTCTGCAATTTACCAATGAAAAATATAACTTCATATTTGCTGATCCACCTTATGATTATAAATATTATTTAAAGATACTTGAGCTTGTATTTGAAAGAGATTTGCTGAATGAAAAAGGTTGGCTTATACTTGAACACTCAAGGGAAAATAATTTTTCAGTGCAACCTTTTTTTATGGAAAGCCGAAAATATGGAGAAACCTGGTTAAGTATATTCAATAAAAAATATTAAATACCATCAAAATGATCAGTATCAGAACCTTTGTTTTTAATATGTTCCAGGTTAACTGCTTTGTAATTAGCGATGAAACAGGAAAATGTGTAATTATTGACCCGGGATGTTCTGTCCCTGCCGAAACACAGAAGTTGAAAAATTTTATCGACAACAACAAACTAACACCGGTAATGCTTATAAATACTCATTGTCATATTGATCATATTCTCGGAAACAAGTTTGTTTTTGACGAATTCGGACTTAAACCGGTAATACATAAAGAGGAACTTGTTGTACTAACATCAGCAAATGAATATAGCACAATACTGGATTTACCAGAACCCCAATCGCCATTACCCGAAATATTTCTGACCGATAATGAAATTCTTAATTTTGGTAAATCAACTTTGAAAGTGATTTTTACCCCGGGCCATACCCCCGGTCATATAAGTTTATACAGTGAAGAAAACCGGTTTATCATTTGTGGTGATGTCCTTTTTGATGGGAGTATTGGACGAACTGACCTTCCGGGTGGAGATTATTTGCAACTTATTAAAAGCATAAAAACCCGGATTTTGTCGCTCGGAGATGAAATTAAAGTGTATCCGGGTCATGGCGATACAACTACAACAGGAAAAGAAAGGAATTCAAACCCATATTTGATTTATTAGTCAGTAAATATTAAAGCCGTAGCATATGCGCTAAAACCTTCTTCCCTGCCTTCAAATCCCATCTTTTCAGTTGTAGTAGCCTTAATAGAAACCTGACCTGGTGCGATATTCAAAATTTCTGCAATCTTATCCTGCATCAAAGGAATATAAGGACTTAATTTTGGCGTTTGAATAGCAATAGTGCTGTCAATATTTGATATATGATATCCAGTTGCCTTAATTTTAGCAAACACCTCTGCCAGAAGTATTGAGCTCGATATATTTTTGTACCTGTTATCAGTATCAGGAAAATGATATCCGATGTCTCTTAATCCGGCGGCACCCAGCAAGGCATCACAAATGGCATGTAATAAAACATCGCCATCTGAATGAGCTACGGGACCTTTGTCATGATTAATTTTTACAGTACCCAGAGTGAGTTGCAGGCCTGTTTCAAGCTTATGAACATCATATCCGAAGCCTATCCTGAATTGCATATCCGGATGCCCTTCTATTTCTTCTTTTTATTTTTGTCCTTTTCGCTGCCAAAGTTAAATATAAGACTGAAACGCAACGTATTCTGCAGCGGACTTGCCTGATTTGCTGTTTTCCCTGATGTAGGTATCAGGTAAGAAACATCAATATTAAGGATGTTATATTTCAATCCTAAACCAAGTGTAACATATTGCCTGTTGCCCTTTGTTGGATGCTCGTAAAAGTAACCACCCCTGGCAGCAAATTGTTTATTATACCAATATTCAAGAGCAACCGATGGATTGATTTCCCGAATTTCTTCCTTGAATCCTCCGGGAGCATCGGTAAATGATTGAATAATTCCTTCAATTACAGGCTGGTTAGGATTTTTACCATACAATATAACAAGTTGTCCGTTAGGGCCTAAAATGGAGTTGCCGGATGAATCTGTTTTATAAATCGGAGCAGTTGGCACAAGAAGTTTATTCAAATCCACGGCAAGTGCTATCTGGTTATAATCATCAATAACACAATTGATATATGTTCCTACTCTCAAATTCATTGGAATAAAATCTCTTTGAGTCTGATCGGTATAAGTAATTTTGGATCCTACATTTGATATGTTTACTCCAAAATTCATATTACAAACCTTTTTCATAAAAGTAAAATTTCCCCCTTTCCAAAAACCGGAAAGATCTCCGGCAAATGCGGTTCCGGCTTTAGTAGGCTGAGTGCCGTTTACGGGAGTTCCACCTGTCAGGTTTGAATAAATAAACCGTAGTGCCAGTCCTAAAGAAAATTTTTCAGATAATTTCCTGGCATAGGCACCATCAACTGCAAGTTCATTCGGACGAAAACTCCCAATTCCCTGACCTTGTTCATTGGTAAAATCAATGTCACCCAATGAAAAATATCTTAATGAAGCACCAAAAGTCGACATGGCATCAATTCTTTTAAATCCCGATAGATATGAAAGGTTGATATCAGGTACCAATGATCTTAACCATGGAACATAAGAAATTGATAATCCCATATCATCAGTTGCAAATGCAAGTTTTGCGGTATTCCAGTGTATTGCATTGGGGTCAGTGGGGATAGCCACACCGGCATCTGCCATAGCCCCCGAACGGGAATCAGGTGTAATCATTAAAAAGGGTACTGCTGTCGAAACAACATTCATTCTTCCTAAAAGATCGTAGTGAGTTTGGGCTTTAGCCCCGAAGGGATTATAAATTGTGATAAACAGGGTGAGAAGAAAGAGAAAGATAAGATAAGACCTTAGAATATTCATAAAATTAGATTACTACGTTAATGCAAAAATATTATAAACTTATTAATAGACAATAAATTGCCTAATTGACTAAAATTAATTTATTTGATTTTGAAACAAACTGACCTTTTGAATCCTCAAGTATAATCCTGTATAAATATAAACCATTGGGCAGGGAAGGATCCTG
>Ga0182027_10006270_pt1 | contig 17875 bp, 13 predicted proteins | sample 712E1DmetaG_FD_121300 | JGI IMG/M metagenome (GOLD analysis project Ga0182027, IMG submission 121300) | Permafrost microbial communities from Stordalen Mire, Sweden - 712E1D metaG (Illumina Assembly) | ecosystem: Environmental > Terrestrial > Soil > Wetlands > Permafrost | place: Sweden... | reverse complement strand
GTGACCGTAACTATGTATGCCTGTGTGCTGCCGTCGGCTGCTACCACCGTATAGGTCACCGGGCTCGTGAAATTATTAGGCGTTGTCCCGCTCGTTTGAACGACGGTCCCAACCTTGACCGATGCGCCGGAAGAAACAAAGGTGGCCGCCAAAGCGGTAACATCAGTTCCGAAAGGAACCGTTATTGCCACGGTTTTCAAAGACTCGGTGATCGTTCCGCTTACCGGGGGACTAGTGAAAATGAAAGCAGTAAGGGCTTTTGCGGTGTTAGTTGAAACAATGACCGTTACCGTATAGGCTTGGGTGCTGCCGTCGGCCGCTACCACCGTATAGGTCACCGGACTCGTGAAATTATTAGGCGTTATCCCGCTTGTTTGCACGGCGGTTCCGACCTTGACCGATGCGCCGGTAGAAACAAATGTAGCGACTAAGGCCGTCACATCCGTTCCAAATGGGACCGTTATTGCCACGGTTTTCGAAGACTCGGTGATCGTTCCGATTACTGCGGGACTTGAAAAGCTGAAAGCGGTCAGGGCTTTCGCCGTGTCGGTTACGGGGGTTGTTTTTATTGTCAAGTGTATCGTCATCGTGTCCGAAAGCCCCGCGGAATCTTTTGCCACGATTTGCGGATAGAACACGCCGGTATCTGCAGGTCCGGGAGTAAAAGTATAGGTCGGTGTTGTCGAGGCATTGGCGATGGAGTCGGTACTGGGCAAACCGGGTAAAAGTGTGAACGTTAAAACGTCGCCCGTGGGAAAGGAGCATTTATCCAATAAGGTCATGGAAAGCGTATTTCCCGGACTTGCGAGTTCGTTAATGGTTTTACTCGTCCATAGCGAAGTAGGAGTCGTAGAGGAACTTGTTACCGTAAAAACGACCTTCGCCGTATCGTACATAACGGGATAGCCGTTATCGTGGACGATAAAAATCGCCGAGTCGGTCCCGGAGAAAGTCGACGAAGGGATCCAATTGAAAGTGCCGGAGCTGAAAACAGCGCCGGATGGCCCCTGCGCCATAACGATCGTTGTTTGCTGCATTGAATCCGTGTCGCTTGCGCTCACCGTCAAAATGGTTTGTTGTCCGGCAATAATTGTAGTGGGGCCCGAAAAATTGAGCGATGGCCTATGGTTGATCGGTTTTCCACGAACGACGATGGTAATTGAGTCGGAAAACGTAGAAGCAATGCCTGAAATAAATGCCGTTCCGATGATCGTTTTTGTTCCGGTATCGCTGAAAACCAAAGCGTCCCAGGTAGTATCCGAGGGTTTTAACGATGCAAAGTCGGTGAATGTTTTAATGACCGAATCCCTCGCATTGCTCAAAACGATTTTTAGGTGCACGGAATCGAGAAATTGAGGTAAATTGCCGGTAAAACCGATTGAAATCCGGTTACCCACCGAATCGACGACCGAGGTTGCGTTGGCGGTTTGGATTGTTGATTTCCCCCAAAGAGTAATTTTGGTATTATGAGAATCATAAGGGTTGGTGGGAATGGAAGTGCAGGAAAAAATCGCAAGGCTGATCAGCAAGAATAATAAGGTATTGAATAAAAAAGTCAACTGTCGCATATACATATGTCGCATATACATACTCCTTGTGGTCACAATTTGGGAAAAAAAAGAAAAAATTCTTGTACAATACAAGTTAGTGGGATTTTTTATGTGCGGGGTGCTGTTTATTCGAAAATAATGTTCTTTGTGGCGACCCGCACGGAACCTTATCCACCTTGTGGGTTAGGGTAGGAATATTTTTTTGGATACAATTGTTTCCAAAGAGCGCCCCTCGACGCAATAGACGCCGCGGGGAAGCGCCGCTGCGTTGAGTAGAGATCGACCAGGGCCTTTACCTGACACTGATGCCGCTTTCTTTCCGCTTAAGGTAATTATACTGAGCGAATAATTTCCCTTGGACGCAGCGTCGATTGAAACAACCCGGTCTTGCAAGCCCAGGGTAATCCTCTGCACGGCGCGGCAAGGGGCGAGGGAGCTTTCTATTGTTCCCACCGGCGTTACCGCGATGGAATCCAGGTTTCCTATAAAAGATCCGTCGGCGCCATAAAGGGCCAGCATGAGCTTCGCGGCTTTTGCCGGAACAAGCAGGGTGTCTTTGAAGACGAAAGAATCGGATGGCGACACGGCAAAACTATCGGCAGCGGCAAGGGCTACGCCTGTGGCGTTAATAAAAACCGCTTTTGCCGCGCCCTGGTAAAAAATCCCATAGGTCCCCTGGAGCTTGACGCTATCGCCCGATTGCTGCGCCGTTAATTTGTTCGTGATGATGCCCGCGTCATTGACCGCCATAACCGGGCCTAAAGACCGGGCGGCAAACCAATGTTCGGTCATAATCGCCGAGTCGCCGGGCGCGAGGGTCGTCATAGGGCCCATGACTTCCTCTTCAAGAAAGGTCGTGGTCCCGCTGGTATACACTTCCACCGACGATCCGCTGTCGGGATAGGTTTTTCCCGCTTGAAAGACGAATTTCTTTACATACGCATAGCCTCCGAGCCGGTCGACGTAGCAGAGCCACCCGGCCTTTGAGTCGGCGCCGACCTTCGCTTCCTTGCGGTGATAGACCACGCCCATGACGCCGCCGGGGGCCACGTTCGGTTTCCACTGCGACGCGTCGGTCCCCTGAAGCTGGGCGTAGCCTTTGCCGCCACCCATGGTGCTTGTCGGGTTGAGCGGAAAATAGAGCCAAATATTGGATGTGTCAAGAACGTTATTGTTCCGGCACACGCATTCCGTAATGTCCCATATCCCGTGGTTCAGGGTTGAGGTCCCTTGATTCACCATGGCCATGTCGACCTTGACATGCGATGAGGACTTATAGAGCGTAACGGTCCTTTTGAATTGCAAACCGTCGAGCGTCGGATACCCGGAAGTATTTTCAGTTCCGCTTTCCAAATACACGACCCCCGAATCCGCGGTGTTCGTTTTTATCGCGCACGAATAAAGGCCCACTTCCAAAACCGGCGAAGGGGGCCAGGTAAAATTCGATTGGGGCGAGGCCAGGGTTCGAAAACCGCCCAAAAGCGAACTCACCGCGGGGACTTTGCCCTTATTGGCGCTGTCGATATACATCGAGGCATGGCCGGCGATGTCGTACTGCATGATCCGTCCGCCTATTTTCGGCACGATCGCAATGGTCGTTATGTTGTTTTTGAGCACGACAACCGAGTCCCAGGCGGTCCCCCAGGAATTGTAGTTCGACGCTTTTTGGATGGAAACGTCATACGATTGCGCGGTAAGCGCAATGGGAAGAAAAACCGTCACAACGCTTAAACGCATCGCTGGATTCATAATGTTCTTTACCCTAATTAAAAAGTTGGTCGTTACTCCAATACCAGTAAATATCGACAATTTAACGCAAAATAGCAAGAAAAAGACTATATTTTTATTGAGAGGACGTAAGATTTCCTGAAATCGATTGAAAGCGGGATTTATGAAAAATAGATTATTATGTATTTCGTCAATGGTCTTTTTGTTTTTCATCGGCGCTTTTGCGCAAGCCCCTTTTTGGGGCGACCAGGGCGATGGGACCTTCAAAAACCCTGTCCTCTGGGCCGATTACAACAATCTCGACGTCATTCGCCAGGGAAGCGATTTTTACATGACCGCCGCGACCCATCATTTTATGGGCATGCCGATATTGCATTCGAAGGACATGGTCAATTGGACGATCATTTCGAGGATTTACCGGCGATTGGACCTGAGCGTAAGCTATAACACGCCGGGGCAGGCCTATCAGCGCGGGACATGGGCCCCGGCCATCCGCTTTAACGGCGGCCGCTATTACGTTTACATTTGCACGCCCGACGAAGGGCTGATCATGAGTTCGACGATCGATCCGGCCGCGGCGTGGGACCCGTGGTATACGGTCAAGAGCATCGCCGGATGGGAAGACCCGTGCCCATATTGGGACGACGTCACGGGCGCCGGTGGCGACGGGCCGGGCGGCTGCAAGGCGTATCTGGTCAGGAGCAAGCTTGGGGCCGGTTCGCTTATCCTGCACGCAATGAGCTGGGACGGGAAAACCCTGCTCGATTCCGGACAGACCATTGCCGCCGGCTCCGGGCTTGAAGGACCGAAACTCATGAAACGCAATGGGTATTATTATATTTTCGCCCCGGAAGGCGGTATTGACAAGGGGTATCAGGTCGTTTTGCGGTCGAAGGCCTTATACGGCCCCTATGTTTCGAAAACCATTTTAGAGCAAGGCAATACCGCGGTCAACGGCCCGCATCAAGGCTCGTGGATCGACCTGGCAAACGGGGATTCGTGGTTTTACCATTTTCAACAAAATGCCGGATGGGGCAGGATCGCGCATCTCGAGCCCGCGCAGTGGGGCGCGGACGATTGGCCGACCATCGGCAATCCCGACGGCAGCGGCGTCGGGGAGCCCGTGGCGAGGCCGAAGAAACCCGCCGTGGGCGCAACCTTTCAGGTGCAAACCCCCCAAAGTTCCGACGAATTTACGTCAACCACCCTTGGTTTGCAGTGGCTTTGGAACCATAATCCCGACAGCACGAAGTGGTCGCTGACGGCCCGGCCCGGATGGCTTCGGTTGACCGCGCGTCCAATAGCCAACCAAAGCGGGACCGACGGCACGGGCGGCGCGGTAAAGTTTTCGGAGGACAATATTCTGTTCGCCTACAATACGCTCGTGCAGCTTGCCATGGGCAGGGCATGCTCCGGCGTGGCCAAAATAAGCGTGGCCGGAATGGTCGACGGGCAGCGCGCGGGATTGACGCTTTTCGGCCAGGTTTACGGATGGATAGGAGCGGTAAGGCAGGGAAGCGCGGTCGGCATACGCGCGAATGTCAATGGCGCGTATACGACCGGCCCGACGCTCGCCTCCGACACGGTGTTTCTGAAAGCGATGCTGGACACTAATTCCTGCATCAGCTTCGCGTATTCGCTCAACGGCGCCACTTATACGGGCCTTGGGCCCACGAACCAGGCCGTGACCAGAACGTGGTATGAGGGGATAAAATTCGGGCTCTTTACCTATAACCTGAGCACGGGCGCGCCCGGCGGGTATATGGACGTCGATTATTTCCATTATACCCACGACGGTCCGCAATCGGCGGTTTCCGTGGATAGACCGACCTTCGGAGTACGGCAATCGGCCCCTCGCGAAAACCGAATGGTTTGGTTGGGCCGGGGACTTCCGCTTCTGGCGATTACCAACGGTAAAGAAGGCAAACCCGCCTTCTTTACCGTCAAGGGGGAACGTTTGGCCGATTGTCCGATCGTGCTTCGCCGTTCCTTGGTGTTCCTGATGAAATAAGAATTCAGGGCTGGGCGCTCGACCCGGCGTGGATAAAACTATGTTACATGAACCAAAAAACGCCGGATGCGTTGATAGGAGAAAATCCATGAAAATTCCTCGCAAGCTTAAAACCCAAAAGAAACCCATTGCGGCGGTTATATGCTGCGCCCTTCTGATTGGCGCGGCCGTTCCCGCGCAAGGCGCGCTCAAGGCGAAATACCGCGTTTCGACCAACAGTAGCCTGTGGGCAAGCGAAGCGAATGCGCCGATAACAAGCAGCGCAAGCGGTTCCAGTACCATTGTCATTGATACGTCAACGAAATATCAGGTCATCAATGCCTTCGGCGGCTGCTTTTGCGAACAGGGCGCCAAGGCGCTTAAGGCCATTGACTCGACGCTCGCCAAAAGCGTCATGAAAGAATTGTTCGACACGGTCAGCGGATGCAAATTCAATGTGTGCCGCATGCCAATCGGGGCCAACGATTTTACCGTCCAAACCGCCACGCTTAACCGGTGGTATTCGCTCGATGAGACCGCTAACGACACGGCCATGACGAACATCAGCATCGCGCGCGATAAAATTTATTTGATACCCTATATCAAGTCGGCCATGGTCTTTCGTCCCAATCTCAAAATATGGGCGAGCCCCTGGTCGCCGCCAAAATGGATGAAAGTAAATAACGACGTTCCGGCCGCGGAGTTCATCCAAACGCCGAAAATGCTGGGCGCTTATGCGCTGTATCTATCAAAGGCTGTCAAGCTGATCCAGGCCGAGGGGGTCAATTTATACGGCCTTTCCGTTCAAAACGAACCCTACACGGTACAATCGTATCCGAATTGTAACTGGAGCGCCACCGAAATACGCGATTTCATCAAGCTGTATGTGGGGCCCAGGTTTACGCAAGACCAGGTCCAATGCGACATCTGGTCGCCTACGATGAATAATGGGGATATCGCGAATTTTAACGCCTGGCTTGGCGACGCCGGAAGCGCGCAATACATCAAAACCGTATGTTTTCAGTACGAAGGGCAAAACGCCATTGCCGCCGTGCACGCGGCCTATCCCAACCTGACGTTATACGAAACGGAAACCAGTTGCGGGAGCCACGAAAACAACTGGGCCTATGCCGAGAACCCTACGTTTCAACAAATGCAGTTTTATCTGACCAATAGCGCCAACGGCTACATGCAATGGAACATGGTGCTTGACCAAAGCGGTTCGAGCGCATGGGGTTGGGCGCAGTGCTCCATGATAACGGTGGATACCACGAAAAAAACAGTCACCTATAACCCGCAGCATTATTGCGCGAAGCACTTTAGCTACTACGTCAAGCCGGGGGCGAAGCGGATAAAAACAAGCGGGAGTTTTGCAAACCAAGTGGGTTTTAAAAACCCCGACGGATCGGTTGTGGTCGTGGCGAACAATACCGGGACGAGCGCGGTGCAGCTGGCGGTAAGCCTTGGATCGTCGGTTGTCAATGTGTCCATGCCCGCGCACTCGTTCGATACCTATGTTTTCTATGATTCCACGACCACCGGCGTTGGACCCGCGGGCCCCGGCGCTTCCGTTCAAAGCCCGGAATTGGTGAAAATTATGCGGGCAAAAAACGTCATTACTCTTACTGCGCACGGTAGCGAGTTTTCCGTCAAGGTCGTTGGGCTCGATGGCCGAGTGGCGGCGTCGATGTCGACGAAAACGGGCAAAGCCCTGACCATTCGCACGGGTGCGATGGCGCCGGGCATTTATTTCATTAAGGCCTTGGTTGACGGGAAGAGCTTTACGGCGCCTTTTCTGATCCAGGATTGAAACCCTTATACCATGCGATTGATGCAATAAAAAAAGAAGACAGGAATTTTACCGCGTTCAAAGCCGGTCCGGTCCTGTTGAAATTCCCGGTGCACCACATTCAAAATTATGCTATATTAAAATTACGAATCGCGCAATAGTCAAATATTAAAGGGAGGAACATGATTTACAAAATAAGCAAACATGGTTTCGTGAAATTTTGTTTGTGCCTGTGCCTCGCGTTTTCGGTCCGCGCCGCGATTTACGAGACTGCGGTGCCGGACCCGCTGAAACGCAAGGCAAATATGAACATGGGCTGGCATTTTTTCAAAGGGGACCCGGCGGGAACGCCGTCGGCGGTTGCTTTTAACGACTCCGGGACCGGATGGTCGACGGTCGTTGCGCCGCATTCCTGCTCCTACGATTCCGCTCCGGTCGTGGTCACCGGCGCCTCGAATTGGGCGTCGGAAAATAACTATTATAAGGGCGACTGTTGGTACCGGAAAACATTCGGCGTTCCCGCGAGCGCAAAAAAACTGTTCATCGAGTTCGAGGGCGCCATGCAGGTCGCCACCGTCTATATAAACGGCGTTCAAGTGGGGCAGCACATAAATAGCGGCTACACGCCTTTTTATTACGACATTTCGAATTACGTTACCCGGGGCGCTAGTAACGTGGTTGCCGTGATGCTGCACAATTCAGTTGACGCAGCAGCAAACGACATTCCTCCGGGCACCACGACCGCGCGGCCGGATTATCTTCTTTACTCCGGGTTGTACCGCTCGGTGTGGCTCCATGCCAAGGACAGCGTGTATGTTCCGATCTATAGCCAGCATATCCAAACCGAAAATGTTTCCGCCGCAAGCGCCCAAATCCATGCCATAACGCCGATCAGAAACGACGCCCCGGCCGCCAAAAGCGTGACGGTCGCGGTCACGGTTTTCGACGCCACGCATGGTAGCGTGGCCACCCAATCCATGACCGGGTCGGTTGCGCCCAATAGCGTGGACACGTTCGATATCATGACTCCCGCGGTCGCCAATCCGCATTTGTGGTCGCCTTCCAGCCCCTATTTGTATTCGGTCCAGACCTTAGTAAGCGTCGGCGGGGTCGTGGCGGACAGCGTCGTGGAGCCCTGCGGCGTACGGTGGTTTACTTGGGCCGCTGGGTCGGGCGGGAGTTTTAATCTCAACGGCGCTCGGTTCGAAGTGCGGGGAATGTGCGTGCACCAGTTCCAAGGATGGATGGAAAACGCGGTCCCCGAAACCCGGTTTTGGCAGGAAATCAAGCTCCTGAAAAACATGGGTTGCAATAGCATACGGTGTTCGCATTATCCGCGCGCGCAGGCCTTTTACGACGCGTGCGACAAACTGGGAATGCTGGTGTACGTCGAACAGCCGAGCTGGGGGTGGGGCTATACGCCAAGCGCCTTGTGCTGGGCGCGCATGGACAGTTGCGTAAAGGAAATGGTGCTGTCGGGGAGGAACCACCCCTGTATTTACCTGTGGGGACTCTATAACGAACCGATCGTGGGAGGGGATTTTACCGTTCCCATTACCGCGATGAACGCCATGGCGCATAAACTTGACACAACGCGCTTTACCGCGATGGCCAATATCCAGAACTTTAACGCCGCCGCAACCGTCCCGGACGTCCAGGGCCTTAACTACACGCTCACGGGCAGTGCCGGGGCCTTTCGATGGGTCGGAACGGAAAGCCGCAATGGTTTTTACTACACTTCCTATCGGGGAAGCTCTTTGGACCTCGACACGACGACCGACGATACCGCAGGAAGCGCTTACTTCGAATGGCAGCAGATGTCCTTTACGCTCAATACCACGGGCCAGCTTTCGGGGGGGCACTTTTGGTGCTTTAAGGACTATAATTCCCCCTGTAACCTTACCGGCAACGAAGGCGTCGTCGACCGGTTCACGGTCCCTAAAACGATATTTTACATGTTCAGGCAGAAGTGGACCGGTATTGCACCGGATTATCCGAAGGCCGTGACCGCAACGACGGTCCAGCTTATAAGCGATACGCTGGGGCCGCTGTACGCGAACGGGGCTGATGTGTTTTTGCTTACCACAACCCTGCGCGACGGGGCCGGAAACCAGAGTTCCTTGGCAAACGGAAACGTGACGTATACGGTCACTCCCGCATCGGCCGCGACAATTTTCGGCGGCAACGTCCAGCCTGCTTATGCGGGCCGCGCCGGGGTGTTTTTGCGAACGACCACCGTACCCGCGACCATCACCGTGACCGCCGCTTACGGCGCGCTTTCGCCGGCGTCGATTACGCTTACGACGCTCCAGGACACCGACCGCGTCCCGCCCTTCGGGGCAACGGCCGTTTCCGCTCCAGCCGTGCCGCAAGCGCATTCCGGAGCGTTCTTTTTAACGGTAACGTATACGCCGAAAGATCTTCTGGTTCAATGCCCGCCTTCTTTGGCCGGGCGCTTGAAAATTATTGATTGTCAAGGAAGAGCGGTCTTTGCCGCAAACGCCCCGCCGGGCGCGGCGGTAATTGTTCCCCGCCGAATACTCGGAAGCGGGGTTTATTACGGCGTTTGGGACGGCGGCAACCGGCGCGCCGTTTCAACCATTAATGCGGCGCTGTAACGGGGTAGAACATGAATATTACTTGCAAAGAGCGCACCATTCCAGGAAGGAAAATCCGTATGAGACTCATTACGGTGATTCTGTCCGTCGGTGCGGCCTGGAGCGGCGTCGGCGCTCAGGTTTACGTCAACCCGTTACTCGGAAATATCAATATTCACGATCCTTCCGCCATAGTAAAGGAAGGCGCCACCTACTATGTTTATTACACCGGCAGTCTTATTCCCCATAAAACCTCCCCCGACAGAAAAACATGGACCGAGGCCGGACCTTCCATTGCAAGCCCCGGTTGGCTCTCAACCTACGTGCCCGGCAATAACGGTACGGACATTTGGGCGCCCGATATTTCTTTTCGAAGCGGAAAGTATTGGATGTATTACGCGGTATCGACCTTTGGCAGCAATACTTCCGCCATAGGGCTTGCTACCAGTCAAGCGCTCGCCCCCGCGCAGTGGAAAGACCAGGGAATGGTCATCCGCTCGACAAGCGGCAATAATTACAACTGCATCGATCCTAACGCTTTTCAGGACTCCGACGGATCGCTCTGGCTCGTTTTCGGATCGTTCTGGAGCGGCATTAAACTCGTTCAACTCGACACGCTTACCGGCAAACCGCCGACCGCCACGCCCTCATTGACTTCGCTTGCCGCCCGTTCGGGAGGCTCCACCGCCATCGAGGCGCCGTTTATCGTCAAACGGGGAACCTATTACTATTTGTTCGTTTCATGGGACGTTTGTTGCCAGGGAGTAAACAGCACCTATAATGTCCGCTTCGGCCGGGCCGCCAAAGTAAGCGGTCCCTATTCCGACCAAAACGGCGATTCCATGGCCTCGGGCGGCGGAACGCTTCTCTGGTCGGGCGACTCGCGCTGGAAAGGACCGGGGGGCCAGAGCCTTTTCACTGACCACGACACGCTTTTTCTTGATTGTCATTCCTATGACGCGAATGCCAACGGACAATCGGAGCTTATTATCAGGCCATTATACTGGACGAGCGGCGGATGGCCGACCTTGACGCCTACCAGCGAAATTTCCATCGGCGATAAACCCGCCGTAATGCGCAATGAATCGGCGGGCCAAACATACCGGGTAACGGGAGGACGCTTTGTCGTTCCCAAAGGAATGGCCGGGAATTTTCGCGAGTGCGACGTTTACAACATACAGGGTAAGCTGATAGGCAAGGCTACGGTGAATAAAGTTATTGATTTAAGAGATATTGCCGGAAATGTGCAGGGACTCTTTTTGTTGCGGTTTAAAAACGCTCAAACCCCGCTCCCCATTTTCCCCGCTAATTAGCTGCAATCCGCCTCAAAGGGTCTTGGAGCGGATACCAAGACGATTTTCCCCTTTTAAAGACGGTCGCCTTTTTTGTTCGTTGAAAACCTTCCGACCCAGAGCTTTCCGCGACTGTCGATCAGGAGGGATTTGACGCACATTCCTTTAAAGCCGATGCAACGGGCCTTATCGCCGGTGGTATCAGCGCTAAAAAGCCCGTCCTGCGTTCCCAGATAGAGCATTCCTTTTGAGTCAAGAGCCGTGGACCAGAGTAAATTGCTCGGCGGTCCGAAGCCTATGGTCCTACAGCTATCACCGCAAATGATCGCGCAAAAGTTTTGCCCGCCGCCGATGAGTTTCGTCCCGTATCGGCGCAGTGTCCAGCAAACCATGCCTTTGCAAAAATCCCGTACGGGCGCCCCGGTTTCCCTATTAAAAAATGAAATGCCCTGCATGTGCGCCACCGCCACGAGGCCGTTATAAAACTCAATATCATGCGCGCCGCGAATTTTTCCGAAGGTAGCAAGCGCGTTTCCATTTTGACGGTAAATGCCGAAAATCCCCGCGAGCCAAAAATTCCCGGTGGAATCGAATTTTATCGACCAGGCCGGTTGGGTCGCCCATGTTAGCGGCGTCAGGGAGTCGTTGCCAAGGCAAAGCACGCCGCAGCGATATGAGGCCGCAAGCAGCGGACCGCCACCGGAGAACGCGATCGATCGGACCGGGACTCCGCGGACTAAAGCCACACGCCGGATTTTTTCCGGCGCATCAATTGGAAAGCTGAAAATTCCACTGTCGATCGTGGAGCAATATATTGAATCATTATGTTCGGTCATGCAGTAAACATGCATTCGAGAAACGCACGAATACGTTTCATGCGAACATGAAAAAAGGGCCGAAATGGGCGCTACCAACAAAAATATTATAAAGGTCTTCATGAAAAACTTTCCATGGGGAACCAAGAAATCCGATTTAATATGCATACCGCGTGAAGCATAAGCAAGGGCGCGATAAAACCGTTTGTCGCCAGAGCGCGGTTTTTTCACGGCAAACGGGTTTTTTTATTGACAAAGCATGAATAATAACATAGATTTTCATAAACCCTTTTCAGGAGGTCTGTTATGAGGATTTTCCCGAACGTTTGCCTCGCGGTTTTCGCGGTCGCGCTCTGCATGGTTTCAATCGGTTGCGGCGTGAGCCAAAAAAAAACCGATGACGTCAAGGCCCGCATTAAAATGCTGGAACAAAAAGGCGTGCCTGATTCGCTGTTGTCCGACGCAAAAGTGCTTCTCATCCAAATCCAATCGTCAAAGCAATATGGCGGCGGCGCTTCCCCCCAAAAATTGCTTGACTCGGCGGTAAAAACGCTGGCCTTTGCCGAAGCTTCCTTTAATGCGACAACCAAACAACTTCAGCCGTATGTCGATTCCCTCCGAAAAACTTTTGCCGCGCGCACGGCGGGTCTTACCGGTCCGCAACTACGCGTTGCCGACAGTCTGATCGCGCTTGCGGATTCAAACATAAAGGCGAGCCAGTGGCCGGAAGCCAAGGAAAAATGCGTCTTGATCGACGGGGCTCTGCCCGCGCTTTTGGCCGATGAAAAAAAAGCCGCGGAGACAAAAGTCAAACTTATCGGGACGTGGACCATGACCCATGTGAACAAGGACAAGGAAACCCACGCCAATTCGGTTGAGAAAACCACGTATACGTTTTCAAAAGACGGTAAAGTGGATTGCGTTGAGGAAAAAAAAGGTCAGACCAATGAAAATTTCAAGGAAGACTGGAAATTCCAATCAACCGGGACCTTCGCTTTGAGGGCCGACACGGCCTTGATTAATTTGACGCGGGAAAAATGCTTGAAGCAGACCTATTGGAACCTCAAGGGCAATGAATGGATAAAATCCGATAAACCGACCTATGATTCTTTGCTCGCTTCCGGTAAAAAAGACCGGTTTGTCGCCTTCAATGATCTTAAGACCAATTTCAAGAAACACTGACGAACGCGGACGGGCCCTAGCGCAGAGAGGCAATACTTATGAGAAAAACATGTCGTGTCCGGATGGCCGTCTTTGGGCTCATGTCCGGCTTGGTTTTTCAGGCAACCCTGCCAGTCGGACTTTGTGAAGGGGCGGACGCTTCCGCCCTTTTTACGGTCGACGTCAACCAGCAAAAGGCGAACATCGAAAAGGAATTCGCCAAAATAGACGAATGGATCCTCGCATCCAAGCTCCAGGACATTCGCGGCGCCCTTGAACTGATCGACCACAAGATAGACCGCCTGCGCAAGGACCTATCGAAAGAGGACATTGCCTCGTATCAGACGAGGGTCGACAAAATTAAAAAGACGGTTGCGGTCAAGGAAGATTCCCTCGTGACCGAAACCGATAAAATATTGCATTCCCGCGGGCCCGACGCGGCACTGGATTTCATGCAAAACGATTTGCGGACCCACGGCGTGTCGGAGAGTAAAATTTCAGGCGTCGAGAAAAAAATCCTCGAAGAGGCGCCCGCCATAAAGCAGGCCCAGGAGCACGAGGCCATTTCACGCACGATCAACATATTCGAAAGCGGGAAAATGCCCGATTCCTCGGTCGATCCGTATATTGTCAAGACCGCCGAACTCATCATGAAGGCCAGGGCTGACAGCGTCAAACGGGTTGAAGACGCCCAAAAGCGCAAGGAAATCGAGGCCCAGGAAAAAATCGAGCGGGCGCGCATGGAAAAAGAGCTCAAGGAGAAGGAAAAGGAAGACGCGCTGATAGTCAAACAGAAGGAAGAAGACGAAAAGAAGCGCGTGGCGCAGGAGCAGATCCAAAATAAGCTGCTTGCAAAACAGGAGAAGGCCCGAAAAGACAGCATTGAGGCTGAGATAAAGATCCAGAAGAAAAAAGAAGAACTACAGCGGGAAAGCGAGCGGCGCATTGAGGCGGCGCGAAAGGAACGGGAAAAATCCACGGGCGGCGCCCCTGCGGTCGTCGCGCAGCCGCCCAAGGAGCCCGCGGTTGCTAAGCCGGAAAAGACCAATATCGACAGTATTGAGGCCGCAAAGCATGAAAAAGAGCGGCTAGCTAAGGCGGAAGAACAGCGTCGCAAGGATGAGGCTTTGCAGCAGGAGAAAGCGAAAAAGGACAGCATAGAAACCGCCAAGCTGGAGAAAGAAAGATTAGCGAAAACAGAAGACCAACGTCGAAAGGATGCGCTTTTACAACAGGAGAAGGCAAAAAAGGACAGCATAGAAACTGCAAAACTTGAGAAAGATCGTTTGGCAAAAACCGAAAACCAGCGCCGCAAGGATGCTCTTTTGCAGCAGGAGAAGGCCAAAAAGGATAGCATAGAAACCGCTAAATTGGATAAAGAGAGATTAGCGAAAACCGAAGATCAGCGCCGCAAGGATGCTGCTTTGCAACAGGAGAAGGCCAAAAAGGATAGCATAGAAACCGCAAAGCTTGAGAAAGAACGATTAGCGAAAACCGAAGACCAACGTCGCAAAGATGCGCTTTTGCAGCAGGAGAAAGCGAAAAAGGACAGCATAGGAACCGCAAAACTTGAGAAAGAACGATTAGCGAAAACCGAAGACCAGCGTCGTAAGGATGCTGCTTTGCAGCAGGAGAAGGCGAAAAAGGACAGTATCGAAACCGCCAAAAGAGAGAATGATCGGTTGGCAAAGATAGAGGCTGAGCGTCAAAAGAAAGCGCTTGCCGAACAGGAAAAAGCCCATAAGGACAGTTTAAGGCAACAGGAGCTTTTAAGGTCTGAAAAACAAGTTGCACAAAAAGCCCTTGAGCAAAAACCTCCGAAAGTTGAACCGGAACCACTTAAGCAAGTCCCTGCCGCTCCGAAAGTCGAGCCCAAACCCACTCCTGTCCCCGTTGCCCCGCCTGCAAAGCAAACACCGCAGGAGCCTTCTTCAAAGTATGCACAGGAATATCTAAAAAAGCTCAAGGACAGTCAAAAAGAAGCGCAAAACTACGTGATGGACCTTTATACGCTTCTCGATCAGAAAAAAGGTAAAGAGGCCTTGGATAAATTTAAACTGCACCGCGAATTTATCGGAAAATATGTGGAAGTCCAGGTTTTTAACGTGCTTGAACAAAGCATCATGCAAATGGTCATGGAGACTCCGGTCGAGACCACAAAGGACTCTTCGGCCGCCAAGGGCTTGGCGCCGGATACGGAAAAGAAGGCGTCCCCCGATCAGCAGCGCATTGACCTGATTAATGGGCTTATTCGGGACAATAAAATTGAAACCGCGTATATCGAATTCAAGAAAAGCGAAAAACAGCTTAAAACCGTGATGCCCAAGGAAGATTTCAGGCAGCTTAAATCCATGGTTGAAAATTCCTACAAGACGTATAAGGCGAATAATAAATAGGCTTGAGTTGGTCGGGACTATTCAGAGGGCGATTTCGGTTTCGTGAAAAGGCTTGACATTTAAATACGTCTGGCCTTTTTTTCATAGGTGCATCGGCGAAACGGCCTTGGAAATCGTCATTGCGAAAACTTAAGACATTTGAATGGTTTTATAATTTTATCGTACAAAATGAAGATATCGCAGATCTACTGATAATTTGGTTATCGTCTGGAACAAGCTGACAGATGGAAATAACAAATTAAGGTTTTTGTGGTAATACCAAGATGCTTGATGATGTTATTTCGAACGGATGATTTTTCAAAAGGAATTAAAATGAATTATTTATTAGAATTATTGGCTTTCGCAAAATTTCATCCAGAATTAATAGTTGCCATAGTTGCCATTTTTATTGCCCTACTTACATATTTGGATAGCCGCCAAAATAGACGTCTCTCAGCACGTCCTTGTTTACAAATTATACGAGAATTTGATGTAACAAAAGATTTTATTGGGATTACTTTAGCAAATCATAGTTCTGCAGTTGGAATAATCGGAGACATATTCGTTAAAGTGGATGATTTTAAAATTATCAACGACAAAATAACCTATTTGGATGATGCAATTCTCAAACTCAAATTTATTGGGCAGCATAATGTAAGCTTACGCCATATGAATAAGGGTTCATTTATTGCTCCAGGCAAAGAAATATGGATAATTAAAATGTTTACAAAAGAACTATCCTCGGAACAGCTAAAGACCGTATTGTTTGAATTAGATCGAATTCAAATAAATGTATGCTATCAAAGCATTTACAAAATAAAATATAACGCGGATACTGGGAACAAAATGTTTAAAACCTATGAAGATGTATTAAAATCAATTTACCCTACATAGCGGACGAAGAAACTGTAAATGACCATCTGCTTTGAGATTCGGTTTCAAGCATAATGATGTTTGCGACGCGGATGATTATTTTGCCGACAAAGACAAGGAAATCCGACCTGATTCGCACGTTCGGTCTTTGAGATTAAAATTAGATGCTTGACGTTTACGCTCAGGCATTTCAAGATTAACGTTCAACCTGATAGATGTAAATTCGCCTTTTGAGATTTTCGCATAAGCAATTTGACGTTTGCGAGCAAGAAAACAAAGACAAAGGACACCGAGCTGTTTGATGCTGTATATTCACAGTATAACGAGAATAATTCAGCCGACAGGCGGCTGATTTTTGTGATATTATAGAAAGGAATGCTATGTGGATAATTTCATTAATTGTTTTCATTGGTGGCATTTTCACCACTACGATTGCAGGAATCGATACAAGCATTTCTGAGACAAATCAAGTAATTCTTGAAGGATCATGGAAACCAACGATGGAACAGACTAAAAAAGCACTTAAGGCCGTTCAAGAATTCTTAATAAATCCAGATAGCATTACCAAACGAGATAAACGAGAAATTAAAAATATTCTTGCGAACATTTCAAAATACCGTGTCCAATTTATTGGTGGAGTTTCCGACTCAGGCAGGAAAATCATCAAGTGCAATTTCTTTCCTAATAGCCGTGACAAAGATGATTTTCCATATTGGAAAAAGGATAAAGTGGAGGTTATTGACGGGGGATTTTGGTTCTGGCAAATTGAATATCGTATTGACAATGGTAAATGTCGTAAATTCTCTTCCAATGGATATGCTTGATGCATTCTCTCGGTTTGATGTTTAATGTGACTAAATGGTTGTTAAAAGGAGGACAAAGAATGAAAAAGCCAATAATTATTTATCTTGAAAAGTTTAACCCTATTCTCGCAATTTTCATTTTCTTTTGGTGTTTTTGGACTTATTCATGCCCATTGTTTATAGCGATATTACATCATAAGTTTGAATGGAAATTATTAAAAACTATGATAGACGCTAGAGAATACTACATTCCAATGTACATTTTAATCAAGGGGATATTTTGTTCGGTAATTTTATGGTTGGTTGGAGAATATTTTAAAGTACAATTTCAAAAAGACAAATGATGGTTTCGCGTATCGATGAACGACGCGAGTGTGCCTTACGGCACTTCACCGTCCGGTTTGTTGGCGAAGTGTTCACGAACCATATGGTTATTACGCCTTGTTCTTATCGTGTCCTGAAGCCTACGGCTTCGGCACGACTCGGCTGGCGGCGCACCCGCGCCGTTATTTATGTTTGACCGATGAACAATTATTAAAATAAACCATGACATTTTCCAATATGATAACAAAGCACGACACAATTCATGACTTCCGATTTGTAAGCATACCCCAAATTTTATCATTCGTTTTTATTCTTGGTATCGCATTGGCGACATCCAGCGCTTTTGGACCGCCGGCAAGTATGATCGACACGAGCGTAAAAACCGATACGCTTCGACCGATTAAAAGCCGTGCATTGACCGGAGGCCGTTCGAGAGCGTCAATCATGAGAGTTGTTGGGTATTCCACCACATCCGGCAGGTCGTTCCAATTTGATCCGGCTTGACTTAATCGGAGCGAAGCGACGCAATGATAAAATAATTAGGGTGCCGGATGCGCGGCTATTTTTTTCTCATGGAG